>JACCDO011184028.1_pt1 | contig 17144 bp, 17 predicted proteins | sample 7446101 | NCBI WGS metagenome assembly JACCDO01 (sample SAMN15323440, study PRJNA562643) | freshwater metagenome | isolation source: river surface water | place: USA:Blue River Watershed | collected 2017-08-16 | reverse complement strand
GTTTGGTGATATCTAAACTATTCAAGCCTTTGATAAACAACCTAGAAATGCCTTCGGCGTAGCCCAATTCGCCCACTTTTTCCAAGTCGGTCAAGGTTAACTCTAGCGATTGTATAAAATCCTTGATATTCATTGCGTCTTTACACGTCTCATTCAAGAAGACCTGTAAGTTGAACGTCTTGTTGTGGCTGTTGTTTGTATTATTGTTATTAATAGTATTATTTATTTGGCTATTTTTCGCGACTTCTATCATCGTCTTATTTTGTTCTAATAGCTGATTACTTTGCTGTATTAGCAATTCCTTGAATTCCTGATTTTGCTTAACCAATTCAAGTATGAGGTTCGTTTGTATTTGTTCGTCGTCATTCATATGTGAGGAACCTTCTACACATTTTTTTTTATGACGCCATAATCCTGCGCGGTCATTGAATTTTTTATTACAAATATCACAAGCATGGCTACTTTTGGCTACTTTTTTGTTGTTTTTGTTGTCGTTGTTATGCTTTCCTGTCAACATATGTTTATTGTAATTACTTTTTTTACACGTAAAATAGTTACATGATTCGCAAAAATATTTAGCGGATACTTCGGGGATACTTTTAGTTGTCATTTCGTTGTTATATTGACAACAGAAAAAGTTTCCTAAATAAAACCGAGCTTAAACAATAAAAAATTAGCGTCACAAAATTTGAATTATTTTTTTTGTGCTGAGACGATAATTTTTCATTATGGTCACAAACGACCCTTTTTCCAAAAGTATTTTGGGATTTTCAAAAATGGACATTTATTTTTGTCCATTTTTGACTTTCTGAAAAAGGATTTGGAACAAAAAATCGTATTTTTGCAAGGTTAGTGGGAACTTTTGGCTCCCACAAAATTATTCCACCCAAAAAAACGGAATAGTTATATGTGTTATACAAATGTTATTTTTTTGTTGTTCTAATACTAATGGAATGGAAATGGAGTAATGGCTCAATCGTAGAGAGAAGTCCACGTATACAGATACCAATAAAACATGAACAACAACAACGACAACCGCAACAACCAAGTAATGGCACGTCTATTCAAAAGGAAATATTAGACAACAATGCCTTTTTACAATCGTTGAATTGTGATCCAGGATTTGACTTTAGAGAGAACAACAAGCGCGAAGAAAGTTACAATAAAATGGCAGAACGTGAAATGATTGCGCAGATTGGACAAAATCCGTTTTTCATTAATAATCATCTGGACAATGATGAGTACGTGCATAACGTGTCCATTCAAGACAAATTTTTGAAGCCGATTAGCACGATTACTACGGATAAAATAAAAAATCCACAACAAGAACAAAATATGTGAAAAATTGCATGCCTTGCATTTTACATGGAAAGTTGTGGTTTTACACTTTTGTTTATTTTTATGAAACAACTTAAAAACTAATAGCAAATTTAAGTTAATAATGTCAACCTCATCTACATATACTACACAAAATGATTTATTATTACATAATTTGATGGATTATTACACGTCAACTGGTCTGTTGGATAAAATGCTATCCATTATCACAGGGGAATCCAAGGTTTCTTTGCGCATAGTTGACTGGTTTGCTACCAATTATGCAAAGAAAAATTATACCACGTATACTATTACGGACAGCAATCCTCGTAGATTCAAGGTATATGTTGACTATAAATTGAAGTTGAAGGCGTACAGCAAGAAGCGTTTTGACCCCTTTTGCAGATGGGACCGCATCAGCATTCCATATAAAAATGGGACGTTTATTGAGACCACGATTGGTCAATTGAATTTCTTCAAGTGGGCCTTGGAAAACAAGGTGATTGATTATCTTGAGGAGCATTATGAGATTATTGAGAATGATATGAATAGTCGTAATAGCACGAGTAAGCGCAAGGATAGCATAGTGGTGGATAATTCCAAGACGCGAAAAAAGCGGGAGGAATTGTCCGTGTCCGCGAGCAAAAGCATCAAAAAAGAAATCGTTGAGATTATGGTGACCTTCAATTAGAGTTGTGTGTGTGGGGGTGTCTGTGTATGTATGTATGTGAACTTTAGCATTTACATCTAGCTTTGGACATGATTAGTTATTTTACACAAATATATATGTTTGTTATCTTATAATGAGTAGTGAACATGAAAAAATAGATATCAGTGAAGACGAGATACAATTTGTAAAAAACAAAGTTTTGGACTTGGAAAAAATGTGTAAAATTATGGATAAAAAAATGGATAAAATCTTAGAATTGTTAGAAACCGATTGTAAAAAAATGAGCGATCATATAGATTTTGTGGGAAACGTATATGACAATGTAAAAATGCCATTTTATTATGTCATGGATAAGGTGAACTATCTTGTTTCTATTGAGAATAATAAAATTTTAGATGGTGAGCATGATGAGAATGCTGAAGAGGGATAAAATGATTTTACCTGTAAACGATAGGTAATATCATTAGGATCATTAGGTTTATTATTTTTTTGTGCGACCACCCCATGTTTTACTGGCGCCTTTTTCAACATCGTCTGGGTCCATGTAGCGTGAATAGGTGGTTGACTTCTTACTAACATCCGGACTAACGACCGAGCACGAATAATCAAATAGATTTAACTTACACTTGTCTGCACCGACGATTTCTTTTATGAGTTGTACTAAATAACTGAGACGGATATTGGATATTTCACCCCTTTGCAAAGATGCAGTAATTTTCCAATCACGCATTTGCATTATTGCGTCTGGCTCTAGTACCGGAAAACTGGTGGAAGACGCGCGTATTTTATTGACTATGAATTCTGGTTCTTTACCAAAAATACTGGCAAACTGAATAAAATCGGCCATGTTCAACAAATTCAAGTTTTTTGCTTGGGAGGCGGCCGGATATATCAATTTTAACATGTTTGCACCGGTCTTTTCATGAACGGAAATCACATAAATGCCAAGAACGTCAGGTAAAATACAATTCATTATTCTTGTAAACATGTTAGCGTTGTCCGTTCCAAGTGCTTTATCAATCGTAATAGTTTGAAACACGCGGCATATATTTTCACTAGATAAATCGTCAAAAAATGATTTTATGTATTCGGCATATTTGGGCCGTACCTTTTGAGTAAAGGCGTCCATAACCCGAGAGGTAGATTGGGTCAAGTCAATTTGAAATATACTATTAAGATACTCCAAGTTGTTTGATTTAATACTATTTGGACCCCAACCCGTCGCACTAAAATCGCCTGCCAAACTAAATAATCGTGTATTATCAAATATATGCTGTGTGTCGTAAGATAAGTTCATTTCAATTACAACCCCATGCATCATGATAGCAAGGGTCACTATATTTGAACCAATATCAATACATTCTGTCATTTGTTAAATTATACATAGATTATATTTCCTCTAATTGCTTGTATAGTGTAACATGCGCAGGCAATCCTAGAGAGACCGCATGGTCATAAAATACGGGATGAATGTAGAGACGGACGTCATCTTTAATGTGCTTAAATATCTCAACCAAGCTATTAATACGCCCTTTTGCGCCTGCAAATATTTTGGGACGCGGTTTTTTTCTGGTGGGATACCGACAATTCCATTCACATGCCATGGCTCTTGAAACGGAATTCCATGAATCGGAAGTTAACACGGCAATAAATGACCATGCGTCCTTGTCTTTGGCCGTCGTTGCCCATGCACCGCCTTTAATTTCTCCGTTGTGTTGTCTTAGTCTTCGTCGCAGGTTCACAGTATATCCATTGTAGGTTTGTCCGTTCCAATTATCATGTTGTCCCAAGAAATAACAATAGTATTTGGTGGTTTTGGATTCCGTTGCGGGGTCAACTTCTACATCATCTGTGGTCGTCATATCGTCAGGTTCATTGTTCTCTATCATAGGCATAAAACTACACGAACGAGCATTATGCCCAGATTGTTTACATTTTGTGCAAGGCATTGAATATAGTAAACTAAAATTATCTTTTTAACTAAAAGATACATAAACAATTATAATGTATTTACAATAATGGGAAATTATCAATCCATCCAAAAAATCAATTTTGAAGATATGCAATATATAATAAAGCGCGCCGACGCCTATTTAATCATCAATACACTGCCGGAAAATGAACAAGGATGCCTAATCACGAATTCCATCCTAGCCATGCACGAGGAATCCACTATAAATAAGTATTTGGAATCCGGCGCAACAAAAATAAACATCATTATTTACGGAAAAAATGCAAATGATGAGGCCATTTACAAAAAGTATTATCAATTTATGAAATTGGGGTTTACTAATGTATATGTTTATCCAGGCGGGTTGTTTGAATGGTTATTATTACAAGATATTTATGGGGTGGACGAGTTTACAACGACCTCTAAACAAGTTGATTTATTACGATACAAACCAAGAAAAATATTGCACGCAGGATTGATTGGATATTACAACTAATTTTGTGGAGTTTTTTTTGTCAATTCTTTTCTCTGTGAAATATTTTTGTATTTTGTAGGATGCGTGGAATTAATTTTTTGTGATATATTCTGTAATAGTTTTTAGCCAGATCTCTTTCATGTCAGCAATATCTAGATTTCCGTTTAATTCCAACGTGTCATGATTTTCATTTGAATGTGCTTGCATCATATTTTCGTGATATTTATGGCATTCATTCAAGTAATCCAAAGAGATGGAACTTTCCCCATTGCGTGAACGTTTTATAATACGCGAATGACATGTGGTGGGGTCCGTCTTCACATAAATGGTGTTGGTAATAGGAAAATCATTGGCAAAGGTATCAAACCATTTCAAGTAAATTTGATATTCAACGCTCTCAATTTTTTTGGAATCATACAACATCTTGGCAAACACGAACTTGTCCGTAAATAGGCTGCGTTCAGTAATCAATATAGCATTCGGGTTGTTTTCAATGGACCTCTTTAATAACGACAAACGGGAAATGTAGGCCATCATTTGAAAGGTAAATGAATACTTGACTTGGTTCCCGTAAAACTTTTGAATCATGGTATTTCCTTCCTCGTCCTTAATACTCTCCCATTCGTCAACTGGTTCTTGCAGGAAAATGACCTGCTGTCCAGTTTGAATAGAAAGAGACTGCTTAAGATGCGACAATAAGGTGGACTTGCCTGATCCAATGTTACCTTCAATTGAAATTACCTTGACCGCCATATTCTATAATCTATATTATATATTCTATTCATCTTTTAAACACATTCAATTTATTTTTAAATTCATGTCAACTGCCAACCAACTGCCAAATAACGCACAAGTGGTAAAAAAATTGAATATGATTTGCATGTATGTTGGTATGTATCAAAGTATTAAATTAGCATAGACAGCATGTCGCATTGTTATACTGAGGAGGATAATCTGGCAAACGTGAGCTCATACATGTCGTTCATGAATTATGAAATCTGTGAAGAGCCGCGCCTGGACAATATGAAATTTATGTTGTGTGTTTGGGCGTCTATTGTATATGGTTTGGGATTAATCATGTATTGGGGAAAGCAAAGGTTCACCAGTTATATTCATCGTATTATTCGGGAGCAACAAGAAGTGAACCAAAAACAAATAGATGAAATCAATGACAATTTATCCAAAAGAAAACAGCATAGTAAAGAAACGCACATAAGATTAAACAATCATATCAGTCTTTTGGAACTGAAAATAGAAGAATTGCAAAATATGTTGGAAATGTCTGAAACGGAGGTAAGTAATCTACGCGGCGAGGTATTAACGAATCATGAAACCTATAAAAAATATATCAACCAGAATAATCTAGATATTAATAGCATATATAACGACATATATTCTATTAAAAATTTGAATCATCGTGTCATTGACCTTGAATATAAATGTTCACTTCATGATAAATATAATATTTCATTAGACGATGACTATAAACAAGCATGGATTGAGCATTTATTAGACAATGCTAGAAATAAGTCATATGCCGACTCAAATACAACAGAGTTGGATAAATACATTGGTAACAGCCGCATGCATACCATTATATCACGACTCACACAAGTATCTAGTCCTCGTTATTCTTCCTTTGGGAATCCTACGAAGAGAGAAGATGAACCTAGACCGGGTTCTGTCTTCATAGACTATCACATGAATGTAGTTGCCAATGCGATTGAATGGGGGTGCGCGCATGATATTCGTCAGCATAATCAAGACACTTATTATAAATCCGTATTAGAAAAAGTAAAAGACTATTGCCAAACTTTGGGCATTAAATCTGTTGCATAAAAACAAGGAAAAAAGAAAAAACAAGGAAAAAAGAAAAAACAAGGAAAAAAGAAAAAACAAGGAAAAACAAGGAAAACAAGGAAAACTGGTGTAAATATTGTATATTTTTTCCGCGGTCACTTTGTACCCTTGTAATAAAAATTGAAATAGTTTAACCAATATAAACACTATGCAATCAAATTATTACCATGGATCTTCAACAACGCAAGTTAACGAAATCTGAGTGGGAGTCCATTGAGACCCCTGTCTCTTCTGCAGAGATTGAAATTTTAAATTTAATTGCAGAAGGTTATAGCAATGTAAACATAAAGTATAATAAAACAAATTCCATTTTATCCTACTTGAAGATTGAGTTTAACGATCAACTTGAGGATTACATCTACACCAAGTTCTTCTCCAACAAGGTCAACGCATTAATCTCCACCTATAATGCGAGCTTCTTGACCATCAAGGTACGTCCATCTGATAAACTAAAAAAAGCCTATTTAATTCGTATGGAAAGACATACGCCAGAAACATTACAAAACATTGTCATTTACGAAAATATCCTGCTTGAACACATTGAAAAAATCATGAAATATAAACATAAAAATAACAACAAATGGGAGCTCCACTACTTTACCCTCTACAAGTTGATGCAAAACAAGGTGACCAACATCAACACACATATGGTGGTGGTTATTAACCAGTTGCTGAAACATTACGAGGACGAGGTCAGTATTGAAAGAATTATTGAAAACGCAAGCGAATACATTGAGAAAAATCAAGAATTATTGAAATATAGCGACATGATGCTTTATGAGCACCAAAAAGAAGTGTTTACTATTTGCAAGAACAAGTTCAACCCCAAGCTGGTCTTGTATATTGCACCCACCGGCACAGGAAAAACATTGACCCCGCTTGGTCTATTAAAAGAACACAAAGTCATATTTGTTTGTGCCGCGCGTCATGTTGGTCTGGCGCTGGCCAAGTCCGCAATTTCCATCCATAAAAAGGTGGCATTTGCGTTTGGTTGTGAATCCGCGGATGATATTCGTCTGCATTACTTTGCTGCAAAGGATTACACGACCAACTGGAAATCTGGCGGTATTTGGAAGGTGGACAATTCGGTCGGTGACAAGGTAGAGTTGATGATTTGCGATATCAAGTCCTATCTCTCTGCCATGTATTATATGATGTCCTTTAATTCAAAAGAAAATATCATCACGTACTGGGATGAGCCGACTATCACGCTTGATTACGCAGAGCACGAATTTCACGCCATTATACAGAAAAATTGGCAAGAGAATTTGATTCCAAATATGATCTTATCCTCTGCGACGCTGCCCAAGTTGAATGAATTGCCAAACACGATTATCAATTTCCGTGAAAAGTTTCCCGATGCGTCAACTGCCGTCCATAACATAGTGAGTCACGATTGCAGGAAATCTATTCCCATCTTGAATAAAAATGGGCACATAGTCTTGCCGCATTATATTAGCGATGATTACGACAAAGTCGCAGCCATTGCGGCTCATTGTGAAAATTATCAAACGCTGCTCAGGTACTTTGATTTGAATGAAACGGCCAAATTCATTGCGTATGTAAACAAGAATAATTTCGTATCGCCGACATATACCATACGACGCGCATTTGATTCGCTAGATGATATCACCATGACAAATATTAAATTGTATTACTTGCGTTTGTTGAAAAATATTCCTCGTAACACATGGGGCAGCATTTACACAAATTTGTATAATTCGCGCACAAAACGTATTCCGGAAAATAATTCTATTGACAGCAAGGGGACTATCTTTACGGGTGCTACTGCTGCTGCTTCGCAAACGGATTCGTCTGGCTCATTTGCGACATTTATATCGACCAAGGATGCATATACGTTAACTGACGGACCTACCATCTATTTGGCGAATGATGTTGACAAAATTGCCAAGTTTTGCATTCAGCAAGCGAATATTCCTGAGCTCGTCATGACGGACATTCTTGAATCTATTGAATTTAACAATCGTGTCAATGATAAGATTGAAAAATTGCAAAAGGACCTGGAGGATGCACTGCCGAAAGAGAAGCAGCAAAGCAGTGATGCCGGCGCGGCTAAGAAGGGCGGTGAAAAGACGAAAAAAATTGACAGGGCTTTGGATAGTTCACAAAATGCCAAGATTAAAAAGGAGTTGGACATGTATCAAGGCATGATTAAGGTTGCGCAGCTCAATGACACCTTTGTGCCTAATAAACAGGCTCACTTGAAAAAATGGGCGGAGAACATGCATGCATCCAATGCGTTTGCAAGTTCCATTTCGGAGGATACAATAGTAAAGATTATGATGCTGACAGATGTATCTAACAGCTGGAAGATTCTGCTTATGATGGGTATCGGTGTGTTTACCAATCATACAAGTATTGCGTATACTGAAATCATGAAGCAATTGGCGGATGAACAGAAGTTGTATCTTATCATTGCTTCAAGTGATTATATTTATGGCACAAATTATCAGTTCTGTCATGGATATATTAGTAAAGACATGAGCCTGACACAAGAAAAAATTATTCAGGCGCTTGGGCGTGTGGGGCGTAATGGTATTCAACAAGAATATACGATTCGTTTAAGAGATGATTCACAGATTATCAAATTGTTTACGGCGGAGGCGGATAAACCTGAGGTGCTGAATATGAACCGGTTGTTTTGTGGGTCGGTGTAATGACATGCTAAAAAATAAAAAGACAAAACAAAAACAAAAACAACAAAACAAAAACAAAAACAACAAAACAAAAATAAAACAAAAAACAAAATAAAAATTACAAAACAAAACAAAAATAAAAAATAAATGTATATTTTTTATTTTTGCCTGAATTTACAAGTGAACTCCAAATACATACTGGAATATATAAATTATGGTGACAACCGATATAAATACTAAAAACATATGTGTAAATAACGCAATTGGTATGTAATATTTTTTTAAAATAGGATGGTACGTCATAATGTCAAATCTTAGATAAACATTTAATACATATAGAATAGTTGCGATAAATACTACAAATGCGGCTTCAAATCCCTTAAATATAATATGTTTTGTTATAGGATATTTTTCAAAAAATTGAACAACCTGATTCATATATAGTATACAAGTAAAATATATTTCTTTGTGTACTATACAATGAATAAATATTTCCAGACAACCGATTATAAAAATGGCGGTATCATGTCAATGTTGATTATGGATTTATACAATAATTACAAATATAAAAATATTCTTTTTGTGAGAACATCTACTACTGGTGGGTTTTTGGACAAATTACTAATAAATAATACAAACATTACACGAATCTTATGTGATACGCATCACCTTGAGCAATATACTTTCCATAAATCTACCAAAATAATTGAACAAGATGATTTAGAAAATACATTAAAATCTATAAATAAAAGATTTGATTTAATCTGCATTGACCTCTATCATGAATATACGCATAGCAAAAAAAGTTTTGAAATCTTACTTCCATATTTGTCAAATGTTGGAGTTATAGTATCTCATGATTGTTTTCCACCCAATAAAGACATGGCAACACCAAAGTTTATACCTGGAGGCTGGTGTGGAGAAACATATATTGCTTTTATAGAGCTGGCTTATAATAATCCGGATCTGTTTTATGGTATACTAAAAATAGACACTGGTATTGGAATAATAAGTAAAGTACACTTTAAATTTTTACAAAACAAATTTGACACGGAAAAACAAAAGCAATTATTGTTGCACCATGATAATAATAAGGATAACGATGATAATAATAACGATACGTATACTTATTTTTGTGAAAATTGTAAAGACGTAATGAATATAATTTATTTTGAACCTGTGAAACAGCCGCCAGCTATTACCAAAATATATCGTCCTATTATGAGTTTTACGTAAAATATATTTGTCGGTATTATATAGTAAATATGTCAACATCCAATAATTTTGAAAATGGATTATTTATTTTTAGAAGGGATTTAAGGATAGTAGACAATAACGGGTTAAATTTATTAAATCAAGTATGCAAAAATATATATACTATATTCATTTTCACCCCTGAACAGGTGACGAGTGAAAACAAATTTAAATCCAACAATGCGGTCCAGTTTATGATTGAAAGCCTTGCAGATTTATCCCTACAAATATCCAAACAAGGCGGTAAATTATATACGCTCTATGGTCATAATGAAAAGGTAATAAAAGAATGCATAAAATCCTTGAATATCAGCATAGTTTGTTTCAATTTGGACTATAGTCCCTATGCAATCAAGAGAGATGAGGGGATTATGGATCTGTGCAAAGAAATGAATGTATATCTATTGACGGACCATGATTATTATTTAAATCCGCCAGGAACCATCTTAAATGGGACGGGCAAACCCTATCAAAAATTCACGCCCTATTATGAGTCCGCTTTGAAGCGGCATGTTGAGCCGCCTAGTAATGCGCACCAAATTCATTTAGCCAAAAAACAGGCGGCTCGATTACCCAGCGCCTTCTCTCTGCAAAACGCAAAGCAAAAGTTTACAAAAGAGAATCCGCATATTTTGGTGCATGGCGGACGAAAGCGTGCCATGAAAGCAATGGCGGAATCATTAAAGACACAATCACATTATGCTGTAACACATGACGAACTTTGGAGACATACCAGCCAATTGAGCGCATATATAAAATTCGGGTGTATAAGCATAAGAGAAGTATATACTGCTTTTAGACGAAACTACCATTTTATTCGCCAATTATACTGGCGCGATTTTTATGCGAATATCCTATTTGCATTTCCCTATGTTCTGGGACATGCTATGAAACCAAAATATGATAAAATAAAATGGCATCATAATACGGAATGGTTCAATGCTTGGTGTGATGGACAAACTGGGTATCCTGTTGTGGATGCGGGAATGCGTCAGTTAAAACAAACGGGTTATATGCATAATAGAGCGCGTTTAATCGTGGCAAGTTTCTTGGTGAAAACCTTGTTGATATCTTGGGAACACGGAGAGAAGTATTTTGCTAAAATGCTGACAGATTATGATCCGGCTTCTAATAATGGAAATTGGCAATGGATTGCATCTACTGGCGCGGATAGTCAGCCTTTTTTTAGAATATTTAATCCAACCGAACAAGGTAAAAAATTTGACCCTGATTGTGTATATATTAAGACGTGGGTGCCTGAATTGCGTAATGTAGACCCGCGTATTATTCATAATTGGGATACAGAATGGGACGAAAAATCCAATGAAAGTATTTCATATGTCAAGCCTATCTGCGACTACAAAGTGCAAAAAGAGTTGGCGTTGACAATGTATGGCAAAATTTTTTGATGGGCGGGTATGGGAGTGTGGCTGGATTGAAAAATAAATATTTATATAATATATGACGACACCGAAATATTATATAAAAAAGCGTTCCACGCGCCGAAGAAGTACAAGAGGTGGAGGCAACTGCATGTCATCCGGTTCATGTTACTTTCCAGAGGAAGAAACTGCTGAGGCTAATAATGCTGTGTCAATGACGCCGACACAGAAGTTGGTGTATGCGGTTGAGAGAAATGATTTAGAAAAGGTAAAAGAGGCGATTAGCGAAGGTGCTAATATAAATGGCGAATCTATATATGCCGATGAAACACCTCTTCTCTCTGCAATTTATAACAATAATGTGGATATAGTAAAATATTTATTATCACAAAAAAACACGGACATTAATGTTAAACGTTTGGCAGATACTGATTATGGAACCAATTTAATATGGTCGACAAGTGTAACACCTATTACAATGGCAATACGATATGGACGCAAAGACATTCTAGACTTGTTATTAAGACACGGAGCCAAGCTAGATAGACATTCTGCTATGTTTTCAACTATGGCTCATGGTTTGCAAGAACAAATTCAAACAGAAAAGGCAATCGTGCCTGAGGTATCCGCGAAAAAGAAGATGTTTCCTGGTTTTGCTGAAATGACGCGTGGATATTTAGCAACTACACCTGATGCTGCCGCAAAAAAGGTGTTTGCGGGTATTAAAAATAACAACTTAAATGCAGTTAAGAATGCAATTGAAACCCAAATTGAAAATAAAGGCGTCACGGACCCATTACTACAAAGTACGCAATTCACCGATTTTATCTTGAGTAAAAATGCAGATGGGGATACTTTTCTTATAGCTGCAGTGAGAAGTGGCAACATAGAAATAGTAAAATACTTGTTGAGCATCATTGGTCGCGATATTTTTACGACATCACGTATCATGGACAATCGCGGGGCCATTATGAATATAAATAATAGTTATTTAAATGGTATAAATCTTAACACTGCCGAAAATGCATTAATGGTTGCAGCCTTACTTGGACGTATGGACATGGTTAACCTGATATTAGATGTAGATAATATTAATTTTAATAACCGAGATTCGGATGGTTTTAGTGCATTAGATATGGTTATTAATACTGGGAACCTAGAAGTAGTAAAAAAAATGGTAAATAAAGGCGCGCGCTTGTATGATCATAGAGAAGTTCCAATGGCAGTATCTGTGGCAATGAACCCACAAGTACCAATAGAAATATTAAAATATTTGTTAGAACAAGGTCCAACGAGGAATGGCTTAACGCGCCAATATGCGCAATGGTTGATACAAAATCATAATTTACGCCCTGATACGCCAAGAGAGAAGATTGCATTATTGAAACAATACATAGCAGATAATCATTCGGATTCAAGAGCCGGCGGAAAATTGCGTTCCAAAAAGAGACGGCGGGGCAAGAAGAAGATGACGCGTAAAGCGGCGCGCCGGACACGCAAATAAATTGCTCACTAACTAGAATATACACCTTTGGACATTTATACCAGTGAAGATTTAAATCCGCACGCTAAAAGTGTGCTTGGTTTCAAATCATTACTGGTATCTTACTTAAAGAATTAATCCGCCGTGCGAATTTAATTCTTCAAGGGTGTAAATTCGCATAAAAATTGTTACAACAAATATAACGAAAATTATGTAAAATAAAAAAAAATATTTATATCTTTTTATTTTCGGTCGATTTAGTTCAAAGTTAATTTTTTCGCCAATACAAAAATACTAACTATACCTATTATTGCATTATGAAAATGATAATCGTATGATGGTGTATAATCCTTATTATTATAAATTTGATGAATTATTTTGCTATTTCCTAATCCTAAACCGCTAATTGCAAATAATACAATAACAAAAATCGGCAGGTTTATTTTTTTTGTTAGGTCTAAATATAAGACTGATAAAATAGCAATGGTTTTTGCTGATAAAGATAGCGTTCCTACGATTTTTGGTATCATTATATATATATATACATTATTTTTTTACAATTTTCCAAATACACCTTTGGAGATTTAGAGCAACGCGCAAAAATATCTACAAATGTAAATCAGTCATAGGTGAAATTTGTACTTTGATATTACATTTTTTCTTATTTTTTGCCCTATAAAATGGGCATTTGAAATGAGAAAAGGTGTAAACGTGTTTCTAAATGAATACCTGTGCGTCAATATTTTCAAAAAGTCCAGAAGAAAATTGCGGTATTTGCTCGTATTGTGACGTTTTTAACAAGTCTCTCATAAGGATTAAAAGTTCTCTCCAGCTGCACTTGTCGTTTTGTTTCAGTGCTTCTATCAAAGACCAAGTCATTGCGCCGTTTGCCTTATTATTTATGATTGCATCCGCGCTTGTTTGGTAGTCATTGCAACCACTTATCATAAATACATTGCCATTGGTTTCTAGTTGTTTCTCATTTTCGGTAAAATTATCGTAGTTGAGGCTATCCATGTATTGATATTTCAAGTCCAAGACAGACCCACTGAAACAACTATCAAACATGGCAAAGAGGGTGACATTCTTTTTCAAATTTGTTTGAATAATTTGTTTAAGTTCGTCATCTACGATTGGATTGAAATCACAAGGAATGATTAGTTGGTCATAAATTGTGTTCTCATCGCCATTTTGGTCTAAATCATAGGTGCCGTGTCCACTATACAAAAAAAACAAGAGGTCGCCTGCTTGGGCATTTGAAAGTAGCTTGGTGAACTCCTTCAATATATTTGCTTTGGTCGGTTTTTCACTGGTTAAATCGGTGAGCATGCTTATATTTTGAAAACCTTTTTGGGTAATTCTCTCTTTTATAGAGTTAACGTCATTTATGCACCCATTGAGTTGAACTGGCGTGCCTATGTAATTGATGCCAACCAGCAGCGCGTTTTTTTTCTTGTTTATTTTCAATGTGGGTGGTATATATTTTTTTATAATCGCAATATTCTTGTTCGTATTATCTAATAATATTTTCGCATTTGAATTGTAATTCGCTGTTAAATTGTTTATTTGTATTCGTTTGGTGTGTAACGGCATTCTACCTTTTTGTATGTTGGCTATATTTGCTACATAAATGGAATATAAACGGCTTACGTTTGTTCTATAGGCGTTTATCAAGGCGTTCACTCTATTTTGTCTATAAGTAATCAATTCTGCGCTCATATATATTATGAAATTATATTTTTTTCATAATATGGGTAGGGTAGTATGAAATAATATATAAGACAACAATACTTTATTGTCTGCGTTCATATATCTTCTCTCTTAATTCACTATAATATTTGAACCTATCTACGGGTAATTCATTCTCAAATAGTTTGCAATTTCCAGTGGCAATGTTTTCAACCCATTTTTTGTCTATACCTGAAGACGGATTTTGTTGAATAATAGTATTATATATTCTAATAGTTTTCCATCCTTCTAACACTTTTTCAAAAATAAAAATAACTTCATCTGGTGTTGCCTTGCGCTTACTACTTCTTTTTACTTCTCTTCTCGCCTGTTTTTGTTTATTATATTCCTCTTTATTTTGGTTCATAGTAAAGTATTATATTATTTCTTTGCAATGTTTAACTAATTCCATAAAATGAATATATTGTTCATGTGGAACTTCGGTTTCATATAGAATTCTTTTGTTGTTTTTAATATTTCTTTTGATATTTTTCACGATATCAATAGTTAATGTATTTGGTATAGCATTCTTATTTCTCTCTTCAGTTAAATAATCAAGTATACTCATCGGTTTCCAACCCTCTACAAATTTCTCAACCGCAATTATTATTTCATTTGGTTGGATTTTTCTTTTGGATAAATTTACTTCTTCTCGTGTTAAAGATGTGATTTCATGTCTCTCTTCATCTCTGCATGAAACAATACCATTTTTTATTCTTGTTATAGTATGTCTAGGTAACCCCATACTTTGTTGAATTTCTATATTTTTATGACCCAATTGAAGAAGTTCGCGAACCTTTTTTATTATTTCGTCAGAAACACCATTTTTCGAATCACGAATAGATAAAGACATTTTCTTTTTGTGTTCTTCTGTAAAAGTCTTTCCAAAATTATGATTACCTTCTCCTTTCATTTTTTCAGATTTTTCTTTATAAATTTGCTTTAATTTAATTTGATTACAAACATTATGTTTGAGTTCTCTCAAACGGATAGTTTCTAAATAGCCATCTTTACCTGTTTCATTTTGATTCAAGTCTGTGAAATTCTCTATTTTATGTTTTTCTTCATTGCAAATCTTATACATTTGGGTTTTTATTAATGGGTCTTCAGTTTCCAAAAATGTTTCAAATGCTATGACTTGATTATATTTTACAATTAAATGGCCCTTAACTAGTTGAATAAATTTTAAACAATCTGATTTGTTGTAAATAATAAATTCATGGCTATATACCTTTCCAAATTTCAAATATTTCTGAATTTCATATAAAATTAATGGATGATTTTTTTGCGACATTTTTATTGCTATATGATTAAATTTTTTATTAATAAATACACATCCTTCTGCATCAAATAGCCCAGAAATATATTCAGTGTTCAATCTTGAACAATTATTTTCATTCAAAATGCATTTTTCATTACATTGTGAACAAAGTAAATGTAATTCTTCTTTTGGTTTGTCTTTGTTGGGCAAATTAGTAATTTTATTAAATTCATACAAACACCGATATTGTTGTTCTTTAATTATAAAAGAATTATGTAAATATTCCAATAATACTTGATATTCATTACTTCGTATTAATAAATTATACTGATTTCTAACGTTGTATTTATGGAAATATTCATTATTTTCATCCATTATATTTTCGGTTTTATCGTTTCTATTGGTTGAAGACGTAATGCTCCCTCCAAAATGATAACGAAGTATCTGTAAAATATTTGTTCTGCATTGGGTTAGTGTAAACCCTGATTGATAACCATCTGCAATTTTTCTTATAAAAATGCATCCATCACCATCTATAACACCTGCAATGTAAGAAGGATGTGGAGGAAATGCCTTGAATCTTAGCATTTGTTTGTTGTTGTCTTTTTCGGTATTACTTGTCATAGTATATTGTATTATATACACGTTTGTTAAAGTAATTTGTTTCAATTTTAATACTATAAATTATAGTATTAAATTAATTTGATGATAATTTTTATAAAAAATAAAACAATACAACACGATAAATGGTCTCAATTGCTGTACGCCAAACCGCCCCGGCTGGCTCTTACTAGCTTTCACTAATAAGCTGGACTATTCCTTAAGTCATCATTGAAAGTTGCTAACTTTCTCAGACCCATTCCATTATAGTCTCTGAACCTTCTTCTTATGCTTGCGTTAGCGCACTTAGAAGCTTGGCTGCAGATTGTCCAATCCTTTTCGTTATCACTATGCCCTAGGTCATTACCCCGGGTATTTGCTGTATTTTCACACAACAAAGTAGTAGAAAAGGCTCTCAGGATGTTCCTGCAATTTAGAAATGTTGCCTCCCGCTGACTGAATAGTCAGAAAGAGACTAGCTGGTTATATAATGCAAAATGTTCAGT
>JACCDO012259944.1_pt1 | contig 17148 bp, 21 predicted proteins | sample 7446101 | NCBI WGS metagenome assembly JACCDO01 (sample SAMN15323440, study PRJNA562643) | freshwater metagenome | isolation source: river surface water | place: USA:Blue River Watershed | collected 2017-08-16 | reverse complement strand
GTGCAATACAACTGATGGAATGTCGCCAAGTCTTCCTTGGGTATGATGTATGCGCCACCATAAATGTTCAAGTCTTTGTCACCAATTCGAGTATGTGTTGGTTGACTACTGGTTCCTCCGCCAGCTGTTGTCTTGGTTGTGTGCTTTGCGAGGAACTCGGATAAATCTTTATATTGTGACGACGAAGACGCCATTGTTGTTTGTTGCATTGTTGATATATATATCCCAGAAAGTTTTAACTCAATTTTATTCATTTTGAAATGCCGGTTCTGTTCATTTGCGCAAATTTGGGGGTTCATTATTTCCCAAAAACTAATATAAATACATTGGTTGTAATATAATAAATGAACGCTTCTAATCCAGTTGGAAATATAATTGTATCCAAAGAAACAATCAATCGCTTAATCAAAGATATAAAGCAAATCATGAAAAATCCTTTGATAGACAACGGTATTTATTATGTGCACGATGATATGGACATGTTGAAGGGATATGCTCTCATTATTGGACCTTCGGAAACTCCCTATTTTGGAGGAAACTATTTATTCGAATTGAATTATCCAGCAGACTACCCACACAGTCCACCGTTGGTGAAGTATTGCACCAATGGCGACAATGTCCGATTTAATCCGAATCTCTACAAGTGTGGCAAGGTTTGCGTATCTTTGCTGAACACTTGGCGTGGGGACCAGTGGACATCTTGTCAGACGATTTCCACCGTTTTACTAACTTTGTGCACATTGTTATGCAAGGACCCGCTTCTAAATGAGCCGGGTGTTAAGAGCGACCACAAGGATTTTGCTGCATATAATGATATTATTGAATATGCAAATATGAGAATTGCTGTGTGCGGAATTGTGGACAAAGACCCAAGGTATTACTGTCCAAAATTTGTTGATGTGTTTTACCCTTTCATAAAAGAGCGGTTCTTGGCGAATTATGATGCGCTTTTAGAATTTGCAAAGAGTAAACCAAAGAAAAAGAAGGTCTTGAAGACAGGACTCTATAATATGACTGTTTTAATCGATTACAATTCGTTGGTAAGTAAACTGGAAGCGTGCAAAATGCAATTTGAATCAAAAAAAATTGATATAGAAGAATAAATAATATGTATAGTATATAACTCAAAAAATGCACTTCTGTTCCAATTGCAGCAATATGTACTACATCCGAATTGACCCGGAAGACTCAAACAAGCTGGTCTATTATTGCCGTAATTGCGGCAACGAGGATGATTCGCTTGCAGGGGAAAATTTATGTGTATTGAAGACGCAAATTAAACAGGGTGAACAGTCGTTTGCTCACATTGTGAACAAGTACACTAAGCTGGACCCGACTCTGCCGCGCGTGAGCAATGTTTTGTGTCCCAATAAAGAGTGTCTCACAAACACGAAGGATAAGCCCAAGGAAATTTTGAATTTGAGATACGACGATACCAACATGAAGTACATTTACTTGTGCTCAACTTGCGACACGGTTTGGAAGACGAACTGAACCAAACTGTAAATAAAAATTGAGATATTTTTATTTGAGAATATACATATAAACATATCTTTAGTAAATATAATAACATGAGTGACAGCGAAGGATATTCCAGCAGCAGCGATTCGGATTCCGATGATGATGTTGTGAAGACCCACCAAATTAGGGGCGGGGCAAAGAAAAATGCTGTGCCAATTGTCAATAAAATGGCGTATGACGACGACGAAGATGATGAGGAAGATGAAGATGACGAGGTTGTTGGTTCGGATGAGGAGGATGCTGATTATAACAAGAAGGCGCTTGACCTTGATAAGAAGAAAATCAACAAGATGGTTGGGATTCAAAGTGATGATGAGGACGAAGATGAAGAGGATGATGATGAAGATGACGACGATTATGAAGAAGATTTAGATGATGAAGATAAGCCAGCAGCAGCAAAGAAATCGAAAAAGAATGTGAAGATTGCAGTCCAAAATTTGCCACCTTCACTATTTGGCGAAGATGGAGATGGCGAGGACCAAGAGGAGGAGGATGACGACGACGAAAACTATTTGCAGAAATTTGAAATTGATGTCAATCGCAATTACATAAACGAGTTTCATCCGGAATGTGTGTCTCACAACTATGACGAGATTGCAAAGATGAGCAATGTAATACGAGACGACAATGGCATCATTGTTGACCCATTTCACAAGACGATTCCGTTCTTGACCAAGTATGAGCGTGCTCGTGTTCTTGGTCAGCGCGCAAAGCAGATTGAGACTGGTTCCAAACCGCTCGTTAAGATTCCGGATAATATTATTGATGGATACTTGATTGCGGAGATGGAGCTCGAGCAGAAGAAGATTCCGTTCATTATTCGTAGACCGCTTCCAAATGGTGCGTCAGAATATTGGCGTTTGAATGACCTGGAACTCATTGCATTCTAATCCATCCACCTTTAGAAAAGGTGGAGCCAAAAGCGGAGCGACTGATAAGCGTATAGAAACCAATATATTTTTTCATAACTTACCAAGCAAGTTATGAATTTTGTTTCAGTTGTGGTCGCTACATTTTTCATTGCTCTAAATAATCGCCGTTTGAAAAGGAGTAAATATTTATTTGTATTGTTCAAATGGAACTATTAACCAAAAATCACAATAGTTTGGGAATTGATGATAAATATTATATAGACTGTAGTAAAATTGACACATCATATATTAAACCTATAGAATTGGTGAAGCATAATCCAATAACAAACAGAAACAGATTTGATACTGTTATATTACACGCGATTACACAAAATGACATAATAAAGAAGAAAAATCGTCATATCGTAGTCAAGATTGGGCGAACAAAAACAGACAATCAATACATGGCACAAAAAGAGTATGCTATTGGCAAACAACTTGTCGGAATAAATGGATTTATAAAGTTTTTATGTATTTTCTCGTGTTACGATGATACTACTCAAAATTTATCTACAACACAAACACCAATACCAACCAACATTCCTATATGCACATCAGAAAACAAAAAAGACGAGAAGTTTGTATTGGTAATGCCATACATAAAAGAAGGGTCTATGCAAGATTATAGTTGGACAATCAATAATATTGAATTTATTAAAATATTAATTATTCATGCGGTATTATCACTAACAGAAGCATACATAAAAATCGGTTTTATACACGGTGATTTACATTTTGGAAATATTCTCTTCAAGAAAACGACGAAACATAAAATTGTTTATGAAATCGGTGAAAAAAAAATACCTTTTGAAACACACGGTTACAAAGTGGTTCTTATGGACTTTGAGAAATCCGTCACAGGTAGTAACCAACACGAACTATTTTGGAGTAAAATGAGAAGGGCAATGATTTTTGACATTACCACTGCAGACAGCCATATCTATTGGAAGAATGACAAAGCATTAACTTTTATAGAACGCATGACAGAGACAAAACAACCACCCGGTAAGAAAATAGAACAGTTCATGAATGTGATTGATGATTCCATCTTCAAAATAATTCAAAATATGAGCTAAAAGTTCTAAGAATGTGAAATTGTGTAAATCTTCAAATGTATAAATACATCGATACGCATTCCCAAACAAACATTTGCGGACAAATGCGGATATTTTGAAGATAGGCGCATGGCTGCAAATATGGACCCGTATTTAGTGACATCGACAATCTACAAGAATTGCTGTCTTTGAGAAATAAAATATCAATATATGTTATGTCAAATCCATTACCAGGAACAATTGCAAATGTATCAGGAACTTGTATTGGAACGGGGATTGGTTCAATAACACAAGAAATTTTGTCATCCAGAACAGCAGACCAATTAAAACAATGGATGACTCAGAAATCTACCGAAGTGGAAGTTTCAGTGAAAGCTTTGTTAGGTGAATATTCAGAACCGGGCAGAAGTAAACCAGTTATGTATGCACCCGTGAAAAATTTAATATATGAACTATTGTTGCGACAACAAAAAAAACATAATTTGCCTGAACTAAATATTTTTACCGAACAAGATTATGATAATATTTCAAAAATTATTATTTGTGACCCAAACAAAAAATATTTTATTCGTAATTTAGAAGAACATAACAGAGTACAGAAACGAAATGAATCTGCTGCGTTAGCAGGTGTTGCTACTGGAACTGCAGCCAGTGCGTTGGTAACAACAGGTGTATCCGAACTACAGAGCGGCATTAGTTTATCAGGTATGAAAAAAAAAATTAATGATTACGCATTATCAACATTTGCACCAGCCGGATTAGCTTTGGGAGCAACAAAAATTGCAAGCAAAGCTACTGCCAAGGAACACGCGCGAGCCGAAGAAAAATACAAGACGAAAATTCAACCTCAAACAATTAACTCCATCGAGGATGCAATACAATATGAATCCGATGTATCACATATCTTGAAACAGATAGGGAACAAAAATGTTCCAGAAACAATGATACAAAAAGCAAATAATTTGGTACAAACCAATGATAATTATATAGTTTTTATTGAACAATTTATTAAAGATAAATATAAAAAAGAGATTGAAAATAGAATGAGTGTGAGCGAAGACATGAAACGCAAAAATGATATACTGCAAGATGAAATATATGAAAAAAAGGCACAAGTTCAATATGAAAAAACAAATCTTCGGGACATTGAGCGAAATTTTAACGCTTCTAAGGCGAAAAAAAAGACAACTCTTTTTGACACAACAAATGAACAGGTAAATGTTCAACAAAATAAACTAAAGGCGGCAAACAATGAGTTAGAAGAATTAGAAGGTACCCTAGTAGAAAGCGAACGACAATTTAAACAAAATAACGATATGATTAAAGCATTGATAAAAGAAGAAACAAATGCAATAAAAGAAAAGCAAACTAAAATTGGAGAACAAATACAACAACTTATAAATAAACTAAATAAGGCGGAAGTTAAAGTTAGAACATCCACTGATAAAGCGATGAGACTATTTACAAATAATAGATTCACCAGAAAAGCTTATAACAAAAGAGGTGACTTTGACCCACTTGGAATAATTCCCGAGGATAAATCATTTAGGTCCCGGTCCAGTAGTAAATTAACTGGTGGTTCCAAATCTAGAAAACGACGAAGGACAAGAAAATCCACCTAATCCACCTTTAGAAAAGGTGGAGCCAAATATTGATTTATAAAATCCACCTAATCCACCTTTAGAAAAGGTGGAGCCAAATTTTGATTTATAAAATCAGTCGCTACGCTTTTTTGCTCTTGTTTCGCTGAAACTTTTTTACACTATTGCAATGAAAAGTGGATTTGGCTCCACCTTTGGAAAAGGTGGATTAGGTCTTCCACCTGCAACCGCAATCGACACAAGTCACATAGCAGGTCATTGGCTCATCCGCCGAACGCACCTGCTGCAAATAGTAAGTACACTTCTTCGACTTGCACTTGCGGCATGTGAATGTATCCGTTGACGCTTCGACATTATTCTCAAACTTGTTCTTGTCCTTGATGCTCTTCTTACGAATCAGCTCATCCCACTTCTCCGGTCGCATCTCCTGGTGCGTCATAAACGCAATCTTGTGTGCTTGAATTTCACCTGAATTCAGCTGTTCAAGAATCGTTTCACTCTTCAAATTCGTAAAGACGCTTCGCAAATGGTCTATATATAACTGGACGAAATAACGATTGTCCCACTTCTTCACAACCTTGCGATACTCTGCCTCCTTCAAAGTGTAATTGTAAACACCCTTTTCCAAATTCAAAGCGTTTCGGTCGTTGTTGAGAATAGCATTCAACTTGGAACGCACATTGGTGCGGAAATTTTCCGGATTAGAAATCGTCGGAACAACCATTTTTAAATATATATGTTGGGTATATATTTAAACCATAATAAATCAATTTTTATTTCTTCTCACTACTTCTCAGACTCGCTGTCGTAATCATACGACTCTTCCATGAGTTCATCGCCATCATCCAATTGTTCTTCATCGTCATCGTCATCGGCATCATCCTCATCTTCTTCTGTTTCCGTTTCATCATTCGTATCTTCATCAACATCCTCTTCGTCTTCATCTGATACAACAAACCCATCCTTCAAATATCCATCTTTGGTCTTCATTTCCTTCGGCACATTCGCCAGCTCGTCCTCCTCATTCTCATCCTCTGCAGCGGTCGCAGCAAGGTCTTCGAAACCGCCAAAGAGCTTCTCGTAAATCTTGTTCCACAGCTCGACTGACAAATCTGTGTATGCGCCATTACCGTCCTTCGCTACGATGGCACAGGACCCGAAAAAGAGAGTCGAATCAATCGGTGGCGGAAAATCATACTTGTTCTCACTGTTCGCGCGCCCGTCCGTCTTCCCGTAAACAGAGATTACATACTTGTTGCCTCCAGTCCTGACAGACCAATCATTTTGCTTGACGAAATCGTCCCCCTTTTTGAATCCACACTTCTTGAATAGTTCCTCCTCCTTGAAATCCTTGATTGTTGTGGATTTCAAATCGCCCGACTTTTCAACAATGACAATAGTGAGCGGCTTTGACATTCGTAGATATTCTTTGCAGAATGGGTTTAAATAGTTTCTGGTATAAATAGTAATGAGGGTATATTTGAAATATTACACCGTTAGCGATATCATGAAACGAATTAGTTATTTTGATAAATATCACATTGGCACAAACCATTATTATGAAATCTTTACGGAAGAAGGTATTTTTCAAGTGACAAGTAATGAAATTTTTAAAATAAATACTGTGGATGCAAAGATAATGAATGTAAAAAGGGCTGACGGACATGAGCTCATTATTGACAAGACGACAATTACCCTTGCGAATTATCATCAAATCCCGCCGTATCACATTGTTTCACCAGTGTCCAGTTTCATTTATCAAACGAAGCGAGGAGGACCCAAGTTGATTATTGAGGGAAAATACGGTTCGCATAGTTTCTCTTATGTGAATAACGATAAATATTTAGGGTTTGCTCCATCAAATTTTTATTTTGATGTCAATTCGGAAACTGATGATATTAATGGGTTTTTATCGGCACTAAATTAATATTTGTTCAATGTAGCAAATGTTCTTTTGGATTGTTCAAACAACTATTCTGTCAGTCGTATTCATATTTTTGATTCATTATTTAATTGAATTCTTCAAATCCACATTAACAGTTCCGAAATTGAAGGATTTAGTCAATTCGCCAACACAAAAGTACCAAAATATGTTCAATGTAATTCAAACATCAAATGAACCCTACAAAATTTCCGAATTGATTCCACAACAACCGCAAAGCGACATGAAGAATGAACTAAAAAGTTTTTTGAAGAAACAGATGGACGGTGGAGAGCATAATTATTTTTGAATATATTTAGAAATAACATAAGCAACCTGTGTAATTATGTCTTTATTTGCATCTTCAAAATTAGCATTTAATAGAATTGTTGCTATTTTCCCTAAACAAAAATATAAATGTTTTTCTCTGTTTGGTGAATTATTATATTGCATTAAGCTTGTTATTTTATATAAGTCCTTATTTACTTTACACAGTATTGTGTGAAGTGGCATTGTATAATCATGCATATTTACTCCAGATATAGCTCTTGAATCGGCAACATATGTAGTCATACAATCATCTCCATAAATATGTTTTAATTGATTAACAGAATCGCTTGGTATAGGCATTTTGAAATCTTCAAAGTCAACCCACTCCAATTTTTTAATGCACGATGCATCCATCCAATCTCTTGGAAATAGATATTGTGTATAATAAGTTGGAACCCCATCTATAATTGGACTTATATGAACGACCTTACTTGGGTCTTTGTCTTGTCCAAATGCAAACAAATCTAATTGTGCTATAAATGGTCCTTTACTAATCATACGAAAACCAATATCTCCGTTACAATGAACTAATTTATAGTCGGGATGTATATCCAATTTAGTCAGCTTCATCAATTTATTAAAATCGCACATTTCAAAACCAAAATCCCCGTCATCGTCATATGGAATTAATCCACCGTTTCGTTTTGCACCAAGTAATGTTCCGCTAATTGCAAATATCTTAATATTTAATTTTTTTGTTTCGTGAATTAACAATCGCATCATTTCTAAAATACATTTTTGTTGTTGTTTTTGTTTTTTAGTAAAAACAATCTCGCCATTTTCATTTGCGGTTTTAATTTTGTTTTTAGTGAACCAAGTATGTTGTAACCCCCCTTCAATATTGTATGTTGTTTTATATTTCATTATAATTTAATGAAATATAAAAATTTAAACAAATAATTTCATTTCATATCATATGACAACCCCATTCATAGTTTTTTACAAAGGTTATAAGTACGATGTAAATGAATTCTTGGATTCTCATCCAGCCGGCAGAGACATCATCTTACCATTTGAAGGCAAAGATATGACGGAAGAGTTCGATGCTATTGGTCACTCCAAGAGTGCAATGAAAATCTTGAACAAGTATTTGATTGATTCGCCCAATATAAAAGTTGATGACAAACCTGTGGTAAATGACAATATTGTTATAAAGAAACTATTTACAGCGGAAGACCAATATCAAATACACAAATTGTTCGGCGCATTCGCGCTATTCAGTTTTGGATATCGTTATTTCTACATGTTGCCGACCTATGGCAGTTTAGGATTTGTTGGTTCAACTTTCGACATTGTGACTCTATTTTGCCATTTCGCATTGTCATCATCATCGCTCTTGTTTCATGTTCTGGACAGACGAATTGTGGAACGACCACTGATAATTTACGAAGAATACCGCCTTCATGCTATTTTATTTACAAGCACCGCGGTTTCGGTATCGTTGTTTGGTCTGTATGCAGACCAGTATATCGAACAACCGTATCAGAAGTTTGCACTTATCGGACTAATCTTTGCACTTCGCGGTATGGTTGATTTGGTGACATACAAATATGGGACGGATGGGGTGACTGCAGTTCGCAATAATGGTGATGGGCAGTACAAATATATTCGTCTCTTTTATTCGTTTTACCAAATTTGTGCGCTTGGGTCATTTATTATAGTGAATCCAAATTTGAACAATCTGGGTTTCAACACACTGATTGCAATTCAGAGTTCCACATTCCTGATGACATTGAAACGCAAATCGCTTATTCGATGGACATCGCATATGTTCTGGTATTCATTCTCTCTTGTACTCAGTTATTATGTGATGTATTTGTCACTTGAACCTACATTCTTCTTGCAAATGTTGGTCGTCTTCTTCTTCCGTGTTAAGTTCAATATGAACAAGTATTTGCTGTGGTCTTCGTATGCGACGGTATATTACCTTGTGCAGAATCTATATGAAAACAAGTTAAAGATTGGTACGGACATTATATATCAGTAGAATGAATTCTAAGTTAACCGAGTTTCCCGACCTCAAACTTTCTTATGAGAACATAACGCATAAGAAAGTTTATAATTCTGAGTTGGTTATGGCAATTCCCGAGGGTCCCAAGTGCTTTGGTTGGTTCACTTATTACCAAGAAGCGCCTGTTTGTTTTATAATTGATGACAAGAAGCAAATTATAAAACAGGTTCTTTGTTGTTTCAAGACGGAACTTGCGTATGGTACCATTGTTTATGGAACGATGATTTCAAATAACAGATTCTTTGCAATTGAGGATATTTTTCATTACAAAGGGTCTGATGTTTCGAGGAGAAATTGGGGTGATAAGATGGGATTGTTTCACAGCCTATTATCGAATGAACTGCAGCAAATTGCGTATAACAAGAACTTTGTTGTATTTGGTCTGCCTCCGTTTTCAAGGACATTTGATGAGGTTATTGGTCAGGTCAAATCAATTCGCGGATACAGATTCGCTTCCCTTCAGTATCGTCTGCTGGGGCGGTCCAACAATTACCTTGTATCCACCTTATCCACCTTTGGAAAAGGTGGAGCCAAAAGCGAAGCAACCAAAAGCGAAGCAACCAAAAGCGAAACGACCAGAAGCGAATCAGTTCAATCAACTTTTAGAAAAGGTATCTCTTTGACTCTTGCTTCGCAGAAACCTTTCCCAAAGAGTTTTTTGGCTCCACCTTTCCCAAAGGTGGATAAGGTGTCAAAAATGAGAGAATCCGTGTTCACAGTGAAACCGGACATTCAGAATGACATTTATCATTTGTATGAAGAAGGTGACAAGTATCATGCTGTTGCTTTGATACCCGATTACAAGACAAGTATCATGATGAACAAACTGTTCCGAAACATTAAGGAAAATGCAAATTTGGACGCCCTCGAGGAGAGTGACAATGAAGATGAATTTGAAGATGAGCGCGATGACCGGTTTGTGTTTCTGGATAAGTCATATAAAATGGTTTGCGTTTACAATTACAAGTTCAAGAAATGGGCTCCGGTGCGTTTACTACACCATTGACAAACTGTTACTGATAAATCAATTGAAATGCAAGCCTCCAAATGAAGGTTGTTACAATTCAAATGTTTATCAGTGTACAAAAATAATATTGATATAATGTAATGTCGGGAAATTCGAATCTGGGATATGCAATGTTAAACCCATATTTGGGCGGTCAATATACAAATCCAAATTCTAACCAATATGCAGGAAATTTCGGAAGCAATGAAACCCAAATGAAAGGCGGTAATTGGAAAGATTCTGTCAAACGCAAAATAAAAAATATAACCAGAAAGTATAGGAAGATGGCAAAAAAGAGGTCTAAGAGCATGAGAAAACGCGTGCGTTCGCGTTATTTAAGCAAATCGCGGAATCTTAAAGGAGGTTGGATGCACGGCGTTAGAAGCAGCAGACACAAGCGAAGCAGTAGTCACAAGCGAAGCAGTAGTCAAACGCGAAGCAGCACTCGCAAACAGAAAGGTGGTCAATACTCACAATATGGTAGCAACATTACACAGCCTTCTGGTTACGGTATTGGTACCACTGGAGGTATCTCTGCGTTAGCAAATCCTATTCCATACAAAACAGGTGGCGTTGAAGCAAATGAATACAACCATTTCAAATACTCGGCAGTGTAAATATTTTATCTCGTTTACATATAATGAACGACATAAAAAAACGATTTTTGCTCTTTTTAATTGGGTGTATAGGAACCCGCCTGCTCTTTGTGTATGCAGCCAAGAATGCAGGACCGAAATATTTGCCTTACTTAGGGTATCTTGCATTACTTCCATCCATTGGATTCACTTACATTTTTCTGACTGGGTCGCGTCCGACCGGCGGAGAGACATTTGGACAACCCATTTGGTGGAATAATTTGAGACCGGTTCACGCTCTGTTATACGGTTTGTTTGCCCACCAAGCAATCAACAAGAATGCCAGTGCGTGGAGAATTTTATTGTTGGATGTTGCAATTGGTCTTGTTAGTTTCTTGGCACACCACTATCGCGCGGGTAGTTTCGGAAAATTGATGTAATTTATTTTTATTGTATATCAGAAAATATACAATAAATGTTATTTATTCATTCAAAACAGATTGCCGCTCACCATATAATAAAAGACCATTTGTTGAGGAACGCTGCGTATATTCAAACCAGTCAACATTTTCAAATCATCATTGACTGTGTAGGAAGCGAATAATTTGCCTGAATTGGTATTTTTACCGGGTCTCATATCCTTGATAACAACATTTTTCAAATCATTGACACCTACAATACGCGTCAAAGCAGCCACATTGTCCGCGTTGTTAACATCTGCAGCATATTCGCCGACGGCAGTCATAAGTTTCTTGTAATACAAGTTGGTGACCAGATTTTGTTTCCCAATGTAAAACGCATCAAAATCACCCGTCAACTTATTGTATTGATTCAAGTCGTTGTATTTGACAAATTGGACGCTAATGTTTATGTTGTTGTATTCATCATCGGAATCACATTCATCTTCCGAATCATCAACATCCGAATCGGAATCGTCAGAATCGCAATCAGAATCATCCACATCAGAATCATCGGAATCGGAGTCATGCTTGTGGTGCTTCTTCTTGTGGTGTTTCTTCATCTTCTTAGATTTCTTAACTTCTTTATCCGTTAAGTATTTCACATAACGATTAATTTTAACCTCTCTGCATTTCCTGTTCTTTTTGTGGTGAGCAAAATAAACGGTAACATCAGCAGATTCACCGTCAAAATATTCACAAACCCTTTTTCTCAATGTCCGCATATACTCTTTCTTAATCTCCATTTGAACGAAGCTGGGGTCGGAAAAACCAACATCCGTCAACGCCAAAATGCTAAAGTGATGTTTAGTGACATCCTGTCCCATAACCTTCTCAATCGCACCAAAAATCCGCCTGGTATCCTCGACAGCCTGGGTCGAAGTATCAACAAGTGTGTTAAACTTATTCAACAAATCCATTATACATATTGCAAATACAAAAAAAAATACAGAAAAATCCACTTGATATCCACCTTTAGAAAAGGTGGAGCCAAACGAAAAAAAGAGTTTAAAATACATATGTTTACTTTACTTTACATTGCTACACTTTAACGATTTTGGGTCCACTTTTGGAAAAGGTGGAATTACAGGAACCTCATTATTTCTCCGACCACATCCTCGCACAAGTAGTCCGCACCACCCTCCGGCAACACTACTTTAACAAACGCATCAAACCCGTCCCACTTATTCATCTCTTTATATTTTCCACATTTATCCTCGATGTTGAACCCATGCTCGCAACTGCACGACGCGCTCTTTGCCAGAAGTTCGCCGATGGGACTTACTAAGTAGTTCCCGCAGCAGGCACAAGTGCACGAGTGGATACATACCGTTTCTCTCATCCCTACAGGAAAACCGAAAGTCCAGAACTCGTAGCTCTCATCGTCGTAAGAATCGATAACAGTTACAGGTGATTGCGGTTCGAAACGAGCGGAGGTCAACGCGCCAGCAATGCGAATCGCCGCGCAAATCTGCTGGGTCTGAATCTTGTGCAAAGCCTGAGACATTTAACTTATGTTCTTGTTTTTAAGTTGTTTTATATGATGAACTATTTTAGAAAACTTAATTCAATTTTTATTTTTTGCCTCATTCTTTTGCTCATTCTTTGACATCGGTTTTTACGGTCGCCGATTTCATCGGCTTAAATAAACATCCGTTTTCCTTAACATTCCCTTCATCATCAGAAGAAGATTCGTCTTTTGTTCCGTTGCAAACACCAGGTTCAAAAATCGTTGTCCAATTGCCCGCATCGCAACCAACTATTTTGTAATTTTGTTTCTTGTAGAAGGCTTTCCGCTTCCGCCATTGGCGCTGGAACACATCGTGCGTATCCACAAAATCATAGATTATGGGTTGAGCAGTGGCGTGCTTCGCACGCAGAATGCGACCGACCGATTGAACTATATCCGTCTTGGGACTGATGAGGAACTCTGTTGTTAGCCCCGGAATATCGAGCCCTTCGCTCGCCATCGAGTAGGTCGCCAAAATGACATGCTTTGATTCGCTCGCCTTCAGCTCCTGTTCGCTCATTCCCCCAACATAGTATCCGACCGATGCAATATTCTTGCACACAAATTTCTGATAAATATATTCAAGCACATTCAAGTTGTGCGAGAGAACAATGGTCTGCATTTCATGTATCGGCTTCACTTGCCCATTGTCTACATAATTCTGCTCGTAGGACAAAACTTTGCTGCAACACGGACATTTCGGACGACGCTTGACATGCTTCACTTCTCCCGTTTTCTTATTTGTCGTTTGCTCTAAAGTATCCTTTGCGGTCTTCACTACCGCGTCCATACAGAGCAAACAATACTTCACTTGGTCACAACAAGTGTTCCTTACAAGGTAATTTATGTTCTTGTTGCAAAGTTCGCACTCCCCCGCAGAGAACCCAGTTTCTCCGCACCTCTCCTTATCCACCTTTGGGAAAGGTTTCAGCGAAGCAAGAGCCAAATCACAATCTGAGTTTGAATCAACTTTATCCAAGGATTTTGCTCCACTTTTCCTAAAAGTGGAAGAGATGTGACTGACTATGGCATTAATAATGAACTCGGTCCGCCGATTGTAAGAACTCAGTTTGCTTATCATGGAACTGATTTGCGGTTGTCCTTTGAAATCCAAAATAGTGTCATTGAACTCGGCATCGTTTGTCCGATAAGTCATTGCCCGAACTTCGACTGCGTGCTCATTCTTTCTCTCTACTTTGTGAATAACAGGACCCAAAAACATTTTAAATACCTTGGTTGTTCCATCCTTTCGGTCCATCGTCGCCGAGAGACCCAGCATATACTTGGTCACCACTTTGAACAGCGAATTGGAAAATGTCTGACTGGAAATATGATGCACTTCATCAATGATTGTTAAACCGAACTGCGCAAACAAGTCAGCTGGATATTCCTTGTTAATCAGCGATTGCAGCATGCACAAGACGATATCTTTGCCCTCCACATCAACGGTAGGTCCTTGAATCTTCCCAATGCTGGCTCCAGGCACAAATTGCGCAATGCGCTCAATCCACTGGTTCATCAGAAACTCTTTGTGGACAATCACAATCGTTTTCTTCTTTAGCCGAGACATGATGCAGAGAGAAGCGGAGGTTTTGCCCCACGCGCAAGGGAGTTCTAAAAGCCCGCCACTCGGCTGACCAGATGCGGTGACAGTCTTGACGAATTTCTCCACAACCGGCGCCTGGTAATCGCGGAGCGTGCCCTTGAAATCAAACGCAACATCTTGTCCTTCGCTAACTTTGTTCTCTTTTGGCGGACCGAACTGCTCGACACCATAATAGTGGGGGACATACAGCTTTGCACCGGACTCACGGTAAGCAGGAAATGTGGTTTGGGTGCCGGGCGGCGCACCCGGGATAAATGGGCGAATCGTCAACTCTGTCTTGATTTGTTTTTGTCGCTCGATACTTATTTCATTTTTTGGAATTGTGTATCCTTTCTGACCTAAATAGGTGTTCATTGTTATATTATAACTATTAAACTGTTAAAGTTGTTTTGATATGAGTTGTATTTCATAAAAAAAAATATTATTATGTTTCAAATGTTTTGTTTTCTCGTAACATATTTATGGTCATGGGTCTTCATGCCTTTGTCATTTGTAATTGCTCGTCCATTTATCAAACTTGATTATCAGCGGAACGCTCATCATTTTTTATATACAGTTCTAAATATCAAACATAAAATATCAGGCGAACAATTAATTGAAAAAGGGTTTATTTTAGGAAATCATCGATGTTTTTTAGACGCCATGATTGACACGTATGTAGGCAATACTACAACTATATCTCGAAATTTAACTATATTAGCAGCTCCATTTATAGTTTTATTGGCATATATTGATAATCGTGGTATTTTTATTAATCGTAATAAGGACAAACGACAATATGTATACAATCGTTGTATTTCACATATAAATACTCACAAAAACAAACGCATTATGTTTTACCCTGAAGGAACACGCAATTCATATAGTCGTTTAAAATCGTGTGATGAACTTAAATCATATCTAAAATTCGGTTTGTTGAAATCAATTTATGAAGATAAACAATATCCAGTTCAATTAATGATTAGCAATAACAAGGAATTAGCATTCAATGAAAAGAAATTGCATGCATCGCGTGGTGTTAAGATTAATACAATCATTAGTAAACCAATACACCCAAACGATTTTACAAGTGAAGTTGATTTTTTTGACGAAATTGTTCGTGTTTGGTTTGATTGTTATATAGCAACACATGAGACAAATATATAATTCAATTTAGTAGTTATGTAACTAAATTGAATCTCACTGTTCTTCGCCAGTCTTTGCTCCTGGCATTACCATGGATAACACAAAATTGCTTAGTATTTCATAAAACTCACCAAACGACATATATTTATCAAAACACATAAACTTTATATTGTTTTTTTCTAAAATAATGGGTTTTCTTTTTTGACTCTCAACATAAACCTTTCATTGCAATAAAGAACAAAATCTCAATCATTGTTTTGCTCCACCTTTTACACGAAGTTATGAAAGGTGGATTCTCAAAAGTTGATTATAAACCGTCATAAAAATCGACCCACCGAGAGAAACGCGAAACAATGAGTATGCCAACCCAATATCAAATAATTTAGTAGATTGAATCTTCTTTCTCCCGAGAGAGTGATACAACAAAGAATTTGTCTTGTAAATATCCAATGGATATGTGATTATCCATGAAAGTGAACTGCATATTCCACCATATACTGTAGGCGATATTTCGGTCTCTTCGCTGAAATACTTTTGCATATTTAGAAATAATGTGATGTACGCTGTTTCTCTCATATACACCGGAAGCAAACACTTGGAATATAAATTTCGTAATGGCAATTTATTCACTGCTGGTTCATATTGTTTTGCAATCTTCATCACTTCAAATGGGACAATAATGAGAGAAATAAGAGAACCAGAGAGAAATGCCGAACCAACTGAACCATACGATTGCTTAATCCCATAATTGTATGTGGAAAAACAAAGAGCTGTCATTGCACCTTGACCAATGAGAGGATACTTGATGCCACTATACAAATTACTTATAGATAACTGTTGCTTGGTATTTGTTTGCGCCCATACTTTTGCAGTATCTAAAGGATAACCAATAATCATTTGAGCAGTGTTGGCTATACCTGCACATATAAATTCGTCCATATAATCCACTTTTAGAAAAAGTGGAGCAAAATCCCATATGAGATTTGGTTATTGCTTTTGTTTGTCAGTCGATTCGCTTTTGGCTCCACCTTTCCTAAAGGTGGATTTCTAAAGGTGGATGGATTATAATCTTGTAATATGTTATATGAACACACAACAGAAAAGTGAGTTGGCATTGGGGATATTATTCATCATCTACTTGGTTTTGGGATTACCTACACCTGCCCCAATTGCAAACTTGGTTGACACGATACCAGGTAAACTGATGTTGGCGGCAATTGTTGGACTTTTGTTTTGGAAGAATCACCCGATTTTAGCAATTTTGGGACTTGTCGTTGCATTAAATTTGATTTATCGTTCGTCGGCATTTTCTGGTCTTGATGCTCTTCAACGATACGCTCCGTCTGAAGTGAAGAAATCGTCCCAATTCACCGCGTTCAACCAGTTCCCATATACTTTAGAACAAGAGATGGTTCAGAAAATGGCGCCAGCCGTGAATGCGGGCTCTTCTACGACGAGGGCTTCATTTAAACCATCGATGGATGACTTGCACGGGGCAATCCACCTTTAGAAAAGGTG
>JACCDO011990574.1_pt1 | contig 17153 bp, 20 predicted proteins | sample 7446101 | NCBI WGS metagenome assembly JACCDO01 (sample SAMN15323440, study PRJNA562643) | freshwater metagenome | isolation source: river surface water | place: USA:Blue River Watershed | collected 2017-08-16 | reverse complement strand
GAAAAAATCTTGGGGAAAAAAATTTTAAACTAAATAATAAATTTTTCTATTATTTTTTTAGACCGCCTAAAAAGGAAAAATCTAAAAAAATAATGCAAAAATTCTAAATTAAGCCTTGGCTTAATTTAATAAAACTGCAAGCTCTCTAACCAACATAAGCCTAACCCCCTTTAAGAAAAAATCTTGGGGAAAAAAATTTTAAACTAAATAATAAATTTTTCTATTATTTTTAGTAAAAATTTATGGGCTTAAAATTTTATGGTGGGTGATGACAGGCTCGAACTGCCGACCCTCTCCTTGTAAGGGAGATGCTCTACCAACTGAGCTAATCACCCAAATTTAAGCAAAATAAAACTTTTTAGTAAATAAATTTATTTAACAAAATAATTTATCTAATATTAAATGATAAATTTATTTATTAAAGAGTTTTTTAGAGTTTTTTTGAGTATTTCTGGAAATTTTTTTCGAATAATAAATTATTTCTTGGTATTTAAAAAATAAAAAAACCTTCACAAAAATTTTTGTGAAGGTTTATATAAAAGAAACTATTTAACTGAATCTTTAAGAGCTTTACCTGCAGTGAATTTAGGTCTTTTAGAAGCTTTAATAGTGATCTCTTTACCAGTTTGAGGGTTGCGACCTTTTCTGGCAGCGGTTTTAATAACTTTGAAAGTTCCAAAACCAATAAGAGTGACAGTATCACCTTTTTTAAGAGCTTTAACAACTGTTTTTAAGAAAGCTTCAAGAGCTGCACCAGAATCTTTTTGTGAAAGACCAGTGTGATTAGCAATTTCTTTAATTAAGTCTGTTTTGTGCATAAAATTTTCTGTTTAGAATTAATATTAATTTAACAGGTTTTTTGTTAAAGTATTCTCTAACAACAACGAGTTATGTTAAATAAGTTAATGTCATTAAATTATTTAAGCAAGCATTTATTTTGTTTTTTTATAAAAAATTATTGCCAAGCAATCAATAAATGACTAGTGTTGGTTAAAAATTATGGTATCGGTTATAATGTAATCAAGGCGAGAATCGGTATCAGCTGTTGGTAGAGCTTGAAATGATTGTTGACAATTAAAAGCAATTCCAATGGTTATCAATTTGGGATTTTTTAATTTTAAATTAAAAATAGTACGGTCGTAAAAGCCTTTACCCATACCCAATCTATTGCAAGATTTATCAAAAGCTAATAGCGGTACAAGAATTATATCAGGAGATATATTTATATTATTATTTGTGGGCTCTAAGATATTTTTATATAATTTATGAGGAGTAAAATCTTTTATATTATTTGTTTGATAAAATTCTAATAAATTTTCTTGCGAATCAATTTTAGGATAACATATTTTAAAATTTTTTATTTTAAGATATTCTTCAATATAAATAGGTGTTGCTTCGAACCTTGTAGGAATATATGAGGCAACGGCAATATTGCGGTTTAGATTTTCAGTGGGTAATTGATATTTTGTAAAAAAAACTTCAAAATTTTTGGCAATTTTTTGGGACAATTGATGCCTTAGATCATCGTTTATTTGTGCTCTTTTTTGTTTAAAAATTTGGCGAAAATAATCTTTTTGTTTAGCAATATCCATTATAATTTTTCAATTTTGGTGATTAATTGCTCAATATAGCTAACAACATTTTCCATCTGCTCGCTAATGGCTTCATATAAATCATCTTCGGTGTATAAATTTTCAATTTGTTGCTGATGAATTTGCGATTGTTCTTGTAATTCTTGTGTTAGCATTAACCCTGCAATAACTAAATAATGGGCATCGCTAGCATTTTCGATATTTTGTTGCAATTCTTTAACTCTTTGGTCGAGTTGGTCAGCATAATTTAAAATGTCATTAGCTTCATTTGCTCGACAATTTAATTTATATTTTTTGTTGCCAACAGAAATTTCGATTATCATAATTTTGAAATTATTTCCTCAATTTTTTGCAATTTATTATTAACCTCAATGATAATATCGTTAGCTTGTTTATTTAATTTTGCTCGCATTTCTGCCAGACCGTTACTGCGAGAGTGCAGGAGTTCGTTTTCTTTAGCGACTTGATTTAATGCTAAATTTAAATTGTTAATTTCGGTAGTTAAATCGGTGATTTGTAATTTTTGTTGATGAATTTCGAGTTCGGCGAGGTCGTGATCTCGTTGGAGATTAAGTGATGCATTATCGTTAAAATTATTTTCAATTTTATCTTTAACCAATAGCTCAAGTTTTTTTAATGAATTTGATAAATTCTGGCGAGAGCTATTGAATTTGGCTTTGGCGACAGGATCTTGCATATATTAGCTACGATAATCTTTGTTAATTTTGATATATTCTTCATTTAGATCGCAAGTCCAGACTTTGGAGAATGCGGAGCCAATTCCTAAATTTACTGAAATAATAACTTGTGAATTTTTTAGATATTCATGAACGGTTTTTTCAATGTAATCGGGGTGTTTCGCACCATTTAAAGTAAGTGGATGGTTGCCAATTTTTATTAATAATTTATCAGGCGAAGTTTCGTCACACGATTTACCAACCGCCATGACGATGCGACCCCAATTTGGATCGGCACCGGCAATGGCAGTTTTAACCAGAGGAGAATTAGCTATGGCAAATGCCACTTGTTTGGCTTGAATTTCGGTTTTGGCTCCTTCGACAATTATTTCGATTAATTTTTTAGCTCCTTCGCCATCAATGACAATTTTTTGAGCTAACTCTAAACATAATTCTTCGAGTTTATTAATAAAATCATGAAGTTCTTTAGAGTGCGAATCATTAATTTGCGGGTGAATAGGGTCATTTGAAAGTGGGCTTTCGGCAAATAATAAAACGGTATCGTTAGTTGATTGGTCAGAATCGACGGTGATTGAGTTGAAGCTTTTATCGACGGCAATTTGCAAAATATTTTGCAGAGCATTTTTGCCAATATTAGCGGTGGTAAAAATGTAAGAAAGCATGGTTGCCATATTCGGAGCAATCATACCAGAGCCTTTGGCAAAGCCTATAATTTCGACATTTTTGCCCATAATTTGGCAAGTTTTTTTAACTAATTTTGCTGTGGTATCGGTGGTCATGATGCATTTAGATGCGGAGTCCCACATGCTTTCATGTTGCGATAAATTTTGGTAAAGTTGCGGAATTGCATCGGTGATTTTGTGATAATCAAAAACTTCGCCAATTACTCCAGTTGATGAAATAAAAACCTCTTCGGGCTTGCAATTTAAGGCAGTCGCTACTGAATTAGCGGTTTGCAAAACAATTTCATCGCCAGCGATCCCCGTAAAAGCATTGGCATTGCCAGCATTGACAATTAGGGCTTTGGCTAAATTATTTGGTAGATTTTTTTTGCACCAAACTACCGGTGAGGCGGGCATTGAAGTTTTGGTGAAAGCACCAACAACGGTTGCTGGATTTTCAAATGCGATCAATAATAAATCGTCGCGATTTTGATATTTAATTTTGCAATTTGTGGTGCTAATAGAAATATTTTTAAACATAATTTAATTTTTTTATTAAGATTTAATTGCCTTGTTAAATTCTGCAACTTTTTTTTCAACATTTTTTAAAATTTCAGCAGATGGTAAATTTTGCGACATTTCTTTAACTATGCTTGAACCAATAACTACTCCATCAATTGAGGTTTTGGCAAATTCGTGAGCTAAGGATGGTTCAGAAATTCCGAAGCCAATTACAATGGGTAAATCTGTGATTTCTTGCAGATTTTTGATATTTTGTAGATTGTCTGAAACCATGGCAGATTTGGTGCCAGTAATACCAAGCATTGAAATTAAATAAACAAAACCACCAGCATTTTTGAGAATTTTTTTGCTTCGCTCGACTGAAGTGGTTGGAGCAATTAGCTTGATTAAATCTAGTTGATTTTGATTAATTTGGTTAATAATTTCTGATTCTTCTTCGAGGGGCAAATCGACAACAATAAAGCCATCGACCCCAATATTTTTAGCGAGCGAAAAAATTTTATCTAACCCAAATTTTAAAAGTGGATTAAAATAGGTCATTAAAATAATTGGTGTGGTGTCGTCAAATTTACGAAAATCTTGAACCAGTTGTAAAGTTTTTTGCAAATCCATGCCCGCCGAAATTGCTCGTTTTGCCGAGGCTTCGATGATGGGGCCATCGCCAGCGGGGTCGAGGAAAGGTACCCCAACTTCGATAATATCAACCCCGTTTTGGCTAAAAATTTTTAAGGCGAGTAGCGAGGTTTGGTAATCGGGGTCGCCAGCACAAAGATAGCCAATAAAAGCGGTTTTATTTTGTTGTTTTAGCTGGGTAAATTTATTTTTAATTCTGTTCACAATTTAAATCCTAAATGTTTCGCTACAGTGTTGATATCTTTATCGCCACGACCCGAAAGATTAACAATAATTATTTGATCTTTAGACATTTTTTTAGCTAATTTTGTAGCAAATGAAATGCCATGAGATGATTCTAAAGCAGGAATAATTCCTTCAATTTTGCACATTAATTGAAAAGCATCTAAGGCTTCTTGGTCAGTGGCACTAACATATTCAACTCGATTAATTGAATGTAAATAAGCATGCTCTGGGCCGATTCCGGGATAGTCGAGACCTGCCGAAATTGAGTGAGCATCGTTGATTTGCCCATCATCCTTTTGTAAGAAAAAAGTTTTATTGCCATGCAAAACCCCGACGGAACCTTTAGAAATTGAAGCAGAATGTTCGTGGGTTTCTAGCCCTTTGCCACCAGCTTCAACACCATACATTTTAACTGAGTCATCGATAAAAGGATAAAATAAACCAACCGCATGAGACCCGCCTCCAATACAGGCAACCAAGGCATCGGGCAGTTTTTTTTCGAGCTGTAAAATTTGCTGTTTTGCTTCAATACCGATAATAGAATGAAAATCGCGAACCATTTGTGGGTAGGGGTGCGGGCCCGTGACTGTGCCAAGTAAATAATAGGTGTCATTAGCATTGGCAATCCAGTCTCGCATGGCTTCGTTAATAGCATTTTTAAGACTTTTAGAGCCAGTTTCAACTGATTTAACTTCAGCTCCAAGTAATTTCATGCGAAAAACATTTGGAGCTTGCCTTTCGATGTCTTTGGCTCCCATATAAATGGTGCAGGGTAGAGAAAATAATGCACAAACTGTAGCGGTGGCAACACCGTGTTGACCAGCTCCAGTCTCGGCGATAATTCGTTTTTTACCCATTTTTTTGGCAACTAAAATTTGCCCGATGCAATTATTGATTTTATGAGAGCCCGTGTGGTTTAGTTCATCTCTTTTAAAATATATTTTTGCACCACCGCAATAATCGGTGAGTTTTTTGGCGAAATATAGCGGGCTAGGGCGACCAACAAAATGTTGAAAATAATAATTTAATTCATCTTGAAAATTTTTGTCATCTTTAAGGTTTTTATAAGTTTTTTGAAGTTCTAAAACTGCAGGCATAAGGGTTTCAGCGACATAACTGCCACCAAAATTACCGAATTTACCGTTATCATCTGGTTGTTGATATTTTGTTGAATTTTGTACATTCATGATAAAAAAAATTTTTTAAAAAAATATTTACCAATCGATGATAATTTTTTTTTCTTAAAAGACAATTTCAAAATTTTTAATTAATCAAAATTTAAAAAAATTACTAAAAAATTAAAAAATAAAACAATAAATAAAATTTAATTTTTTTATTAAATTATTGTTGACAATTTCCATAATCATCATTAAATTTTCCATAAATATCCATTTAATTCCAAAAAAAACCAATAAATTCCATGGCGTTATTTTTGTCAACCTTTACTAATAAAGTCGATAGCAAAGGCAGAGTATCTGTGCCTTCACAGTTTCGTGGCTCTTTGGTAAATGAAAATTACTCTGCCATGGTTATCTACGAGTCATTCATTAATGAATGCATCGAAGGTTGCGACCTTGAGCGAATTAAAAAATTATCCGAATCAATTGATAATCTTGACCCATTTTCTGAAGAGAGAGATGCTTTTGCCACTGCAGTTTTAGGAGGCTCGGTTCAATTATCAATCGATGGCGATGGCAGAGTTATTTTGCCTGAAAATTTATTAAAAACTGCCAAAATAAAAGACACCGCAGTTTTTGTTGGTAAAGGATCGACCTTTGAAATTTGGGAGCCAAATCGTTTTAGTCAATATATGGAAAAATCTAAAACCGAAGCTCGCTTAAAACGAAATTTGTTGAGGTTAACTAAATGAATCAAGTAGTTTTTCATGAACCAGTAATGTTAAAAGAAGTTCTAAATAATTTAGCAATTAAAGATCGTGAGATTTATGTTGATGGCACATTTGGAGCTGGTGGTTATTCATCGGCGATTTTAAAGAGTGCCGATTGTCGTTTAATTGCTTTTGATCGCGATCATAATGTTAAAAAATTTGTCGATATTTTAAAAAATAATTTTGCCGAAAAATTTATTTTTAAAAATAAAAAATTTTCACAAATTATTGAAGGTCTTCATGAAGAAAATATTAGCGAAATTGACGGAATTGTTTTTGATATTGGTGTGTCTTCGATGCAGTTAGATGAATCTTGGAGAGGTTTTTCATTTGATGCAGATGATAAATTAGATATGCGAATGGATCAGTCGCAAAAAATTAGTGCATTTGAGGTGGTTAATTATGAATCTGAAAAAAATTTGGCTGACATAATTTATAATTTTGGTGATGAAATTCATGCTAAAAAAATTGCCAAAAAAATTGTGGCAATTAGGCAAGAAAATTTGATTACCAAATGTTGTGATTTGGCAAATATTGTTCGGTCGTTTTATCGAGGTTATCACAAGACCGATCCAGCAACCAAAACATTTCAAGCCATCAGAATTTTTGTTAATAATGAATTAGAAGAATTAAAAATTGCCCTTAATTCATCGCTAAAAATTTTGAAAAAAGGTGGCAGATTAATTGTCGTCTCTTTTCATTCTTTAGAAGATAAAATTGTTAAAGATTTTTTTAAAGAACAAGCCGGATTGAATCAAACTTATTAAAGGTATGAGCCCCAAGAATTAATTGAAAAAAATTTAGTCAAAAATTTATCAATAATTACTAAATCGGCAATTTGTCCATCAAATGAGGAAATTAATATTAACCCGCGAGCTCGATCTGCTAAGATGAGAGTTGCAATTAAATTATAATCACTTATGAAAGAAATTTGGAATAACTTAAATAAATTTTATGTCATTAATTTTGCAACAATTATGATGGTGATTTTAAGTTTGCTTTTAATGTTTTTTATTCAATTTAAAGTTGAAAATTTACAAGAAAAAATTGCTAAAAGTCGTGCACAAATTAGCGATTATGAAGATCAAATTCGATTATATGAAGTTGAATGGGTTTATTTAACTAGGCCAGAAAGATTAAGACAAATTTCAGCAAAATATTTGAAAAATAATGGCTATGCATTGGCTCGCCAAATTAGAGGTGAAAGTGATTTAGAAGGTGTTTACAATGTTAATTATCAACAAGAAAATATTAAGGTCGAAGAAAAAGAAATATAAAATAATTTAACAAAAATTATTTGAATTAATAAAAAAACTGTCGATAAATATTTTGTATATTGATCGACAGTTTTTTGTATAAATCTATTATCTTGAATAAAATTCTGTAATGAGATGTGGCTCCATTTCGAGGGCGAAAGGCACTTCAGCAAAGGTTGGTTTTTCGGTTAATTTGATAGAAAAATTATCTTTGTCAAGAGTTAAATATGAAGGAACATCTCTTTCCATTTTTTGTAATGAATCGATAACAATTGCAAGTTTGCGAGATTTTTCGCGAATCTGAACAATATCACCAACTTTTAATCTATATGATGGAATATTGACGGTTTTACCATTGACCAAAACATGTTTATGATTAACAAATTGGCGGGCAGAAAAAACTGTCGGCACAAAATTTGCACGATAAACAACTGCATCAAGACGGCTTTCAAGGGTGCCGATGAGGTTTTCACTGACATCGCCTTTCATACGAGAAGCCAGCTTAAATGAGTTATAAAATTGTTTTTCAGAAATATTGCCGTAGTAAAATTTCATTCTTTGTTTGGCTCTTAATTGAACACCATAATCGCTTGAGCGACCTTTTGATGAAGCTCCGTGTTGACCGGGGCGATAATTTCGTTTGGCAAAGGTGTCGTTGGCTTGACCCCAAAGGTTTCCGCCTAATTTTCGGCTAAGTTTTTTCTTAGCGGTAATTCTTTTAGTCATAATTAAGTTGATTGTGTTGACCAATAAATCAAGTGTTTTAACGGATATTTTTGAAATAAAATTATTTTAAAATAGTGCCATTAAAAATTTAATATTCTCAACGAAAATTAAAGATTTATTAGTGATTTCATTGATAATATTCTAATAATTTTATGTTTTTGTCAAGGTAAAATTTTTTGATTTGAAATTTAAATTATAATTGGCTTGGCAAAATGCCCTAGAATTTTTATAAAAGGTTTAAATTTAGCAGTGGCAAATTTTTTTAGATCAGGGTTATTCTCGTCGATAAAATTATCAGTTTCGATAAGATGGAAGCGGATACCCTCAAATTGAATTAATTCAACTGATTTGAGAATTTTGCCATTAATATTATAATTTTTTAATTCATTTTGCAGTGAATATTTACTAATTTCTTTGGGGGTTTCGATGCAAATAAATGTGCCATCATCATTAGATTTTTCTGCCTCTTTAATGGCAACCGCAACTAAATTAATTGGGTTAAAATTTTTATCTTTTTGATCAAATTCAATAAAAGGAATTTTAGCAAAAATTTTGATGTCGGATTTGTTGTTAGCTAATGATATCCACCAATTTTCTTTAGTGTCTTCTTTTTTTTCTTGTTCAAAATTTTGGTTAGGAATAGCAAATACTCCGATTTGACAATTATTATTTTCGAGCTCCGAGACAATATTATTTACACTATCAAAATTGATAGTTGGCACTTCGTCGAGGTAATAATTTTTGACAATATAATTATAATCAGAAATATTTTTTGGATTGTGAATAGCAATTTTTATTGGTTGTTCAGCCATGTTTGAAGTGGTGATAATTTTTCGCCAAATATTAACAATTGTCGATTTTGGAAATTGCCCATGAGCAGTATTGACAAGGTTTTTAATCATGTCGGCTTCGCGACTAGATTTGATATAAAATTTTTCGTTTCGCTCTTGTTTGAACTTGGCGACATCTTTAACGATTTGCATTCTTTGGCGAAGCAGTTCGATAATTTTAAGATCAATTTCATCGATTTGGGCTCTATAAAAATTTAGATTTTTATTTTGTTGATTTTCGTTCATGAATTTATAATATTTATTTTTTTAATATTTTATATTTATAAGAATAAATGAAAGTTAAGTCAAGATTTGGTCCAAATTTTAATGAGTTTGAAATTAGTGAGATTGATTTCTTTGCTACCGACAAGAAATTAAAATTATCTTCTGGAGTTGAAATTGAAAATTTCCCTATTGCTTACCAAACCTACGGGAATCTTAATGAATCAAAATCTAATGCTATATTAATTTGTCATGCTTTAACTGGTGATCAATATGTCGCTAGCAAAAATCCGGTGGTCAATAAAGATGGCTGGTGGGATTTTATGGTCGGTAGCAAAAAACCCATTGATACCGACAAATTTTTTGTGATTTGTTCAAATGTCATTGGCGGTTGCATGGGCTCTTTTGGGCCTAAAGAGATTAATCCGCAAACCCAAAAACCTTATGCAACAAATTTCCCTTTTTTAACTATTTATGATATGGTTAATGCTCAAAATTTATTGATAGAAAAATTGGGTATTAATAAACTTCATGCAGTAATTGGTGGCTCGGCGGGAGGCATGCAAGCCTTAGCATGGGGGGTGTTGTTTCCGCATAAAATTAATATTTTAATCCCGATGTCAACATCATATCGTCATACTCCACAAAATATTGCATTTCATGAGGTAGGTCGCCAAGCAATTATGACTGATCCGCAGTGGGATAGTGGCGAATATTTATCTAATAAAAAATTTCCAAAAAATGGTTTAGCATTAGCTAGAATGATGGCACACATAACTTATTTATCCGAAAATTCTTTGCAAAATAAATTTGGTCGAAATTTAAAAAATAATCAAGGTTTCTCCTTTAGCACCCAGCATGATTTTGCAGTAGAAAATTATTTACATTATCAAGGCAATCGTTTTGTAGAGAGATTTGATCCAAACTCATATTTAATAATCACTCGAGCGGTAGATTATTTTGATTTAGAAAATGATTTTAATGGCAATTTAAGTGGAGCTTTTATAGAATTGGCAAAAAATAAATCTTGCAAAGTTTGTGTTATTTCGTTTTCTGATGATTGGCTTTTCCCCCCCAGTGAGTCTAAGAAATTAACCTATGCCTTTTCTGCCTGTAATATTAATGTAAGTTCAGTTATCATTGATAGTGAGGCAGGACATGATTCTTTCTTGTTAAGAAATCAATTGTTTGAAAAAACCATTGCTAGTTTATTAATTGAAAATTAATTTTTAAAAATTATCTTAATTTTGGTTTTAATTTATTATAAAAAAATATGCAAAATACCGCAAATTCAAATCAATTTAACTTAAGATTTGATTTACAAATTATTGCCAATTTAATTAAAAATAATTCTAAGGTTCTTGATATTGGTTGTGGCGATGGTCAATTGCTTTATTATTTAAAACAAAATAAAAACATCGACGGTCGTGGTCTCGAAATTTCGCATTCGTTAGTGAGTAAATCGCTAATTAAAGGTCTATCGGTTATTCAAGGTAATGCTGAAAATGATTTGGAAATTTATCCAGATAATTCATTTGATTATGCAATTTTAAGCCAAACAATTCAAGCCACTCATAATCCGCCAAAAATATTATTAGAAATGTTGAGGATTGCTAAATTTGCTATAGTTTCTTTACCAAATTTTGCTCATTTTAAAAATCGTTGTGATTTATTTTTTAAAGGCAAAATGCCTGTTAATAAAGCTTTGCCATATCAGTGGTTTGAAACTCCAAATATTCATTTTTGCTCAATTACCGATTTTGAAAAATTATGTTTTGATCTCGATTTACAAATTAATAAAAAAGTTTTTTTAACTAATAATCACCAACTTTTTTCAATTTTTGCTAAGGATTTTTTTGCTAATCTATTTGCTCGCTATGGTATATTTTTAATCACAAAAACCGATTTTATCAATAGCGGACAAGAAGAATTTGCAATTAAAAATATAATTAATTTAAAATACAAAAATCCGTTACCAAGTTATTTTACTAAAGAAAATTAATGATTAAGTTTTTACTATTATTATCTATTGCTCTTCAATTATCTTCTTGTGCTTTTGACTACGATGAATCTAGCAAAAAATCTCGAAAAAGATATTCAAAAAATTTTGATGGAAAGTTTGCCAAAGCTGGTCGAAATATGGTCAAAAGAATTAAGCCATCTGAATCAATGCAAGCTGGTATTCCAAAGCAAACTCCGCTGAATTTTTTACCAACCGATTATGCTGGCTACAACGAAAATTATCGCGATTATAAAATCAGGGGTCAAAAAATTGGCAAATATTCTAATAATTCTTTAAAAGAAAATACTGATTTCAAAACATATGGATATGAACAAGATCCCGATAAATTAATTGATGCAACCGAAATTGATGATCCAATTGACATGAAAGAAAATATTCTAGAATCAGGTGTTTATTCTGGTCATTTTAAAATTGGTCAACCTTATACCGCATTTGGTGTGTCTTATGTCCCACAAGATTATGAAAGCTTCGAAGAAATCGGCACCGCTTCTTGGTATGGTTCAGAATTTCATGGAAAAAAAACTGCTAATGGAGAAATTTATAATATGGGAGATTTAACTGCAGCTCACCCCACATTGCCTTTACCATCTCTTATAAAAGTAACTAATTTGCAAAATGGCAAAATGCAAATTCTTCGAGTAAATGACCGCGGGCCATTTGCTAAAAATCGCATCATTGATGTTTCAGAAAAGGCCGCCGAAATATTGGGATTTAAAAATAAAGGCACAACCGAGGTAAAGGTTGAATTGCTTAGAGATGATACTGACGAAATGTTGCAAAAACTTAATATTAAAAATTAATATTTAAAGCCACATTTTGAATCAAAATAAATTATAAAAATTATTAAAAGATTTTTTAATAGACACTTTTTTTCCAAAAAAATATATTAAGATAATTATAAAAAAAATTTGATTTTATGCAATCCAAACAACCAATTGATATAGATTTTCTTAAAAATGTTATAGGTGATGATAAAAATTTTGAAAAAGAATTATTTGAAATTTTTATTGATAATGTTAAATATAATATCTCTCGATTGCAGACTGCATTTGAGCAATCAGATTGCAATGCTTGGTATATGGCATCTCATGCATTAAAAGGCTCTTCTGCATCTATCGGTGCTTTTGAATTTGCTAAAATATTAGAAATTTCTCAAAAAAATTCTGACAATGATTCAGAATCTAAAGCTAAAATTCTCGATAATATTAAGCAAGAATTTCAAATTGTTGAAAATTTTATTAATCAAAGATTACAAAGTATTTAACACAAAATTTTCAAGTTAATTTGCTATAATTATTTTTTTCAAATTTTCTCTTTATTTTCCTTAAATTTTATCGAAAGATTATTTAATTTTCTTTTTTGGTAAATTTTAATGATTCACAATTTTTATTAAGTTCAAGTTTTTTTTGCACCAATTTGTTATCAATAAAATTAACACAATTTATTATAAAATTTTTTCTTAATCGAGATATTTCTTGTTTGGAATATATACCGTTAGTTGTGTTGTTAATTTTATTTAATTTAGATATATATTCTTCCTCAATAATTTTTTTAGTGGTTTTGCCTACAAAATCTTTCTCATTAATACCGATTGATTCAAAATTATTTTTATTATCTCTGTCGGCATTGTTGTTGCGGTTTTTTATATAATTATCAACTCTTTCAGATTCTCTTATCATTTCATCATTATATTTTATATAGGCTTGTCTTTGGCAAACAATTTTTTCATTAGCTTCAATTTCGCGAAATTTGGATAATGAATTTTTTAGGCATTGTTTGTATTCTTCAATGCTATCAATACATTTTTTAAAATCATCAGAATATGGTCGAAAATTCTGACATTCTGGATTGGCTTTTAGCATATTTTGATTTTCTTCGAATGATTTTTTGATCCTTTTATCAATGACGAAACCAATATTATATTTTTTGGTTTGATAATTTTTATATTCTTCAATACCAAATGGCGGTTCAGAGTAATTTAATTCGATTAAATTTTTTCGACATTGATAATATTCTTCAATTTTAAATTGATCTAAGGAGTTTGGTGAATAGCCGAGCTTTATACATTTTTTATGATCATTTTCATCAATTTTATTTATTTCTCGCGAAACATTCGACTCTTGATTTTTAGAAATTATCAACGAAATTTTGGTAATTAAGTCAGTGATTTTTTTGTTAAATTCGATCTGATTAGGAAAAACCGCCTGAATTTCTATATGAAATTTTGAAAATGATAAACGGCAATGCCAATAAAGTTTGCTATCAAGATTGTTTGCCTCATCAAGATTTAATTTTAGGCTGGTGCAGGCTTGATGATCTTTGAGCTCTAAAAAATTAATTTCTGGATATTCTGATAGCAAATAAGGTGGTTTAATTTTGGGTTTGGCACATGAAAAAATTGTAATAAATAAAAAAATTATAGTTTTATTTAAATTTTTTTTTATCATCATAAATAAATTCTTTAAATCAATATTTTAATTATGTTTTTACTAGTTGGTCTCGGAAATTTTGGTTTGCAATATGAAAATACCCGCCACAATTATGGATTTTTACTAATTGATAAAATTATTTCAAGATACAATTTAACATATCATGGAAAAAAGTTTAGTAGTGATTTTTATCAGGGCGAAATTAATGGCAATAAAATTTTTGCCATCAAGCCTCAAACTTATATGAATTTATCTGGGATAGCGGTTTTGGAGGTGATGAGTTTTTTTAAAATTGATATTAATAAAATTATTATTTGTCACGATGATCTCGACATTGCGATTGGTAAAATTAAATGTAAAATTGGTGGTGGTAGTGGCGGTCATAACGGAATTAAATCTATTGATAAAAATATTGGCTCAAACTATTTAAGATTAAGATTGGGAATTCAAAAACCAATCGATAATCAATTTGAAGTTGCGGATTTTGTATTATCTAAATTTTCTAGCGAAGAAATTAAATTGATTAACGATTTAAATGATATTATTGCCAGCAATATTGATTATCTTCTTGCGAGAGATATACCAAATTTTTTAAATAAAGTAGCGATAGCTAAAAATAAAAAATAAAATCGAATTTCTTAGTGAGAATTAAGTATTTTTATTTCTCGTTGTGGGAGTGGAATTTTAATATTATTTTCTTTAAATCTTTCGAGAATTTTAATCATAACATCGCTTTTAGCTCCCAGCCTTCCGTCGATAATGTCGTTGATCCAGAAATATAAAACCATAGAAATATCAAAGTCATTAAAACTAGTTGCATAGCATTCTGGCTCGGGGTATTTGATGCATCTTAAATGCTCTGAAGCGGTGTTAAGCATTATCTCTTTGGCGGTCTTGATATCGCTATCATAACTAATACCAATTTTAACTTCAATTCGAGCTCGATTGTTAGAGTAAGTCCAGTTGGTTACTTTGCCAATAATAAACTCTTCATTGGGAATCATGATTTCTTTACCGTCAGTTGCTTCAACTAATGTATATCTACCGCCAAAATGTTTTATTATGCCGTAAATACTACCATTGTCGAGCTCGACAATATCACCAACCTCAACTGATTTTTCAAATAATAAAATTATGCCACTAATAAAATTTGAAGCAATTTTTTGAAGACCAAACCCGATACCCACACCGATGGCACCTCCAATGACAGCTAAGGTGGTTAAATCAACTCCGAAAGTTTTAAGAATAATCAAGCCGACGATCGTGTAAATCAATATGTCGATAAATTTACTGATAATGCCTTTTGTACTAGATTTAATATTTTTGTTATTTTCAAAAAAAGATTTACTTTTTTTACTAACCAAGCTGGAGAACCAAAAAACCAAGAGTAATACTACAAATGCTTTGATGATTAAATAGAGTGATATTTTAACTTTACCAAGTTTGAAATATAGCTCATCAATATATGTAATAGTTGGTTCTAAAGCACCAAAAATATGAAGAATTAATGTGGGTACCAAAATAATGCCAGTAGCATTAGTAATGAAGGTGCTGTTAGAAGTGATGCGAATTAAACGAAGAAATAAAAATAAAGCAATTAATTTTGTTGTAGTAGAGATAACAATCGTTTCTCGATAAAATTGTTGATAAATAAAATATCCCAAAATTAGAAAAAATAATGAAATAATGGGGAGAAATAATGGAAGAAAATATTTTTTAAAGACCTGATTAAATTCTCGACTATTGGTTGGTGAATTTAAAATTTTATTAAGAATTTTATTTCGAAAAATGCTGTAAAAAAAATAAGCAAATATAAAACTAAAAATTATCGTCAGAGATTGCCAGTAAAGGCTCGGACTACCAATAGTTTTAGACAAGCTATCAAGGAATTTGTCAATGTTTATCGAAAAATCCATAAATTTCAAAATTAAAATTATTCTCCCTGACCAGAAGTGAAGGCTACTTTATCGTCAAACAAATATAAGCCTTCAAACTTAACAAAATCAAGCTGTTTAATGAGTGTATAGTTAATAAAATCAACAATATCTTGCTGATTAATTATTATGTTTGGATTAATTATTTCGCTACTTGATTTACCGCAAATACCTTTGCCAACAAACCTCAGTGAAGTTAAATCGCCATTATATTCTGGCATATTATTTTTATCGAGTAGAGGAAATAATAATAATCCTTTAGCACTAATCATTTTGAGTTCAAATTTTTCACTTTCCAATGATTTTAACAGATTTAACAAATCATCAAAATTTTTGTGCCAATCAATGTATAAATCAAAGCCAATCAATTTTTTGGTGGTTTTGGTAATATTGGTAATTGCTGAATTTGATTTGCTATTTAAAGATTCGCTGGATTGATTTTTAAAATTAGCTAAAGGCAGTTTTTGTGGGGTTTTGCCTAAATTTTTAATTATTGCATCAGTAAATTCATGAGTGCTAGCTTTTTTAGCACTAATCGAATTATTAAAAATATCGGCAGTATGAATGCCATCTTCAATAGTTTTGTATAAAGCATTACGAATCAAATTAGCGGTATCTGACTCATTGAGATGATTAAGCATCATAACACAAGCTTGAATTAGCCCAGTGGGATTGGCGATATTTTGATTGGCAATATCTGGAGCTGATCCGTGAATTGCTTCAAACATAGCGAATTTTTCGCCGATATTTGAAGAGCCAGCCAAACCAACAGAGCCAGAAATTTCGGCGGCAATATCGGAAATTATGTCGCCATATAAATTCATGGTGACAATTACATCGAAAATTTCTGGTTTGGCGGCCAAACGGGCACAGCCAATATCAATTATGTAGTGGTCAGTAATAATTTGTGGATATTCTTTGGCAATTTCATCGAAAGTTTTGTGAAATAAGCCATCGGTCATTTTCATGATATTGTCTTTGGAAAAACAAGTGACTTTCTTGCGAGAATTTTTGATGGCATACTCAAAAGCAAATCTGATAATTTTTTCACAACCTTTTTTGGTGACTAATTTTAAACATTCAAAGGTTTGCTCGGTTTGTCGATATTCGATACCAGCATAGAGGTCTTCTTCATTTTCGCGGATAATAACTACATCCATTTTAGGAAAATTGCAATGAACGAAAGGGTGAAAAGAGCTGACGGGACGGACATTAGCAAATAATCCTAATTTTTTTCTTAAAGTTACATTTAGGCTTTTATAACCACCGCCTTGTGGAGTGGTAATTGGTGCTTTTAAAATAACCCTAGATTCATTTAAGCTGTCCCAAGCGGAAGGCATTAAGCCAGAATTAAAGCCTTTTTCGTAGATTTTTTTACCCACCTCAATGGTATTAAATTTTAAATTGATACCGCTGGCATTAATGATTTTGAGGGTGCTATCCATAATTTCTGGTCCGATACCATCGCCGAAAGCAATAGTGATAATTTTGGTCATGATTTTTAAAATTTAAG
>JACCDO011835697.1_pt1 | contig 17157 bp, 9 predicted proteins | sample 7446101 | NCBI WGS metagenome assembly JACCDO01 (sample SAMN15323440, study PRJNA562643) | freshwater metagenome | isolation source: river surface water | place: USA:Blue River Watershed | collected 2017-08-16 | reverse complement strand
CTCTTCGATTACTTTCAACGAATTAATAAGACAAATTTTGAGCACACATAAGCAACTTGGTAAATTACCATCATTAGAATATAATTACCCTGATCGGTATGAAATACGATTACATGATATTGATGGTAAGCCTGACGAAGGGGAGATTATGGGTAATAAAAGTATTAAATCAATGGGGGATAATGAATTTTGTCTCGTTAACAAAGTCGGTCATCGTGACAATTCATCAAACTTGTCTACCGAAAAAAATGTTATTACTGTTCATATACAAGGCCGCAATTCTATCCAGTTAGATGTTGACGAAACCACTACTTTTATGGATTTACTTCCTCGCATATCTGAAAAATGCAAACTAAATTTATTCACAAACGAGTTTGTTTTTACTATAACAAAAGTTGATCAGGATAGACTTGGTTTGTTGCCCATTGCAATAGACATTAAATCCAATGTAATGAATTTGGGAATTAAAGATTTCGAGCTAGAAAAAAAAATATATAAAGACGAGCCTTCATCACACTTATCTAAGCGTCAAGTAACTTCAGTCGCAAGTGAGAAGACTGACGAGAAGGATCTTTATACGGTTAAAAGCGCACAAGAACGGGAATTCTTTTATGTCATTAAAAAGAATAAATATGGGGCTAAACAAAAGCGTGTCATGGGAATAGATGGTAATTATATATATAATTTCAGCACCACTAACTCGACTCATACATTATCTCCTCGAAATAAGAGATTGATTTCAACTGTAAAAGGTATCGATCTTCTTGGAGATAAGAGTTTCAAAATCACTGCACATAATCCAGAAAAGGGGGAATACCAAGAAATTGAATATATATGTGAAAACGAAAGAGAGTGTATTTTAATAATGGACAAACTCAAGGTTTTGATTAGATTAAAAGGTATAAGATTGTAATGCAAACCCATGGTTTTATAATACACTTTACAACAAATCTTACACTGCTATTTATTATCAATTTCTTCGAAGCTTACATCTATATCGTCGTTAAAATTTGAATTTATAGTAGATATTTCATCAATAGTAGTCAATAAATCCGCAACTTCACGAGCATCAACGAGTTTGAAATAAATATCGGGAATTCTTTTCATGTGGCGTAATCGTTTTGCCAATGAATATTTAATTTGGCCTGTGTTTTCACATAACCAAACAAATACTATATGAAAGTAACTCAGTGATAAGTTAGGTACATGCTGAAAGGATATTATTACCTTGGGTTTTAGCTACAGAACTGCCATGAACTGATACATAGACCTTGGCATTTGTCAAATCAGGTGAAATTTCAACATCACTTACTATCGTTCCTCGAAGTAGGTCTTCATCCGGATAAATATTAGCCTTAATATCTACTTCACTAATAATCTGTGACAATTCATCTCGAATACTTCTAGAAATTCGAGCTTGTCTTATATTTGAACCAATTCCTGTATTCTTTGAGAAATATCCATCAGAATCGGGCTCAATAGTCCTTTTTGGTTTGTCAAAGTTTCTTTTATTTGAAAAAATTGCTGTATTCTTATTCTTATTATGATAATTTAAAAGTCTCGGGTGAGATATAATATAATAAGCGAATGAACACCCAGTCATTATAGAGACTAGAGTGAATATTATTATGTAGGACATATAATCCCTGTAAAATTGAATAAGTTTTGAAGAAATTAATAAGCAGAGGTAAGAGTAGGGTGTATTAGTACGTACCACCTGGTTCAATTCCGGAATTTATTTGTGAGGGATTAACAGGAGTACCGATCACAAAGTTTTAAAAACTTATAAGTAACGATTACAAAGTTTTTTAACTATACAAGTAAAACTTTTTAAACAGTAAATTCAATTACTAGAGTAAACTGTGGCGCCATAAAAATAAGTCATCGCTAGTAACGAAAGTTTCTATACAACAATCATAAGAAAGTATTATTAGGCAAGTGTGCGTAAAAATCAATTATGTAGAAAATTCTTGCACAAATGTCGGAGTAACTTTGACTACAATAGTATAACTAAAATTTGGACAGTATAATGAAACCAAGTTTAAAGCATTTAATAGACTCCATCAACGAAATTATATCCACTCAACGGCTTCCAATCACCTCGGTAAATTATACAAAAGTATGATTTCTTGTGAGAATTCACAAAAATAAAATATTCAAATGAACGAATTAATAAAGCAAACGTCGGACATTCTTGACGAGTTAAATCTAGAAATTATTGTGCGTAATTATCAACTTGAGAAATTGTTTTTCATGGCTTAAATTTACTTACATTACGTAATTAAATTATACGTAATTTGTATTTTGTTGTGATAAAATATCAAATTGCGTAAACTAGGTGAAATTGATTCAACAATTATGTTTCATTACTCAATTATGTTAATCAATATTCATTACTTTTGTTTTATACAAAATTGACTAATTTGCTACAATTATTTGATAGTAAATTTCGTCACAAACAATTTTAAGTGACAAATAAGCAAATTAAAATTCATACAAGAAAAGTAAATGTGTTTAATCAATCCATGTGTACTCACACAGTTAACGTTCCGTTTTATTACAGTGATACATAATTTAAATATTTCTTTTCCAAATTATAAAGTCATGATGGGTACAGGTAAAGTAAGTATTTCAATTATCTGTTGTGATATAAAAAAATTTGTTGTGTTGAAGTCTTCAATAAGTATAGAGAATTATTCATTATTTGTGTCCTAAAAACAAAGGTTAGTGCTGTATTTTTAAAATTTATTGCTGTCAAAATACTAAATAACATACGAGAAAATATCAATAATTACAACAAATATAATAAAATGTGTTTAGTACCTAGAAATAAAGTTTTACACCTGTCTGTACACTACAATTATGATGGAAATAAAATATAATTATTTTGACTTTTTCCTTAGCGTAGCTAGCGTAAGAATAATTTAAACTTTGTTGAAAATAGATAAATGAGCAACAGTTAAATTACCAACCGAAGTGCTGTCCCGCTGTTTCTGTACGGCATTCGTTGAAGTTTTTTTCGGTACTTGCTTGTTGTTTCTTACTTTATGTTTATATTCTGTTGATCTATCGGATTTAAATATATTAAATAGTACCTCGATAATGCATTAGAATGTTTAATGGTAAAAATAAATAAAAAGCAGTTGTTGTGTATTTATTTCACATTATTTCATTTTACAATGGATTTATACCAGTAGGTGTACTTATTTGCACAACATTTGTCGAAACTGAAGTTTCAGTTTGGCTTATATCATTATTTTGCATCATTGGTACCGTAGGCAATCTAACTGGTGCTGCTTTTTGTACATCAGCTGTTATGTACGAATTTTCATCCATCATTTCTAGCTCGTCCCCTAAGCAATCTAACTCGGCCTCTAAATCACGTTCGTCTATTCCATCAGGTAATCCATACGATCTACCTAGTATCTCATTGGCGTCGTTTACTTCTTCTAGTGTATCTTGAAGATCTTCTTGTATTTCCTCAAGTTCATCCAAATCAATTTTCTTATTTTCAGCTATAAGCGTCTTCGAAGCTGCCTTAACTTAAAAAGGTAAACGAGATGAGTTAAATTGTTATGTTTGCAGGTTTCAGAACTTAATTATTATAGAAAAACTTACGTGCAGCGACAGTAGTTTGTGTATCTTTGACCGTTTCTAAGGCAAAGCAAGTTTGATCAAGATTAAATGCTTGTTTATTTAACAAATTTCTCTGATTCTCGTATACCTTTTTTCGTTTCAAAATCTCCAGCGCTGAAGAACTGAGTTTCTGATGTTGACTTGATCCTTTCGGGAATTTTGATAATTGATTTTTATAACCAATTAGCTCCTGATCTAATGCCTTGATCTTATCATCTAAAACAGTTTGACGTAAATTTAATGATGCTTGGGCATCAGTAAGACTTGGTTCAGGTGCTTTACTAACTTCTTTCTGTTTTCCAAATAATCTATGCATTGCAATTTTATGTGCCACGTTTTCGTGATCAATTACTCTTTTTAAAATCTATAATATTGACTTTAATGATATTTGATATTTAGTGATTTTAGTGAGTATCGTTGGATATAACTATTCAAAACATTTAAAACATTTTAGTTGGATTAGTTTGTCAGACAGTGACTGATATCATATGAATTTGTATTACGACGTTTGTAAGGTAAGGTTAGGTGTGACTTTGCCTCCAAGATCTAGTAGGTATCTAGTTTTCAGGTGGAAGTTCAGATTCTTGAATCATTCATTCTTCAGAAGTTCGGAACTGTTCTATACCGGTACCAGGTACGATGAGAAGGCGGTCCTTCACAAACAAATATTTTTGATACTGATATTAATTGCCTCGGTTTTTATTCGTCTTTAATTATGACTTCAATTTATCAGAGTCAATGCGACGTCAGCATTCTACTAGCGGCTTATGTTATGTTCAGTTACCTATTAGTTGCATTACATAATCTCCTTTTTTAGTTTTGTACTCATTGAGATAAACTTAGTGTATGTGAAGCTGCATTTTATCAACTTCGGTCTTAATTGATTCCGATGATATACGGTACTACTATCATACGGTCCGTATGATACGGAATTAACCGGTACCACCATCGTCGCGCATTAAAGCTCCCGATGCACCGACATATTTTCGGATAAACCTTTATTCATTCGGGTACATAACTTAGTTTGACCACCGAGTTTCACCTTCGCGTTAGAGTCTGTCGTTGTATAGTGTAGTTAGAAATTGTCGAAATGAGTGAAAATATTCTTGATAAATCGTGGTTATTATCTGGTGGTAGTGATTTTTTCACTGGGTTTTGTAAAAGTCTAGTCGTGATTTTAGTCACTGAGATCGGTGATAAAACGTTTTTTATTGCCGCGGTACTTGCTATGAGACATGGACGACTCGTTGTTTATGCTGGAGCAATGATGGCATTAGCTCTGATGCACGTTTTATCTGCATTTATGGGTTTTGCTTTACCATCTATTCTTCCTCGCAGTTATACTCATGTTGCGAGCGCTTTATTATTTCTATATTTCGGTCTTAGATTACTAAAAGATGCATATGAAATGGATGATGGACCGTCTGATGAATTGCAAGAAGTTGAGGAAGAACTTATAAATAAAAAGGAAGGTGTAGGTGCTGAAGAGGATTTATTACAACAAATTGAAGAAGGTGATATTAAAAATAAAAATTCAAGTGTCTCTAAAACAGAAAATTTTAAAGTCTTTACGCAAGCATTCACATTGACTTTTCTTGCAGAATGGGGAGATAGATCTCAAATCGCAACTGTTGCTCTTGCTGCATCAAAGAATATTTTAGGTGTAATTATTGGAGGCTTGATAGGACATGCATTTTGCACAGGTTTAGCTGTACTTGGAGGCAAAATGCTGGCAGCGAGTATATCAGAAAGGACAGTATCTGTAGTTGGTGGGGTTTTATTCTTACTTTTCGCTTTACATTCATTCATTATGGGCCCGACCTCAGCATAGACCAGATATTATAAATTAAATAATGAATATTTTTGTCAAATTAGTGTAAAACAATTCTACAATTATGATAAAAAAATATTATATGTAACTACTTCCCAGAGAATTGCTTAAGGTCATATGTTATGGGTCTTGGAATAGCTAATAATTTATTTTGGGCTATTCTGGATGAACTAGTAATTTTAGGAAGTTTGCTCAACTGCTGAAATTCTTTTAACATAGTAGGAACGTTTTGCCCGGCGACAACTAATGATGCTGACATTTCATTAATGACTTTATTTGACGGAATAGGATCAACTGGTTCCATTATTTCTGAAATGCTGTTTCTATTGTCTTGCAAAGTATTATTCGGTCGAATGAACATTTCAGAATGTAAGTAAAGATTAGTTGTATCGTCAAATTCGTTTGCTTCTTCTTCTTCTTCTATGTCGATTGAACTCGATAGTAAATTATTCGTATTCCTTTTAAGAGAATTCTTCAATTTTATCCTACCTTGTTTTGCAACAAATCTATCAAGTACATCAAAATCTTCTGCTTCTTCCTCTTCTTTTACACTTAATACTTTAGTGGCATTGCCAGAATTAGCAATACTATAATTTATCATTTCTGATACAATTGATTCACTACTTACTTTAAACTCTGACTCTGCTATAGAATGAGCTTGATTATAAAGTTTAGGTAAATACATGTGTAAATCCTCAACACAATTAGTTGATAAAATATCAAGTCCTCGCAAAATTTTGTTTGTGTTTCTAATGGCATCAGTAACATCACGGGGTCCGCTTGAACAAATCGCCCAAATTTCATACTTTGATCCATGCGTGGAGCTGACACCAATGAAGTAGGTGCCGACTTCATCCAATTCAATAGCCAATCGGCAAGTTCGATTTGTATTATTGACTTGATTATAATATTTGCATTGATCAAAATTTGTCCTGGATGGCAGATCTTTATTTGACAAAAATATATCTGCACAGCCGAAATAACAACGTAGCTCTACTGTTAAATTTGTCGGAATCGACGGAATTTCTACCTATATTATTGAATCAGTGAAAATTATGATACAAGTACATAATACAACTGAAGTCATACCTGATAGTAATTAAATTTGTTTGGGTGTGCAGTATGCTTTAATACTTTTGCTAAAGGAAGCGGTTCAATATGGTCATTTTGATCAGGAACATCTAATAAATTGAATACGCCATACTCCTCGCTTATCGAATTATTCTGTAAAAGTGACATTTGCTCCAAAAACTCTTTCTCTTCGTCTACTGGTATAGGGTCGGGAAGTGGATTAAAGTTCAGCAATACCTTCTCATTCCTGAAGAACTTGATCCAATCCACAGAATCTTTTCGAAGTAACATTGTCCAATCTTCCGGGTCGATGCCAGTTTCTGAAACTCGAAATTGTTCGCGACGAAATTCGGCTACTTCAATTTTATGACGCTTTACTTTTTCCTGAATATCAGAAAAACCACATGGCACGTCGATATTATCCACTTTTTCGGGAGCGTTTCTTCCGTATACAGGTGTGACAAACGGATTATACACTATGTCATCAGAGAAAGATAAGGGAAAGAAAAAACTTCCAGATTTTACATCCGATCTACGGGGATGATTAACATACTTTTTCGATGCCAGATCAATTTTCTCCATCACGAATTTCATTTTCTTCTCTAAAGATGACTCTTCTTTTTCTATTACAACAACAGGTGGATTAATTTCTTCAATTACTTCTATGTGGCAAATAGGTGTGTCGGTCAATACAGGTTCAACTTCTTGCGGTATAAATTCTTCTTTAAATTTGGCAAGGATATTAATATCTTCGTGTTTCATTAATTCTATATCAAGGGTTTGTTGTTTCAGCTCTTGTTCAAGCCGTAGAGCTTCTTCCTCTATCAACTTTCGCTCTAATTCTAATCTTTCAGCTTCTTGTCGTATGCGTAATTTTTCTGCTTCTGCTGCTGCTTTTTTCATCGCCCTTTCATGTTCAATTCTTAATTTTTCTGCAAGTTCCTCCAAGTATTGCCGCATTCTATGCTCCTCTTGTTTCATTCGCATAGATTCCTCGAATTCTCTATGTTTTTCGATCTCAAGCTGCTCCTTCAAAGCTCTTTCGTTTTTCTGTTTACTTTGATGTTCCTTAACTGCAGCAACTCTGGCTCTCTCTGTCTCAAGTTTCGCTAATCTATCTGATTCCTCCAATTCATGGGCTTTGCTTTCCATTAAACGAATTTTCTCCAACCTTTTTTCTTTAAGATCGTCGAATTTTTGCTTCTGACGCATTGATTCGAAATACTTTTCTTTTGCTATCTTCTCCAACCTCTTTCTTTCAATTGTTTTTTTTCGCAATCTGTCTTCCATTATACATTTTTCAGAATGTAAGGACTCATTGAATTCGGCAGACTTAGAAATCATGTCAAGACGAATTCTTTCTACTGCAGATTGTGTAATTGTTGTCACGCTATCTTCATGTTCTTTGGAGGTATCGGTTGGGAAATATTCAGTAGTGTCGCTTGTATCATTATTATTAGCACGATGATGTAGGTGCATTGTGTTCACGTCAACATTTACAGTCATGTTTAAACTATTGGTTAACTCAAACGAAGCATCGCGTGTAAGCTGTGTTAGTTTATTAACGGACCGAGAATAACTCTGTCTATCTTTATTATTATGGTTTATGTAACTAAAATCAGGAGTAACATCATTTATAGATATTGGAACTTCGAACTTTTTGGAAATCATATTAGCTGGTTTACATATTTCACCATGGATGGTTGACAACTCGCGATTGGTCGAAAGTATGATGGGCATCGGTAGTTCTTTAGTCCGCTGTAAGTTAGCCTCTATTAATTTGTCTTGTTCTGCCCTGTTTATTCTTTTTGTGGCAGCCTCTACTTTTTTTATCGATAATGGTGATGGTACTATGACATTTTCCTGCTCATTGGTAGAACTTGACCAAGTCCAATCGCCAACTTTGTTCAAAGAAGAGGTGCTATTACTGAAGTCATGAAGAGGTAAAATTGCCGAGTCTAAAGAGGTACATACCCATAACGGATTATCCAAAACTGGACACTGTATTAATGCAATAAGATTAATAATCGCAGCGGCATATGATTCGTCTACCCCTCGCTTAATTTCATTAATAGATTTAGTGATATTCGCACAATTTAAATTTTCGGAGCACCTTGTTTGTACAACCCAGGCTAAAATTACAGCCCAAAAGTCAAGATAACAAACAAAACCATCAGCTGATTTGCTGTTGAATTTTTTACACACTTCAAACAATGAATATATTTCAGTTGTGTTTGAACAAAATCCAACTGTAGTTCTCGAACAGTTTAAAATGATTGCGCGAAACATATCAGTAGAAACTATTCCAAGCCGATCTCTATCTAACTCACAAAATTGGTACATGAGTTGTCTAAACGTGTTAAAACACTCCATCTCAGTAGAACGGGCTTTTGATAATATGTCACTCGATTGATATATTGTCATCTCTTGCTGTAATGAGTGCAAGCCAAAGCATATGTGCTCTAACTCGTTAATTAATCTTTCTATTTGTGTAAATTCTGCTGCAATGATTTCTAAAAATTGTTCGAAATCGATATAATCATTTGTTTCGTCTACACTACATGAACTATATTGACAAGATGGGATTTCATCTACAGCCAACAATACACGATATAATGACTGTGGGCCAAACTTTCCACGTTTACTTATCATTTCTTGCACACATGTTAAGGCATCAGTACGTCTAACAACTAGCCAATGAATATCCGACTTCAAACTAGAGCTGGATACGTTATTTGATGTGATTAGATCTCCGGAAACGGCAATTACCCCTCCTGGTATTACTAATCCTCGAGTCAACATGTAGCTTCTTGTTTCAATATATAACCACAGACAACTTATACTGACACTTTCAATCGAATTAGAAGGACACAACACCTTGCGAACAAAGTTTATAATGGGATACTGGAAGTATTGCATACATGCTTCCAAGTAATTAATAGTCTTTTGTTGAGCAATATTGAGTTGCCCAGTGCCGAAATTGCGCTCAAAGTAGCGGAGTAAAATCTTATGAAGACTTGATACATTTGTTAAGGTTCCAGATTCGTGGAAATTTACGTAAACAGCATATTGCTTAGAGCTTCTTATATCTAATATTGTTCGAGCAATACGAATCGTTCTTCTTATATCAAACCAATGTTTGTTCGAAGGGTTCCATGTCATGGGTAGCTCGATATCTTTATGGACTAATTTCAAAAATCCTTCTGGAAGTTTCCTCAACATTGTAGGAGGGTAAGTTATCAGATCTAAATCGCTTCTCGATGCTACTCGACAGGGCTGATCTTTCCATATTGATTTTATTGTAGAAATCATTGAATTGAAAGATCCCATAGGAAGTTCGGTACGTTTAAAAGACTTTTCTCCCATATTATTGTAAATAATTCTGGTGTAGTGTTGTCGTAGATGTTGAAATGATTTTTGTTTGTGCTGCGATTTAGAAATAAAACCTTGTCCTTTAATTCCCAGTGCAGAGGAAATTATCGCCGAAATTTTGGCTACATTCAAAAAATTAATTCGATCTTGTTGCTTTAACTCTAGTAGCGAAATGACCTCCAATATATTTTCTCTTAAATGTCTTTCAGCGCCAAAGAATTTATGTATAATTGTAGTGGCTTCATCAATAGATACATCTGCATTAGTTAATCGATCGGATTCCTTCTGATTCGTAACGGCTTGTTGAAATAACTCCAGTAGTATTTGATTTTTCTTAATAAAATGCAATTCTGTGGAAATTGAGCTCTTAATGGGATCTAAATACTTCAATGAAGTCATAGTGTCCGTTTGTGGGTGTGTTATTACTGATTTTTCAATGTTATCGACAACATTGTTCGGTTCGGTGTTATCTGGACTTTTTACAGCATTATAATCTTCAGGTATATTATCAATATGAGAAATTAGTGATTCTGTACATGAGGTGTCGCTATTAGAATGACTGCTACAAAATTCCACGAATTCATCTTCGTTTACATTCGTTTCTATGTTTAATGTAGACTTGTTTTTAGTTTTCCACGCAGAGGGTATAGTAGTGAAAAAGTCCAAAATCTCGCACAAAATATAATCTCCTGTTATTATACTAGCGATTGACTCAACTGGATTTATGGTCGAATCCATAACCATTCTTACCGAAAATGGAACTGTCAAGTATTCTTTCCAAGAGACTTTTCCAAAAATATCAATATCTACGCGATTAATTAAACCATCACTACTGGCTATAAAGAGTCCTCTGGATTCTTGGAGTGCATTACTTAATTGATGCGACGGGCCTATGAAAGTTATCCCACTATTACTGACTTTAATAAATGCTTCGGGTAAACTTGCGCATTTGCTAGCATTGTTAGATATTAACCACGATTCTATCATTCCATTAGAAAATCCACATACTATAACTAAAGTAATTGAAAATTCTGAACTGCTGTCACTTTCATTAATAAGTGACCTTGATACATCCACAAATGGAATTGCGCATATTGTTGACAAATTATTTCCACACGATTTAAAAAATGAAACTAGCACTAACTCACCGTTACATTTTACCACCCAAACATTGACTAATCCAGTGACACATGCAGAAATTACAATCCTGACAGAAGTGGAGCATTCATATGAACATAAAGAGCAAATTTGTGACTGATGGCATTGTGACATCCATAGATTTTTACTGTCATTTCCTGTAAAATACCATGATGAAATAATACCGAATTTATCGGCTACTATAATAACAAGCTTTTCTTTGTATTTGCCATCTGTGTTTAGCACAGAGGCAACTTTAACTGAACTTATTGTAGTAATTGCGGATGTGTGAACTGAAGATGAATTAATAATAAATGATTCTTCAAATGATATAGGTGATAATACGAATAAATTCCCTGTTGACATACCAAGCAAAATTTTTTTTGAATGGCCACACCAATATATACAAGTAATAAAACCCATATAAATCCCATTATGTATGGTGGGAATAGTAGTTTCTCGTATTATGTTACCAAATTTGTTGTCTATAATTTGTAAATAATTGTCTTGAGACATAATAAATGTTTTGTTATTTTGAAATGGGATATCATCATTATCATTATCATCGATTAACAAATCAGATACTAGTGGTCCTGCTGTTATTTGTGAAATTTTAGTTTTAAATGACTGCACTAAGCGTTGCGGTTCATGAACTTCAAATATTGCGAGCATACTTCCATAACTGCAGAACATATACTTTTTACACGGAATTCCAGAAATTTGCTCCTCGAAATATATCAAATTCCTAGGATGAACACTATTTATTGTGTGTGTAATATGAGACTCTGGTTCAATATTCATCTTATACTCACCTAGTAGATGATGCTCGCTAAAAGTTTCGTTTTCAATACCTATTTCATCTCTGTAAGTAATGCCCCAATGACAAACTTTTAAATTGCCGTCTAACGTGAATAACTCAACATTAAATTTTTTTGGTCGATTCGCTATCCATGAGCATTTCTGTAAACTTGTAAATGGTCCGGATTCCAAATTATCGTGTACACGGAATTCTATAAGTACTTGTAATGGAAACTTTTCAGTTAATGTAATCCTTCGATCAAACTTAATCAAACGAATATTTCCATCATTAAAAGCAATTGCTACTACATTTTCATCACAAATTTGCAAAAACAATGGATTAAACTTATGTTCAGATAGCAATTGTAAATTATAAGTCTTACTTATTTCATAAACAATCAGTCCTTTTATTGAACTTTCAACATTCAATAATTTGACCATAAAAGTTTCATCGTATTGAAATTTCAATCTTAAGTCGTTCAATTCGCTTATTGTATGTATGCAACAATTCTTATCAATCATAACAACGTGAGAAGTATAAGGACAAACTTGGATATCAATAATTTCAGATTCTACATTCGAAAGTGTAAATTTCTGTTTCTCTTTAATTAAATACTGCAATGTAAATTCAGTTGATTTATTAAATTTGACTTTGGAATTTAGTGATGATTGTTCATTATTCTCGCATATAATTGAATTATATTGTAGTATTATGCATCTACAAGATTTCTCAACGAGGAAAATTTCAGATCTTACTATATTAATTGTACACAACCCTATAGGCCCATAGTTTAATGGTATCTGTTTAACTAAATTTAATGATGATGACCATATTTGAAGAATTCCATTGGTCGAATCATTTCTAGGCGATAGAATCAGCACACAATTATTATCAATTGACTTAGCGGTTAAAAATGATCGCCCTTGAAATAATTGTTTGGGAAAATGAGATGATTTTACTAATTTAAAGTTGTGCCATAATCGTATACATTCTTTATCTATAGTCCAATATATGCTATTATTTGTATTGCATAAACAGCTGGCTAATATTGGATCTGACGAAGCTCGGGTTGACTTGTAAAACTGTAGAGATTTCATTTACTGTAAGATCAAATTTTATAAAAAAGTACGATATTTAAACGAAAACGTTAGGCGATATCAAATTAAAATCAATAAACGAGTTATGTCAACCAATAAATCATATTAAGCTTTTCCAACTGTTGAAAGTCTGTTACAGTAAATTACTGTCAGTAATGCGCTGCCGGTACGTTATCGGTACGTCTTTAAAAAAAACGATTAATAACTTTAAAAAACTACGTCACAAAATCAAATTATGAAATAATTAATAAAAATACTGCCTGGTCTCGTGATATTTTTATTAGTATCATATAACTGTCTAAACTATGTACTAGAACAATATCAAATGTTCCTGCCTAAATTTAAAAATATACTTAGAATATATGGCCAAGGGAATGAATTGTAATCGTAAGGCACTTTAATCTGTCTGGGTGATTGTGTTTGTGATATTGGTGCCTAGTAAAACGCGAGACTTTAGACAGCTGAATATTGTTATATAGGTAACTTATTAGTTCAATTCAATATTTTTCCGGTCTCGTGCCGAGTTTAGAGTATAGTCCTAGGACAGCAAGCTTTCGTTATGGTTGTGTAGTAAGCTTTCTAAAGAGGTCCTCTTTGACCACCGGTACCTTGGTTAATTTCGAAGTTCGAACTGTGCGAACTTGAAAATCAAAAAAATTACAATTATTTGTGTCATTATTATTGACATCAATAGTTATTTAAAACTCACGAGTGTGACATGAATTCTCCGTACGCTTCGCCTAATTCACCGATAGCTAGTTCGAAGAGGGCAAGAGTAAACTCGGCAGCAAAAGCAGGTATCTACATCGTTTATACTAATTTATAATTTAATTCGTATATAATGTAATTCGAAATTAAAATTAGAACCGAATAATAATTGTTTAAAATCGCCATCAAAAACGCAGCCATTATCTAAGACTTTCATTCGGGAAAATGATCATTCAAATAACGATAATACTATCAGTGACAAAAAGGTCGCTTTATTTTCTCCTGCATTGAGATACGAAGAATATGAGCATAGTGTTTGCATTGATAAAAATACAACCAGTAATAATGAAATAAGAGTTGAATCGAATTCTGCTATTGAAAAAATAAATGATAGTGAAGATGAAGAAGAAGAACAATTTAACCCATATCAATTTATTGCAGGTCTACCACCTCATGAAAGTGTTTATATTGCCGATAAAATTTGTTTACCGCCGCTTATAAAATCACAAAAGTGTCTCACACTAGCACTTGATTTGGATGAAACTTTAGTTCATTGTACTCTAGATCCCATTGATAAGTATGATATTTCTTTTCCAGTCACATTTAATGGTGTATTTTATCACGTATACGTTAGAAAAAGACCATATTTAGACTACTTTTTGGAGACTGTATCCAAACTTTTCGAAGTAGTTGTTTTCACGGCATCCCAAAAAGTTTATGCGGATGTACTTCTTGATCTTATAGACCCTGAAAAAAAATATATTAGTCATAGATTATTCAGAGAAGCCTGTTTATTGGTGCAAGGTAACTACTTAAAAGATTTGCATGTGTTAGGAAGAGACTTGACAAAGGTGTTATCATATTTTTTATTATAATTTTTCAGTTTTCATCACTTACTTTTATGTATTATTATTTTTAGACGGTCTTAGTCGATAACTCCCCGCATGCTTATGGATTTCAAATTGATAATGGTATTCCAATAGAGAGCTGGTTTGATGACGATAAAGATACTGAATTGTTGAAGGTAGTCAAATTTCTGCGCGATGTTCAATTCGTAGATGATGTAAGACCTATAGTCCACGATCATTTTAAAACTTATGAGTTAGTTAGAAATGCAAAAATAAATAGTTCCCCTACTATGTTTAAGCCATAGAGATTGTGTTAAGTTTATGTCATATTTACAGAGCATGAAGTTAAAATTCATAACCTAATTTTGTATATAATTACATCAATTCTGAGACACACCAGTGCTACCGAATCCTCCGGTGCCTCTAATGGTGCTGTCTAAGTCTTCAACTTCAATTGCTTCTGCCATACTTATTCGTTCTAATATAAGTTGCGCTATACGATCTCCTCTTTTTACTTCAAAGTCGTTGTCAGAATGATTGAATAAGATAACTCCGACATTTCCACGATAATCATAATCAATAACACCTGCTCCAGTATCAATGAAATTCTTGTGCGCAAGTCCGCTTCTAGGTGCTAAAAGTTATATTAATAAAATAATCATAGTAATAATCAGGTATATTTTATTATCTAACCTATACGTGCATATGTATTTTCTGGGATTGCGATTGCGATGTCTGTTTTTATAAGCGCTTTACCTTTTGCTGGCACAGTTATATCATATGCACTGCTTAGATCAAAACCTACGCATAATGGAATAAATAAATATTGTACGGAATATTGTACGGAATAGAGAAAATTTAATACCAGCAGCGAATTGACTTCCTCTAGATGGAATTTGGGCGAATTCCGTCAACTTTTTTACAAGCATTCGTTCTGTTTGCACAGACATTATGATTACGAGTATTAAGATAAGTAAGAAGGTAATCTTTCCAATTTCAAGTTTAATTTTTTGAATTTTTTTGAATTCCGGTTTTATTTAGAAATTTCGCGATGCATCTGCCGATATACCGATTCCCAGTATCAAATTGCACTGAATCGACAAAAATGGATAATATGATTTAGGCAGGGACACGATGCATGGATTTATGGAAATCAGTTATTAATCTATTAATATTACAAGCAATAATACAAAAGTTTATAAATTCTGTGACGATGAAGCTTTAATAAATTGTAATTCTTCGCTATTTTGAAATAATTTTCCTGGCATGAAACCTTGTAAGCGCGCAGCGTGTTCTTGTAATAACCTTTTGCGTGCTTCTTGTATGACTTTCTTGCGATATTCCTCACGCCTTTCAGCCTCTTGAAATTGTGCCAACTCTTGTGATCTTTCTGAATCATACATAGCCTGTCGTTGCATTTTCTGTTTTTCGATTAAATCAATGTGATGTTTCTTAGCCGCTAATCTATTCTCTTCTTCTCGGCGTTCTTTAGCTTCATCATCAGCAAATTTCTTTCGCATAATTTCAAGCATTCTTGCTTCATTTTCGGCGTCTTTAATCTTTATCTCGCCTTTAATCTTCAACATACTTTCATTTACTGCCATCATTTCACGTTTCATTTGGGCCTGTTTGTCTCTTCTAGCTTGGGCGTCTTTGGCACGGGCCGCTTCTAACTCTTCTTCCCAAAGCATGTCACGTAAATTACTAAACTCTTCCTCTTCCCTACGCTTTCTCTCAGTTTCTTCAACAATTTTAGCGAGAATTCTATCCTCTTCATCTTTCTTCGCTTGTTTCTTAGCTGCTACTCCTTCCGATCGAGCTTCAACAGATTTATTATATGCCATGATTTTATCTTCTTCAGCTTTCGCATTGGCTTTTGCAATAGCAACTTCTCGTATTCTTTGCTCTTCATACTCACGAACAGCCCGTGCAGTAGCTATCTGACTTTCTTTTCTGCGTCTCATATCTGCTTCATCTTCATCACGAATTCTGCGAACGATGTCATCCACAGTCTTTCGGTCTATTTCAGTTTGACGCTTTGCCTCTGTAAGTTCAGCCTGTTTCTCCTGTATTTGTTGCTGTAATACTTTCCTTTGATCTTCATACATGGCATCTTTCTTGCCCTGTTTACTATTTTCAGCTCGTATGGCATTTAAACGGTCGTATTCCATTTGTTCTTCAATCGCTTGAATTCTCTCCTGTTCCCTGGAAGCCAACAATAATTTTTCCTCAAATTGTGCAGCTCTTTCTTTGTTCAAGTATGCAATCTTTAATGCTTTCTCCAATTCACGCAATTCTGGAGATTCGTCACAAATTCGTTGAATTTCTCGTCGTTTTCTCTCCTGTTCCGCAGTTTCTCTATCAAGTTCAGATGCTAGGTCTTGATTCAATTTCACAGTCTTCTCTTTCATTTTCTGTTGATAGGTTTGTTCGCGGATAGCATCATCATACTGCTGTTCACTTCTACAAGCTTGCTGTTGCGCTTGACGACGTCGAATATCTATTTTCATTTGAGCACTAGCCGCAGATAACAATTTATTATTCTCATTTGCGAAATCGGCTAACTCACGTCGTTGAACTTCAAGTGCACGTTGAAATTGCACGTTCTTTTCGACCGCCTGGTTGGTAATTCTTGTAATGCGAGACATTATTTCTTGT
>JACCDO010455763.1_pt1 | contig 17159 bp, 6 predicted proteins | sample 7446101 | NCBI WGS metagenome assembly JACCDO01 (sample SAMN15323440, study PRJNA562643) | freshwater metagenome | isolation source: river surface water | place: USA:Blue River Watershed | collected 2017-08-16 | reverse complement strand
CAAACACGATTACATTGAAGTGACGAGCGAGTCATTCAGAAAGTAGCAGTGCAACAGAACCCTGCGCAGAAGGTGCTCGACGGAACCCATTGAAGCAGGCGCTAATGATTGAATTAGCGAACCATTCGCCAAAAAGTCCACTTCACAAGACTGAAGAGTCTCCTTATTATGGTTCTACCTCCGCTTCCAATATCGACATTGTGGAAGAGCGGGTGAATATAAATGAGTTATATCACGTTAATTCAGTGCTTGTGATTGCTCTAGTAGTATTGATAGGTGATATGGCAAGGGGTATATTATTTCCTTCATTATGGAATTATATTCAAGTCTTAAATGGAAATCGAGTTAGTTTAGGTATTGCTGTTGCATCTTTTTCAGGTGGCAGAATTGTTTCGTCCCCCATTGCTGGGTATTGGTCTGATGCATTTGGTTACCGTACCGTGTTGATAATTTTATCATTTATCATAATGATAGGTGGTGTACTTTATTCAACTGGAACATCATTGCTTACCATATATTTAGGCCAGTTTGTAATGGGTTTTGGAGCTGGTTCTTTAGGTGTTACACGTTCCTACGTAGCCGAGTGTTCCAATAAATCAAACCGTACAGTCAATATGGCATATTTGACATCAGTGCAATATTTTGGATTTACTGCTATGCCGTTTCTAGGAAGTATCGTGAGTAAATTGGGGAATTATCTTAACCCAACCTCCAATCTAATGTATGCGCTGCCAGCTGCTTCTATGTCGATCATGGCATTTATCAGTATTGTGTTACTTGTAGCTGTGTTTCGTGAAAAAAGAAATTTTACGGAATTAACATACACAAAATTGGAAGTGGTTGATAAAACGTACGCAGACGAAAGCGTGAGTAAAGTGGCTGCAGGTACCACTATCAGAGTTGCCGAAGAAGTGAGAATCCCATCTCCAGCTGTCAATACCTGGTTAGCATTCGCCGGTTGCTTATTGAACGTAACAACTAAGGGTACCATTGGGGTGTATGAAACTATGGGCGCAGAGTTCGTCATGTCTCATTTTCAATGGCCACTAGCGAAAGTTGGTATGGTTTTTGCATCATTCGGTATTTTAGGTGTTGGATGTCTCTTATGCTTTAATCGTTTAGTCAAAGTGTTAGGTGATGTTGAATTAATGATGTATGGAATGACTGTCATGATGATATCTTGTATGCTTTTGATAAGTGAGTTTGGAACACAAATGGAATGGCAATTCTATTTATCGATATTTTTATTGTATTCAGTTGGCTATCCTATGGGTCACACCGCGGTGTTAGGAATGGTGTCCAAGTTGACTGAGACTGGTCCCCAAGGCAGCTTATTAGGATGGTTCGGTTCGGCTGGAAGTTTGGCAAGAGTGATATTTCCAATTTTGGCTGGTGTGTTAGCAGAACGATATAAAAATGATAGTATAATTTTCGCTCTTATGGCATTCCTTCTGATCATCAGTATCATTCTAGTCAAGTTCTACAAAGTGAAAATCGAAAGTGTAATTAGTGTTTAACTTATATGAAATGCGCATTTGTTTAAGGAAATATGAATAATTATTAATACACAACAAACCCTATATACTCTATTACTATCAACATTATATAGTCCTCTTGAAGCACCAACTCATATTCATTTATTTCTTCTTAGAAATTTTTTCAGCTAAAACTTTCTTCACAATTTTTTGTTCTTCAATAAGGAATGCTCTAACGATACGGTTCTTGCAGCAGCCAGCGCACAAGTTACCACCATATGCACGTGCAATTTTCTTATCTTTGCCAGAGGAAGCTCTTGCTTCAGCTTTAGACATGTGTTTTATTCCTGGTAAAACAACATCACAACCTGCTTGGGCACATTTAACACCCTTGCGTGACTTCTTTATATATTGGGAGGTGTGTTTTCCGCCAGGGGTTCTAATAGTCTTAACACGGTTACTATTAGTGCGGTATGCATGCCTTCTCTTTAATGTAACACGATGATCCTTTGCCATTTTTATATCTAGTGTATATATAACAGTAAGTAAAATGGTTAATGAAAAGAATAGAAATGATAACGAATAATGAGTCGAATGATTCGATGGGTTGTATGAGTTGAATATTGAATGACTGAATTGAATATCAAAATAACTGAGCAATAAAATAAATTGAGAATCCCAAGGAAAAAGCTGAACACGAACTGGACTTTAAATGCTAATAATGTAGCATCTAACTATTCCTTTAAAGCATAGTAATATCGACGGAAACATACGCGAGTTTCATGAATCTGCTGATAGATTCATTTCAATTCTATCGACGCCTACTACTCGCTAGGACTTTCCAGTTCATACTCTTGCTCATGGATGTCTTAATCACCATTGCCTCATTCACATTGATGCCCACTCAGCCACTCACTCGGCCACTCACTCACTCACCCACTAAGTCACACTCACGCACGCAGTGAACTCACCTTTTCAGTCTTTATGTATTTTTTTTTTTTAATGGTGATTGCTGAAGGTAGGGTTATGAAACCGGTACGAAAGGGACTTAGTGATTTATTAGATAACGTAAGAAATAAACTGAAAAGCAGCCACGGGCGAAGCGGCGCCGACTAAACGACAAAAGGCATTGACGGATATTCAAATAAAACCATCTCAAAAAATTGTTGTCTAATTTTTGGGTTTTAAGTGCTATTTCCCGTGTGTCTTCGGCCGCGAGTAAGAGCGTAACTCTGTTTATTCATATTTTGATTATTTTAAATGAGTGCGACTTACTCACCGGTATGACGTGAACTTCGAAAGAAATTTTTTATTTTGAAGTGTAAGTAAGGGGCTATCACCAAGATCGATAGCTTCAAGGGGTAGTGCTGGTAGCGAAAGACCTCGAGTCTCTCCTACAGCGCGTTGATTAAATTACACAAATTTTTCTAACTAACGACAAAAATAGGCGGACCGGCGGCCCTGAGGGAAAATGTGAAAAATTCTCATATCACAGAAAGAATATAAAAAAATCATTGTTTTTGAGGAAAGCTGTCTTGTTGCGCGTTTGATTGACGCGGTAATTAGCGGCGGCGAGAAATGGGTCAGTCCATATTCGGCGCAACGAAGGATCCGAAGGAGGTAATGAAGCAAAATCAGCGAGCTATCAAAAAGGCTGTGAGAGAGTTAGAAAGGGAAATATCGACTCAAAACAAGAATGAAGCGAAGCTACTCACTGATATCAAGTTGTTGGTAAAGAAAGGCCAAATGGAATCAGCACGACAGGCGGTAAAAGACTTACAAAAATGTCGACAACATATCCAGAAGTTTCATGGGTTGGCATCGAACCTAAAAGGAGTTGGATTAAAGATGCAAACTGTTAAATCATATTCTGACTGTTTTTCGTCATTGCAAGGTGTTGCCAAGACTATGAAAGCGATGAATAAATCATTGAATTCTTCTGTTATAAATAGTATTTTAGCTGATTTTATGAAAGAAAATGAACATATGGAACTAAATATGGAGAGATTAGATGATGTCATGGATGAGACCATGGGTGATCAGAACTCAACACAAGAAGAAGAAAATATATTTGCACAGATACTCGATGAATTAGGTTTAGCATCAGCAGGTGGTGTTCATGCACCATCAGTATCAAAAAGTGATCCTGTTGCTCATACAGTTGCGGCACAACCAATAGAAGAAACTGATGATTTAGAAGCGAGACTAAACAATTTGAGGAAATAATGTATAATGTTTAATTAATTGAAAATATTTTACAACATATAAGATTCTTTTAATACTGGTCAATATTATTATAATTTTCCCATCAGAGCCGCCATGACTTCTGATAGATCGTTAGCTGCTTCACCTTGTAATGCTTTAGGTACATTACTAAATTGCACATTCACTTTAGGCGCTGGCATAGTGATTGAATGCTTTAGAACTTTGTTACTTGTGCTGCCTCCAGATATTGGAGCAGTTTGACTAAGACTAGCGGTTTCAGTGGGAGATAAATCCACTGTCATCGCAACTTCATCCTCAACATACATCTCATCCTGTGAACCAACAGACTGCGATTGTCTGGTTGTGGTCATAATGTTAATTTCATACTTCAACTTGTTGTTATCTGAAATTAATTCGTTATTTTTTCTTTCAAGATTATCTAAATGTCGTTGCTGCGTCTTGGTTTTACGGTCATAATCAGCCTTTAAGATGTCATAATTACTCTTTAGCTGGTCGTAATCTTCTTTGATCTTGTCAACTTGACTGCGTAATTGCTTCACCAGGGTGTCCTTACGGTTCGCAGTAGTCTTCAAAACCATAGCCTGTTCGCTCAACTTATTCAGCTTATCTAACTCATCCTTCATTAACTTCAACTCGTTTTCTAATTCGATTATTCGTTCCTTAGACAGTTTCAAGGACTGCTTGTGCTTCACTTTGTCTATTTCTAGTACACGTAAGCGATTCTTTAACTCTGCAATAGACATCTCATTAATATCCGCGTTGAGCCCTCCTACACTAGTTACTGACTGTTTCTGTGCCTCCAAAGTCGCTTCTTCTAGCGTCTCCAATCGCGATTTCAAGTCTTTTATCAACGTATCTTTGGACGAAATTGAACGTAGTAAACGTTTCGCTTGTTCCTCGGCTTCTCTCGCTTCGCTTTTCCATTGTTCAACACTGTGTTCCTCGGCAACCTTCGAGGATCGTAATGAATTCAATAACTTGGCTTTGCGATGATTCTCTTCGCGCAATGTATGGATTTGCATCTTCAGATCGGCATATGACACTTTCAACTTAGTTAGTTCGTCTTGAGTCTTGTTCTCTAATGCATGAGCAGCGTTAAGGGTCTGCTTTAAGCGGATGATCTCCGATCTGCCGATCCTTCTGAGTTCATTCATCCGTTTCAAGAATGCTTTAACTCGCTCTTTCGTATATTCGTTGTCATTCAAGATGAATTCGTTAACGGTCTCGTGTAAGAAACGATCGGCTATCGTGTACGTATCAGACATGGTAATCATACTTGTCTCATTTGGCTTGTGACCAACGTGACCAGCTCCATGAATTGCATTGAACTCGGGTAATGATACCGTCCAATAACTGTTACCAGCGACTTCGCTGTTATGAGGTTGGATGGTAGACTGCTCTTGGACATTGTCTCTTACAACATCGTCACTAGAGACAAGTTTTAAGTTCAACTCTTCTATTTGTTTAAGTAACTGATATACTTGCTCCCTTAGCGATGACGTGGTTTTCTTCTCTTTGCTTAGTAAATCATTTATTTGTTCGATTTCTCTTTCTGCCTCCATCAATCTGACTTCGTACACCTCATAACGGTAAGGATTATTGAGGTTTACGCCTACGGCACCACCACTAACACTAGACACATACTCCGAAGGTGAACGAAGATTATCTGGCGTTCTACTCATAGGTGCGATTGCATTTATGCCATGTGGTGGCACGTCTATAGAATGCGAGTCTTCATCCAAAATAGATTGAGATAAAGAGTTATCGACACTTCCAGCATTGCTCGTGCGAGATAGTGCGCGCATAACAGCGTCTAATTCACTAGATTTCGTTCTAAACTTATACTCTAACTTGCGTATCCTTTCTTCTGCTTCGCTGTTATCCATGACGCTGCAATTGTTATCCCCTACAGCCCCAACAGATATTACTGATGACGACGCATTAGTGGCGCTTAAAACGATATTATTATTTCTCAATTCAGATATTTGACTCTCCAAAGTTTTCCCAATTTCATCTTGCGCGCGACGGTAACGAGCAAATGACTGACGAAGCTCCTCCATCTCATTCTTGTGGTTAGCAACCATCGCTAACGATTTATTCTTTTGATCCATCAATTCGCCTAATGCTTGATCCAGTTGCCGCTGTACTTTCACAAGTTCCTCGGCTTGAACGTTGTATTGGTCGTATGGCACACTTGGTTCGATTCTTTTATTTGTCTGTAACGTTTCCTTTACATGAGTGAGTTCAGACTTTAATGAGGTATTTTCGGATTGTGTCGCACGCAATATACTCTCGATGCGATTTATCTGACCGGTCGTAGTATTGAGTTGATCGTTATAACTTTCCTCTGCTTCTTTAATAGATTCCTCGTAGCGACGTCGGATATTATCGAATGCAGACTGATGCGATGCTTGTAGTTGATTTAACTCGGACGTTTTCTCCTCTAATTGGAGCATTAACTCTCTCTTTTCCGCTATGTTTCTGATATTTGCACGTTCAATCTCTTCAGATACTGACTTCTCAATGTCTATAACTCTGCTACGTAATTCTCGTAACAGATATGTGTGTCGCTCAGGAACATTCTCATTGGTAAAATCGGTTTCTATATGTCGCACCTTACTCGCCAATGTCTGAAGTGACTTAACGATACTATTATCCGAGTAAGTATGGTCGTATTGGTAAGATGTCAGCGATGGTGATGACGTGTGGCTAGTATGACTTGGTGGTGCGGTTGACGTAGGTTGTGCAATAGCTCTTATGCGCAATGCCATAGCAACCGCAGTTTTAACGCGATTATCTAATTGAGTAGGTGCGTTTGGTACGCTATTTAACGACTTCAAGATACTAATCAATTCCTCGATTTGATTATTCATGTTGGGCCATAGCGATTTATCCTCCTGAGATACCTCCTTCTCCACATGGTTGATATAATCTTGGTTGGCAACTTGATTACTTGCTGGATATTTTTCTTGAGAAGCGAATGCTGACCGTTGCGATGCTAGCAATTCGTTCAATTCTTGGATTTCTCTCTGTGCATGAACATAGCGCAATTTCTCTAATTCTAAAGATTTGCGTAATTCAACCACTCTGTCTTCTTGCGATTTGAGTTTAGCCATTGAGACGGTGACCATTTCCTCTCGGGTGTCACTGTCGACTGAGTCAGATGATGGTGAATTAGAATTTTCTTTAGCATCTTTATTAATTTTACGATTTTTACCCTTTTTGCGGCTGGCTTTGGTAGCGTTATCCGTTGGTGTGCTCATCATATTCGATCCGGAATGATTGGCACGAAGACTCTCCAGTATGCTATCAGCCTTATCACTTTCAAGAGTTGCAGCATTAATTTGATCCGTTAATGTTTGATGCTGGAATAAAGTGTCTTTTGCACGGTCACGTACTTGCTCCGCTGCAGCTGAAACTTGATCTAATTCATTAACCAGTGCACGCTTTTCTGACTCATACATCTCTCTAATTGATCGCAATTCCGATGCATGTTCCGACTCTAGATGAAGTCGAACTTGTGTGATTTGTTGCGTCGCCTTGCTCTTTAGGGTTTGTTCTTCTTTAATAATCACATCAACTAAACGTCTCATTTCTTCACTACGTTCACTGGTATGCTCGTAACTACCTTGTAACGCCACGTTGTTCTCTTCTAAATCAAGGATCTTGTTGTTTAATGCATATATTTGCTCTTTTAACTTGATTACTTCGTGTTCGCTGACCAGTGTGGCCTGGTTATTGCCCCATTTCGTCAGACATTCCTCAAAGTAAGTTGCAATATTCTTTGTGCTTTCAATATCGTTTTTCCATTTACTAACCACTCCTTCTAATTCAATATTTCTCTCTTTTAATATAGAATTCTTTTCGAGTAAACCTGTGATGCGCATATCCTGTATACTTTGTGCACTCTTGGTGGATGATAATGCTTGTACCAACGCAAAAGTATGATCGATTTTACTGTTGCCCGTACTCGTGTTACTATTGAAATAGTCCGTCGCCATGTCGTACGTCGCAAATGCATCTTCGCTTATAGGAAACCCAGAAACGAGTCGAGGTAACTCAATACGGATAAATTTTTGAAGCGATTCTTCACTTACTTTTAATTTACTCTCTAACATCGCAACTGCATTGTCGCGTTCGCGGATCATGTTAGTTCCCTTCGATTCATACTCAGCAAGTTTGGCTTGGATTTTATTCACTTTGAAGGTTTCAATACTTAATTTTCCTTCTAATAATTTGTTGGCGCGTCGTTCAACGGTAAGAGCGTCAGTGGCAACAGTTGATTTCATGCGTTCATTGGATAAGCACTTCCTTAGCATAGATACCAGACTTTCGTACTGTGTGGTGACATGCTTTTTAGATGATACAATCACCGCCTCAGCGGCATATGCACGATTTCGATACCTGTGTAGATGCTGTAGACATGACTTCAATTTATGTTTATATATATTCACTGTAGTCTGTAATCGGTCGTATCTTGACTCGGACGATATTAATTCGCTTTGAGCTTTCATACATCGTTCATTTGCAGATAAAACGAGGTCACTGACACGTTGCAAGAACCTTTGCTCGGCTTTAGTTGCACTATTACTATTACTACCAAGTGATCTGCTAGAATATGTTCCAACATGATCCCTCCATTGTGAGAGTAGAGTCGTTAACAAGTCCTTCACACTATTCGATTCAGTAACCCCAGCAGTGGTGTTAGTTACACTATTCTTGTCTTTATTCTCCTTGTTGTCATCAACTTCATCACCTTGGGATACAGCCTTAGACTCTACAATGCCATCAATATTACCAATGATAACACCCTCTAGCCACTGTTGGAAGTCTAATTGCTCAGTCATCGCAACTCTTTGCTGCAATTCTTCAATCGTGATGCTTGCCGACTTCAACTGGGACTCGCTGTCTTTTAGTGCTGCAACTAACTCTTCATTCTCTATTTGCAGCTGGCGAACGTCATCAATACGTTTCTTTTCACAATCCCTAACTTGTTGGCCTAGAACGATCATATTGGTGCTCATAGCACTGCTATTGTCCTCCTCTCTGCGTAATTGATTTTTGACTTTATTGAGCTCCTTGACCCGCTTGCGCATTTCGTCCTCTAGATGTTGTACTTTGCGTTCATCGATGGCTGATTTCGCAGTGTGAGCAGATAAGTCCATAGTCAACTCAACAATACGTTTCACTAACGCTTCAGTAGACCATGGGGAGGATATAGTCTCGAGATTGCCAATAGGTGCACCAGCATATGCTAAGTCCATAAGGTTGTCACCACCGCCTAATGTTTCACGCGATTTTACTCCGGCCATTTGAAAAGTATCGATTGTGTCCATAATTACTTTAAGTTGCGTCGTCCTTTCCTTCAACAAATGCTTCGTAGATTCAAGCTCCTCGCTCAACTCTTCAATATTTTCGACGTTATTTACAGTCAAAACCGTGTCGTTACTAGACTTACTAACTATCTCGCAGATATTCATGTATTGGTTGACTTGGCTCTCACTTGCACTAACTTGTATGCTTATTATGGTGTTCTCTAATTCTCTATTGCGCTCTTTCAATAGGTTTATCTCATTTCTAGCCTCATCTAGAGCGATTTTAATCACACTTTGACGCTGTACACTACCATCTAATTCTATTTTCATTTTACCTTCAAACTCGCTGATTTCGGTGACCCTTGTGTTCTCAATCTTGATTAAATCGTCTTCCAAATCATGATTTTGTGCTTTTAATTCGGCTATTAATGCTTCTTGTACCAACACTTTTTGCGCGAGCATTGATGCATCAAGACTGTCTAATAACTTTTGTGGAGTTGTGTCACCATCGATAATGATAGTTGGCAGCTTGCCATCGTATTCCGAGAGTAACGACATATCTAAATTAGCCTTTTTAGTCATTTTACGCAATGCTGCGTCATTGTCGGGTAGTAAGTTGTCGCTATCATGACGTAATCTAGTGGTTGAATTCAATGCTTTTTGTAACGAATTGATTTGCAATTGTGATTGTGCCGCCAATGACTTACTCATAGAAATCTCGCTCTTCAGGTGGATGATATGACTACCCATGATCTCAATCAGTGTACATGGATCAACTCCTGGTATGTCCGCCAAGGTTCTAACGGTCAGCTCTCTGTCGAGTATTGATTGGACGGTAGCTACCTCTTTCCTCAACAACGAAACTTTGGCTTTTTCATCCTCCATCATAGTTCGATACGAGTCCAAGTCGGATCGTAAATGATGAATTGTTAACTTTTCGGTTTCTAATTCGTGTCTCGCGCTGGCAACTTGCGCATGTAAATCGCTTCGACTACTTAGTGTTCTTATGGTCTGCTGCAACTCGGCCATCTTGATTTCACCATTTTGTTTAAGATATCTAGTTTGTGCATTTAGTTTGACTATTTCTCTTCTGGACACATCTAGTTCGTTCTTAAGACTATCCATTTCTTTGGTAGCAGTCATTTTTTTAGCTAACGTTTCTTGTCGCAATGCAGCTAGCTCGATTGCTTGAGCTCGAAGACATTCTTTCAAATGATTGACTTGTTGTTGGTGTTCTAATTCCATATTATTATGTTTTATTGCTTCTAATTTATCTTTGTCCGTTTCAAAGATAGAACTTAATGGATTGCTGCTATACGACGGTAGTTGTTTCGTGGCGTCAACCGAGCTATTACTGTAAATATTCACTTCGTTAGAATGAAGCCGTTTCATTTCGTGCCAAACATATGCCCACCACAAATGGGCGTCTCTAATATTATCACGATCTTCTTTTTCAGTAACTTTATCTAAAGCCGCTTTCAACTGTGCTTCTTTGTCATCGAGTACCATCTTTGCTTCTTCTTTCTCCTTTTGTAGCGCATATAACTGCTCGGATAGTTGCTGTGTACTCAGTTCGTGGTGACTCACTTTATCATTCAACTCATTAATCTTATGCTGATTTTGCTCCTCATTCTTTTCCATCATTGAAATTTTCTGTAATAATTGGCTATTTGTATCCGTTAACTTTGATATCCTTTCATTGAGTAACTCAATTGCTGCTGCATGTTTACCACTTTCTAACGCATCACGTGCAATACTACCGATAGCACTTGTACTTGGATCGGGGACCTGTGCCAGTTGTTCCATTGATGTAGCAGTACGCTGTTGCTGCGCTAATTCCCAGATTTGCTTCATTAACTCTGAATTGCTTTGTTCTGACGCTTCATAGGACTGACGTAATTTTGATAATTCATCGCGCAATCGATCTATTTCCATTTGCGCGATATATGGAGTATTATCTGCTTGTTGATTTTGTTTATACTTCTTTAATTCGCCGACTAATACATCAATTTGCTCTGTTTTGTCACATACCTGCTCTCTCAAACCTACCAATTCTTGATATTGTTGCTCAGATAATACATTCCTTCCGCTAGAATTCTCATATTGTTTTACTTCTTGTCGAAGGCTATCAATTAGATACTGACTTTGACGTAACTGGTCGCGGCAATGTTGATGCGCTTGTTGTTCGTCTGATAATTTAACAGATAGGCTTTCGATATTATCTTGTCGTCTGTCAGTCCGTTCACGATTGTCTCGTAATTCGGAATCATATTTTGAGTGTGCTATTGCACTTGATTGGTTATTCGCATTCTCTAATGCATGCGTAAGTTTTACTAACTCTTCTTGCAGTAGACTAATTTTTTCGTCCTTGCTTTTCAATATTTTCAATACTTTGGCGCTCTTTTCTTCAAATAATTGTCGCTCTTGTTCCACTCTACTGCGTACAATTTCTTGCATTGATGGATATTTTGCCTCTAATTGATTAATTGAAACCTCCATAAGTTTAATTTTCTCATTTTTCATCTCAAGTTGATGTTTTAACTCAACGATTGCTTCAGATACTTCAGTTGATCCACGAACACTTGTGTCACTTGGCCTACCTCGGCCAGATGGTGATGGTGATCGTGATGTAGCACTATCACGACTGTGTAAAAAAAATGTTACATTAACTTTTTGCTCGAAATAAGGTGCTTTAATATGCAAATAGTCTAGTTGCCCTTGCATTCCTATGTATAGATAAAAAAGTATTAAAAATAGCAATGGATGGAATGTATAATATATCAATACCTTTTGTATAGTTTGGATACGAGGACAAAAATAACCTAACAGAAACCACGATGCTCTGACCACCCAATAAGTTTACCCTATTCGGTGTGATGATATACCGTGGTGACGATGGTCGTATTGTGAATTCAACCGATGCCGTGAGAGGATTTGTGATGCACAAAGACGTGGTATAAGCCTGATTTAAACGTACATCACGGAAGAACAGGCCCCCGCTGGGCTCTAGGTTCAACATGCTCATCGCAACCACTTAGTGAACGCCTAAATGCAGTCCTTTCCCCGTAAGTGGTACTTTTACCTTTTCTATTTTTTTAAATTATTTGAAAAAAAAGAGGCCGGTTCCTCTCAACGGCTCAAAAAGGGTCTCGTGAATGTACAGTTATTTACAGGGAATGCTGCTTTACACTATCTAATGGCGGCCCGGGCGTTACTTAGTAATCAATATTTTGACTTTTTAAGAATTTTTCAGCATCTTCTCGCCATAATTCAGCGACACTTAATTCTAAACCGAATGCATTACCAAATCCACGTAGCATAAGTGAGCTTCTGGCTAACATAATAAAATTTTCGGGTAATTGTACCATAGGATCTATTGACTCGCAGTAATCAATAAAACTGGCTATGTTCATTTCGCCACATATATCTTTGGTGTTACGATCATTGTAAAATGCACTCATTAGGTACGCAATATCCTTATTTTTATACTTTGTTACAGTACCTACTTCATCAAAATGCAGACGAACAACTTCTTCCTTATCTCGTCGAGCGTGAGCTATAATTAGTTTGGCAAATATTATTCTCTCTTCAAGTGATATTCTTTTGATTTGTCCCATATCAATTAATCCTAATTTCCCATCATGCATTAACATAATATTACCAGGATGATTGTCCCCATTAAAAACACCATCTTCAAAGATTTGGCTTGCCTGAACCTTGCATAATATCTCCAGAATGGAAGATAGTGATGGTGGAGGCGCAGTGAACTTATAGGTAATTGGACCAGTGAGTACTCGTAAAATTGAATAGTTGTACACGAAGCGAGGAATATTGTATGAAAATAAGACGTCTTTGATAAATAAGTAGCGCTTCGTCGTTTCATCATCTTGTTTCATCTGATTCAAACTACGTTTATTTTTTTGAATTTCTTTCTTCAATTCCTCTAAATCTTTACCTCCAATATATTTTTGGTAATATGAAGTTATTCCATCAACTATACGCGAACCATTCAAAAATTCCATTATAAGTATTGATTTGGATGTAAGTAACGGTCTAGGTATCGTCACTAAATCTGAAAATCTTGGCATCATATTATCGTAAATTAGTTGTAAATTTTGACCTTCTCGTGTGTAATTAAATTCCGAAAGAAATTGCTTTTCGACTTCATTAAATGAGCTCACGTGTTGTGGCATTGCTAGCTGACAAAATGCTTTTAATGTTGCAATATCTGAACGAAATTTTTCTTCCATTTTTGGTGCAATAAACTTAATAGCAACTGTCCGTTCTTGTACCGATTTTAAGTTGTGCATGTTCAACTTATTGCGACAAAATTCTTGGCGCAATACGGCTTTATGCACCTGCCCTATGGAGGCTACTCCTATCGGTACATCATCCCATTGTTCAAATACTTCGTCAAAATTTAAATTTAATTCATCTTTCAAAATCGTTATAAAATACTGTTTTGCTGCACTGTTAGTGAATTCACTAGGCACAGCATCTTGTGTTAATTTCATCCATTTCATGTATTGTGGTGGTACAAATGTGTCTTGCATCGACAAAAGTTGTGCCTGTTTCAAATAAAATCCTCGTAAACGAAATGTTAAATCTCGTATGGGTTCGCTAAATTTATCGTGGCATTTATCATAGTATTCTTCCGCGGATTTGTCATCAACAAGTGATAAATCTCTATTCATTAGTTGCATAAAACGATACTGCAAGTATATAGGAAATACATTGTACCAAAATATTCCTGATCGTTTCGCTCCTTCGTCATAAGACATGTAGCCTGCAGCAGAAACACCACCAATTCCAGCGCCTATTAGGCTAGCTCTCTTCCACATCGTCCGCATCGATATTAATGTCGAATGCGGTCTTGGGTGGCTCTAATCTGTAAGATGCGCGGTGACTAGAGATGAGCACGTGACTGATGAGTCATTGATGACTCAAGGTGCGAATGTCGGTACCTGTACTGAGCCGGTCCCACTTAGATACTACTGACTGAATTTCGTGGTAATACTTATTCTCTACGTTCGTTATGTGCATCCGTATGCTTAGGAAACAGTATTCACCTCTCTGATGATTTATTCGCTATTAAAATTTTAGGTTGAACCGTCTCTTCGAACAATTTTGTTGATAAGATATAGAAAATGGTGAAGTCTCAAGTATAACGAGTGCTGCCGTAACCCTCTGAAAGAATATAACATTAAAATACATAAGTACAAATATCCATATGCCCAAGCACTGTTTCACTAATTCCGTCAACAACACCAGTATCGAATACATATCCCTTGGTCGAATTATGTGGATCCCATTTCAAATTTGTGAAATAACGATACTTGGCTCTATTATCTCTGCGCAAGTTGTTGTTAAGGACTTGCATATAAGTCAATGGATTATGGTCAATTATAACCTGGTTATGCGACTCGTTAACTACGGAACGAAGATTTTTCAAGTCGTATAGTAAATCTTCTTGATTGTACAACGCCCCATTGACATATATTACATTGCACTTGTTGGTGTGAATAATTTGGGAATAATGTGGGATACTGTATGAGCTAGGTCCAACTATAATATTTACAACTCTGTCATTAAACTGTTGTAATAGTGCTTTTGATGCAATAATTGTTGAGTTATTGAGTAAAAAATCAAATGATACAAGTTTGGCCAATGGGTTTGTAATTAGAAAAAATGATGATACTATCCCCGCTGTTAGTCCAATCTCACAAATTACTTCCACTTTTGGATTATCAACAATGTCCTGCAGCATTATAGCTTTTTCAATTGATAACATACTACGATCAACGTCAGTTAACCCTTCCTTAAACATTTCTTGGTGTAGAATATTAAATTTAGTGAAATAATTCCCGTAAATTAATTCATAAAATAATTTTAATTTAAAACTGCTGATTCTTTCTTTTATTGATTTTATACATTGCCTATTACCGTTGCATGAGGTAATTAGATCCAGAGTATAGTATTGTAGCACATCCATTTCATTGGAATATTCGACCTTAATATCATAGTTATTATTGCCAGTATCGTCTCTACCTGAAAATAGACGATTTGCTGTCTCATTCAACAATGAAGTACAGGAAGTAATATCCTTGTTCAAACTATTGCAGATTGTTCTTATATCCTCTTTTATAACGTCCAGCTGCGCGTGGCCGAAGACCAAGCAGCATATAATGCAGTACCAGAGCAAAGCCATTTATAGTGTCAAAGTCATTGTACGTTAAAATGATTGTTGGTAGTACAGTACCAAAATTATGAATTTTGATTTTCCTTGTCGGGCCGGTCAAAAAAGGATCTAAGTTAGTGCGTAAATAAATTATATAGAGTAATTGAGTCCAAAGAGATGATGATCTATAATTTTGTATAGTTATTTCAGGTAAAGATTTAAACAAAAATAGTATGTTAAGACTGCTGAAGATAATTCATAGTCTCTGCGTTACAGATCGAAAATACGATTGACACAGCGTGATGGACATACGTGGGGGCAACCATATAACTGTTAAGCATATGATGGGCGACAATAATTTAGTGTAGCATACAAGGATTAAAACTTAATAGTAAAATCCAGATCCCGTGGGTGACTCCTTACTACTCGATAGTCGGCAACCTTAGAGCCCTATTTGTTATATTCGGGATTACTTAGTCAAATGTATGCTATTCCACCATCTAATATTGCTCTACCTGTAATTAATCTCGCAACATCACGAATATATTTTGTATTCCTATTCCGAGACCTACCAGACATAAAAGCTCCCGCAAACCAAACTAATAAGAGGAAAGAACGAGGTCGGTGCAGCAACGACACTGTACACGTGAGACGGGCATTTGCTGGGATGAAGCGAAGCGAAAAGTTGTTCACGCTTGTCCTTATCGATGGATTGGCAATCCCTTATTTGGTTGTAGGTATTGTTACACTAACACTGGGTGCGTTGTCATATGCAGCGTTCTTTAATGCTGACTATGTCAATTACACAGCGCATAAATCGTGGACTTATGATGCGGGATATGATGTTTGGCAATTTATATCGTTACTGTTGGGCACTTATCTACTTCCATTTGGAATTATTTTTATGTTAATATTTGCTGTGCAAAGTTTTAAGTATCATAAAGATTATACCAAAAAGACTGCTGTTTATACCATACTAGCTATGGCAAGCGCGTTTTCTGTGATTATTTCGTATATACAAGGAGCCGATATATTGACTTGTTTTATATTCTGTTTTGGTGATGGTGGTGTTGATAGCTCTAAAAATAATGGTACTTATGTATGGATTGGCGTCTTATATTTCATATTCTCATTGGCATTCATGATACTATTTTCAATAATGGCCGTATTATCGTATTACAAAAGAAACGAAGTAAGACCAGTTTATGCACCAGTGTTTATGACCTACGAAAATCAACCTTTATTAAATAACAATGGCGATGACAAAAACTTTTCTCACTTAAAATTACAAAATAGTTTCAAGAAATATATACCAACTATATCCTTAGCGTTAGTGTTTGGTTTGTTGTATCCCTTGTTATTGCTGGCCTGTATGGCACTACCTACATGGTGGGCATATTTTACTAAGTATGATATACAACAGTATCAAGCGTACAAGCCAAGTAAAATATACGGTGCGTATATCACTTTTGAGATCAGCGATACGTTGTATTTGAAATTGTTTCCGGATATTTTAGTGTATTATTCAAGCATATATTTTGTTGCTATTATTGCAGGATTAACGCAGCAAATGGGTTATTTACGTCGTTTCATGCATCGACAATATTGGTTTTTATGTGGATTATGTATTGGTGAAACACTATTGCTATGTTTACTCGTTGTAATGGTACTGTCGTTGTATTTCTATTGGTACTTCGTTCATAGTTGGGAGAATGAGGCTGGTGACAGAACTGGGGCAGAGAAAGCCGCTCGTTCCATTGGTCAAATTGCTAATCTTATCACTGGTTTGCTCGTGCTGCCCGTGACGAGAAACTCTGTGTGGCACCAATTGTTTGGCATTTCCTTTGACTCCATGATCAAATATCATATTTATCTGGGCTATTTCCTCCTAACAACTGTAGTATGCCATGTTGGATTATGGTGGATTGTATACTATCAGAATGACTCTTTCCCTCATGACATATT
>JACCDO011352989.1_pt1 | contig 17176 bp, 23 predicted proteins | sample 7446101 | NCBI WGS metagenome assembly JACCDO01 (sample SAMN15323440, study PRJNA562643) | freshwater metagenome | isolation source: river surface water | place: USA:Blue River Watershed | collected 2017-08-16 | reverse complement strand
TGATAGCCTGCCACATGCTCAGTATCGGGGACCAATACTGGAACCAAGCCTCTTTCGCCAATGATTTTATTGTAGAGTGGGTCATTTTTGTCAATAATGAATTGATGGTCAATGTAAGTGTTAATCCACTTCTTCAGCCATTCTAAATGTCTAAAGTCAGTGACCATTCCAGTTGCATCTAGACCGTCACCGGTTAAATGAACTTGCATCTTGCCTTCGTGTCCGTGTAAGTGACGGCAAGCGCATTTTAGGTCAGCGGCATATTCGCCGTTTAATGTTTGAGTGTGAACTCTGTGACCGTAACAGAATTCAAATGTTTTATCGATAATCCAAGTCATCTCTTGCCTTCCTTTAAGTAAGTTTGACGACACGCAGAGTTTATAAAGCGGGGTGAATGTCTAAGTCCGCTACTCTATTAGTATACAGAGAAAGTATTTATAATGCAATGAATTTTACATTATCTTTTTGCCATTCTTCCGGAATTTTCCAATACGATTTATTTCTTATAATAAATGTTGTGTCTGGATAGAATTTAAAAATCTGAGCAATTTGATACACCCAATAAGAATAGTCTATTGGCCGGGCATCTATTCTTGCATAGTTTGGTGTACCTTTATAGAGGTTGTTTACAGTTGTGTTGGTAGGATAAAGATCAAACCCTATCAATTCAATTTCTTTAAACCCTAAATCAGCTGCTAGCAAAACAGCGTATCCGCCACTGCCCCAGTGATCAGGATCGTCCCTTTTGAGCTCTCCTTTGTAAGGAAGATTAGGAACTAGTTTAATATTTTTATTTTTTTGAATCTTTCTAAAGAAATGAAACCACGACGGTCTAACATAAATTTCTGTATTTTCAGTCTTAGGATTTTCAGTTGCTTCGGCAGCCATTCTGCGATCACAACAAATTAAATGATCTACTACAAGATCTCTATGAACAGCATTGCAACCTATTAAGGTGTGCGTTGTACGATATGTTTCTAAATCAATGCAACGGCGACTTTCACCGTTGCCAATGACTAAGGCTCTGGACATTATTCAATTCTTCCAAACCCGCTCCACAGGCCTGGATTGCCTGATTTTGTACAAACCCAACCGACAAACTTTCCTGGTTGAGGATATGTGTTCCATACAATATCACCTTCATTAAATGCTCCGCTGGTTGGAGGTTCGTTACCGCTAAGGTGTAGTTTGTCATTAAATTTAAGGGCTCCGTTAACGTGCAATGCGCTTCTTGGGTCAGGGTTAGAAACATTGACACCTAGTTTACCGAGTATTGTTACTTTAGTATCACCAGCAGCAGGATTGCCTAAAATAATATTCCCACCTGCCTGTATTGTTATTCTTGCTGTGTTATCTGTAACAAGTTCTAAATCTGCAGAATTAAATGTTCCGATGCTGCCAACATTTGGTTCGGATGCACCAAACACTAATTCAATATTTTGATCAACAATACTTAATGTAGCCTTTGGTTGATCAGTACCAATGCCTAATCTATCAGTGTTAGGATCGTATACTAGATATTGGTTGATGCTTAAACCACCGTCAACAATTAACCCTTTTAATCGACCTACTTCACGTAGATTACTTTTTGTAACAGATGGTCCAAGTTCTTTTTCATCTAGCACAGTTACATTATTAACTGAAATGCCTTTTCCTTTTGCAAGGTCGATAGTTTCTGATAAAAAGAAACGATCTGGATTAGATGCAAAAATAAATTGCTTACTATGCCCTTGACCTGACCAAAGGATACCTTTGCCGTCAATGTCGCCTTTAATTACAACAAAAGGCACTTCAGCCACATTGACGTCTTGACCTGCCTCTAATATTTCTCTAAAGGAATTTAATAATGTTTCTATTGTTTGTTGGTTGGCCATGTTTATGAATTTCCAATTTTACCGAACGGTTCCCATATGCCGGGACTACCTGCTTGTACACACACCCAACCAACGTATTGGTTAATCTTAGGATCTGAATTCCAAACGATATCGCCGGAGTTATAAGATCCTGATGTTGGATACATACTATCTACTTTTTGTAATCTGTTGTTAAATTTAACAGAACCGTTAACGTGAAGGTCAACTTCGGGATCTGGAGTTGCAACTCTTACAGCAAGTTTTCCGTGTACTGATACTTGCACTGGTGCAAGTTTAGGATTACCTAATATTATATTTCCACTAGAGCTTACAGATATTCTTGAAGTGCTGTCTGTAACAATATCAAAATTATTACTTGCGTGAGTTCCTATGTAACCTTTAACTGCATCTTTGGTTCCTATAACAACTTCAATGCCATCTTCGGCAATACTTAATGCACCGTTAGGTTCTTCTATGCCTAACCCTAATCTATTTGTTTCGCTGTTGTAAACAATATATTGATCTAATGTAACATTGCCGTCAACAATTAAACCTTTTAATCGTCCGACCTGCTGTAAGTTACTTTTTGTAACTGTGGGCCCTAATTCTTTTTCATCAATTAGTTTAATGTTGTTAACTGTGATACTTTTGCCTCGAGCAAAATCTATGTTTTCTGATACGAAAAAACGGTCTGGCCCTGCCGCAAAAATAAATTGTTTGGTATGACCCTGACCAGACCAAAGAAGACCTTTGCCTTCGAGCATATCTCCGGAAAATGTTATAGGAGCATTTTTTTCAAATTTAATGTCAGCTCTTAATTCATCTACTTCAAGAACCTTAGTTTTCAATACACCACTAACTGTTAAGTTTTCTAAGTTTTCAACAGTTAATGTTTTTACGTGTACACCCGAATTATCAACGGTCAGTTGTTTGCTTTCGGCAGTATCTTTGATACCGGTGCTAGAAAAGTCTTGGATTGTTCCGCCTTTAATATGGTCACCAGTAAGTGACTTCAACGGAAGTTTACGGGCGATTTCTTTAGGATCGGGAGCACTGTTTTGTGCTAGTCCGTTAAGTTCGTCGCCAAGGGCTGCTAAAATATTATTAAGATTGCTCATAGTAATGTATTTATCAGCCAACAAAAAAGCAGGCCGAAGCCTGCTTTTACTGTTGATTTACTATGTTATTGTACTTTTAGAAGGATTGTGTCCTCGTTAATACGACCGTTGAGCTTAATATCTACAGCTTTAATGTCGTCTAGGAACTTCCGCAGAACTACTTTACCTGCAGATTTAAACTCTTTAAGTTGATCTTCTGGCTTGCGTAGTGTCTTAGCAATACTCTTAAACTCGTCAAATCCTGTAATAGTAGTACCCTTAACGTTCAAATCACTAAACTCTGTGGTAACATACTTGCCCAACTTGCGAGTCTTTGTGTTAAATACCCACAACTCTTTAGCACCAATAATGTCCTGCGGGTTGATAGACACAAGTTTGAGCTTGTCGTCTTGCTTGAGATACTTCATCTTAGCGACAACTTTGGCCTTATCAGTTGGCTTTTTAGCACGAGGCTTTTTGTTGATCTTAGCTTCTTGTGCCAACATATCGCAAGCACTAAGTATTTCAGCGTAGAATGCAGTAATCTTTTTCAAGTTAGCCTTGCTAATATGAGCGTAACCTTCTTTCAACTGCTCGTCCTTAGTACCAGGAACTTCAGCCAACTCGTCGTATTGACGTTGATAGAAGCTCTTGATAATACGAGCGTGAGCTGCCTTAACTTGACGACCGCGAAGCAAGTTCAAAAGTTTAAACGCTTTAGGATCAAAAGAATCTGGGTCTGCACCAAACGCTTCGATAGCATCTTCAATTTCTTCAGTCATATTCATTGCGGCTTCACGCACACGTTCTTGAATGCTTGGGCCTGCAACAACGGGTTTAACTTCTGCACCTTCTTCGGGCTCTTGTTCGTCGTTCTTACCTTCGTCAATGATCTTAGCAATAGCTTTGCTCAACCATTCTGCTGTGTTGCGACCTTCGTTAAAGTCTGCACGAATAGCTGGCATACCGCGTAGAAGATTAGAAGCAATGGCTCCGACAGTTACAGAACAACGATTGTCTTTGGTGTCTTTAAACGCTTTGATAACATCTTTAGGATAATCGTTTGCACCCATCCAATTGATAACTTTTGGCTTCAGGTCCTTGCCGCTGTGTTCCAAACGGTAGTAGTCCATAGAATGGCGGAAATGGCGACTAAACTCGTCAGCAGTCATAGATTCGTGACCATCCCATTTTGGGCTTAGGTCTCTACTTGCTTTAGCACGATGTTCTTGAACCTGCTTTTTAGTAATACGAGTTTTTGTAGCCATTGTTTGCTCCTATGCGTTAATTAATATAACTATTATAGCACCGATTTAATATAAAGTCAACCGTTCGATTTCCACTGTATCTCCGTCTTCAGTTTCCTGAAAAATGGTTACAGCTTCAACCCCTTCCAATTCCAATTGGTTTTGAGCCAATTCTTTTGCTTCTTTTAGACTTTTAGTAGTGTCTACTAACTCCTGATGTCCGATATCGTCCTCGGCCCAGACCTCGTATAGTTCCCAGGTCATTTTAGTTTACCTTTTCTCCTTAATTGTCGTCGGGCCATTCACTAGGCACCCAACCAAGTTTATTTAAGTCTTCTAATACTTCTTTAGTAACAACACCTTCAGAAACATATTGATCCGGGGTTACAATATCTAAATCATCTTGATACCCGTCATTTCGGATACCACTACAGTACCAATCAATGTAGTCGCCTTTCTGTAGCATATCTGCAACAATGCCGCCGGCGTGTCTCCAACTGCACGACCAGAACTCGTCTTTTAGGATTGGAAGTACATCTAATTTTTGCCAACGCATATTACACAATGCCGCATAGATATTTTGAGCATACGAATCTCGAGTCCGTGCTTTTTCTAAAATCCAATCAGTGACCCGTAAGTCATATTCTAAGTCATTTTCTGAACGCCGTTGGTATTCATCTTCGTTAGCCCAACTATCATACATATTAATGATAGAAGGGTCTGGAGTCTTACCATCTTCTTCGCAACGCTTTAGGTAAGCGTTCTTTTGGAAAGTATTCCGTTCGGGGCTTTTAGAAGGTGTCATACATTAGGGTTTTCTGCGAGACCTCGCCATTTCAGAATAGCAAGTTTCTTACCATCCTGCTTCCAACTACGTCCGGTCCATTCTGCCATACCCATACCACTGTTAGGCCAAGCCGCATCATAAACAACTTCGTAGTCGCCTTTAATAGTTGGCTTGACGTCTTTGTCAAACCAATCTGTTACAGCAGGTTCTTCTGGCAACGGTGACCAATCAAATGTTTCCTCGTTATCATCTTGAACAAATTCTTCAGCTTCATAAACTTCTTCGTCACCGCCGAGAATCCATTTTGCTTCACCCCATTTACCTGTAGTAGAATATCCGCCAGATCCGTCAATGTCTTCTCCGTCGTATTCTACATAGTTAACAATGTGCCAACCGTCACAAGTTTCAAATTTGATAACAAGTTTCTTGGGATCAAAAGGTTGTGTAAGTGTAAACTCGCCGTCGAAGAAACAGCCCTTTTCGCCTTGTCCTCCCCAGAAAACTACCTCACCCGGTTCTAAGTCATCAAAGTCGACATCACTAAATTGTTCAACAACAACTCCGCTATCCTCTAAATCACTCCAACTCATATTGTGTTCCCAGATGGTATTGCCGTGTTCGTCGGTGATTGTAAGTTGATTTAGGTCAGAAAGTTCTGCACCAGATGCGTGGAACATACCATCGCACTCGTACGGACTACCGGCAGGAAACGGTTGCATCTCATCTGGAATATTCATTCCGTTGTCCCAGTCGCTAGCATATTCGCTAATGTCTAGTTTACGTTCTTTAAAGTATTCGTAGATTTTTCGATCTACTCTACCTGCATACGATTCTCCACCGTAGCCTTGTAGAGTCATTGTGACTTTAATAGGAGTGAATTTAAGAATATCAATTAATTCTTGTTTCTCTTTTCTAGTAGCCATTATACACAATCCCCTTCGTTTGCCTGTTTAACTGCTGATTTATTTTCTGCTTTAGTTTTATATTCTTGTTCAAACTTTTCTACATCTTTAATTGCAGATTTTAAAGTTTCTGAATAGTTAAGAGCCTGTTGTTTAGACATCGCAATAGTAGATTCGGCAGTAACAGCACCAGTAGTCCATAATTGCCAAGTGACTTTCAAACGAGTCCAGGCGCCATTAATTAAATCTTTAAAGAACCAATCTACTTCTTGCAACCAAGGACTGTCTATGTCGTAGCGTTTTTCAACAAGTTCGGACCAATAGTTAGTCTTAACAGTAATGTAGAGATTTACATTTACACCAGTGTCGGCTGCTTCAACTTCGAGATTGTGATCGTGGTACTCTTGGCCACAGCCACATACCACTTGGTACCATTTACTGTCGCCGTAGTCACTACGCTTTAGAATACCCTCTGCTGGAGTCTCTGCTTTCATTGTAGTGTCCGTCCTTTAGCACGGTCTTCCTGTGTAGAAAGACGTTCTAACATTTCCAAATCTTCCTCATCTAGGTCGTCAAGATCCAAAGGACGAGCCAATGTTTGCGCTTCTCCAGACGCAAACATTTCTTTAATGTGTGCTACAAGTTCATCAAGTTCTTCCTGGGTTCCATCAAAAGAATCAAAACACCCAGGCGCAAACTCAATTTTAAGATCCTTCATCTCGTCTGCTGTAAGTTCTTTAAAGTCTTTTTCGTTTGTCATATTAATCCTTTTGACTAGGTTTGTTAGGTCGATTAGGGCAGAATTCGCATTCAGGGTCGTCGCATTTACTTTCTAACCACTCGTTACAAAGTTCGCAGTAGTAAGCATCGTACTGGTTACTGTACTTTACCTCACTAGTACACTTTGGGCAGAAATTGCCATTTAGTTTTAGGTCCATAAACTCTGACGAATTTTAATAAGACGAATCATCATTTCTTCATCTTCTTGTTCATATTGTAACTCCATCTTGTGGAGGATGTCAAGAGACTTTTTAGTTTCTGTTTTTTCTTCCTTGGTATCATCTTCTGGAAGAAGTTCGTCTGGATGCTTTTCACGACGGCGCTCGCAAATATCTGACCAACCGCTTGCGTCATAGATATCAGGACGAGCAGGACGTTCGTACTTCCACCACTTGTAAAGGATTTCAATTTCCTTTGCGGCTTCTGCTTGTGATGTAGGAACCGCTTCGTGCTTTTTATCTTCTTCTAGAAACTCTGCGTTAGTTAGAGTCTTTGCCCACGCAATATAATCCATTGCGGCTTCTTCTGAACGCCAGTTGCGATACCAACGGCGCCACCAAGGGTAGTCGTACTTCTTACGAGCTTCATCATTCCATACGCAATAGTTCCAAGCAAGTTCGATTTCGACGAAATCTACAAGCTCATTCATTAGGCAAGGTAGGAAGCGATTACCCACATCGTGCCAAGTACCAGGTTTAATATCACGGGGATGAGCAGTAAGGGCGTGGGTTCGGGTAACCCAACGATTGTTAATATAGTAGCGTACATCGTTAATCCTATCAGGAATCCACATCCAAACATCTTGAATGTAGTCAAGGCCTTCCTCTGCTAGCCAGTAGCGGAAAGGATGTGCTTGCTTAGAAGCACGTTTCCATTGTGCCCACTCTTTGCTTGTGCCCATAGACAGTTTGTCTGAGCCACGAAGCCAGTCGGCGAATTTTGAACAAGTCCAGTAGTTTCTCATAGTCTGTATATTATATGAGATATTTAAAAATTTGTCAAATTTTTCTTTGGTAACCTGCCAAATTAAGCATAATGCTGTACTGCTCGTAGGCTTTTTGAACAGCAGGATTGGTTTGGCGCATATAAGATTCTTCACGTTCCTTGTCCATTAAGATTTGGAACATATCAATTTCGCCACGATTATGATCCAGACCTTTAAAGAAACGCTTTTCCATTTCTACTAACGAACGCAGTCTACCTTCTGGAATTTCAACGGTAAACACACGTTCGACTTCGTGTTCTATAAAATCGTTTCTAATAACATCTGCTCTTAGCGGGTCCGTAAAGAACTGAGGAGGACGGTATTTTGCCCTCCTCTTCTGATCATTGAGAACACGAACTTCGTAGTTCTCGCAGAACTTATCTAGTTCTTTAGACATTGCTCACTAAACTAGTTGACATAGGAAAAATAGCAGCAATCGCTTTGGCACAAGCAATAGCAACTTCCTGATGTTCTTTTTGTGTACCGTGGCCCGAACGTAGTTCGATAAAATGGATCCACGAACGAAGAGTTCCGTTCATATATAATCTACTTTCAATCATACCTTCTGGTAGCACAGCACGAGCTTGTTCTTTAGCAATGCCTTTGCTAATGGCAAAGTTGTATGCTTCGAGAGCAGCAAGTTTAACACGTTGTTGAGCTTTCTCCCACTCCATAGCAAGAACACGTTCTTCCGGAGTTTCCATTGCCAGTGCTACGCTGTTCTGTCTATTCTTGGGATCCTGGAGTCTAGCTTCGCGCAATACGAAGTTAAGATCCTTTGTTGGATCAGCGTAACGTTGGCTGAACTCTTGGAATGAGAAACTTCTGTGTCTAAGGATTTGTCGGGCAATGTCTCTGGTTGTAACAATTTCGCAACAGGCTGAGACCATTTCGAGTGGTGACCAGTGTTGGTGTTTAACAAGGTATCGGATGAGCTTTTCTGATGTTTCAGTGTTAAGCTGGTTGGAAGGATTGGACACACGGGCGCAATACGCAATAAGTTCCTGCGCATCATCAATGCCCATATTAGCAAATTCTTCTGTTGGCTGTGAGTAGGAGACGAGACGTACATCCATTTATTTTTCCTTTAATATTTTCCACATCTTCTCTTTTTCGAGAAGTTCTTTTTCTAGCTCTATATATTGCTGACGCAATGATTTTAATTGTTCCCAACGATCTTCTAATGCTGGGTTAGGGTGTAATATTCCTAATCGTTCTTCAATCTTGCCTATAGCATCTAATAAACTTTTGCCACCTACTTTGATGTCGGTGCCTTCTTTCATTGTAATGCCATCGGTACTGATGTTTACATTAGGATCGTAGTTATAACCGGACCAACTAGAAACGGTGCTAGTCCCAGTACTTAATGTATATCCACCGTTAGGTATTGTTATAGAACTGGTAGCCCAATTTGGATCAATTGTAATAGTATCGACGCCAGCACCACCAGAAATGTAACTGTAACTGGTACTAGCGCCGTAACTATTTCCAAGATCGAGAACTGTACTGTTATCGTCTTGACTGTCAGCCAATTTACGCTGCCTTGGCTTCTTTGCGGGCGTTCTTTTCTTCTGTGATTTCATTGCGACGAGCTTTAACTGCCTTAGCAACTTCTTGTAGAGCCTTGCGAGCACGAGTACCTGCTGCGCCGTTACCTGCTGAGAATTTTGCATCTTCTGCTAGGAATTCTTCAAAGTGTTGTTTTAATAGTTCTACTGTATTTGACATAATGTTTTCCTTATAGTTATGTAATTCTACTTATTATAGAATTTGGTGTGGTCGGTAGGTTTCGAACCTACAAAGACTCTGTCTACGACTTTGTCCCATCCCCTTTCTATACTATGGGTATAGCGGGAGGTCTGCCTAATTCCACTCACGACCACATTGTTAGTATATAACCTTAATTTTTAAAACGCAACCTCTTAGTGATTAAATAGTAGCATATTATGCCAAACAATTTTAAAGACATTCCATTTCAAAATATTGTTAAGTTTGGACAACGGACAATGTTACACCGTCCATTGTTTTCAACAAGTTGGATCTTAGGAAGGTTCTGCAATTACAAATGTTCCTATTGCTGGCCTTACGCTCGAACTGACAATGTTGACCATCAACCATTGCAAGTATATATGAATGCCGTTGATGAGATCAAGAAGCAAGCAAGGCAAAATGGATTTACAGAATTTCATTGGAGCTTCAGTGGCGGGGAACCAACAGCATACAAAGAGTTAATCCATTTGATAAAACATCTTGATGACGGACCAACAACACCTTACCAAAGTGTTCATATGACTACTAATTTGAGTCCTGGTTCAAAATGGTGGAATGCTTGGTGCCATACAACTAGAGATCTTCAACGTAGGAGTATTACAGCTAGCTTTCACGATGAGTTTGCTAAAGAACAAGAGTTTGGCGACAAGTGTTTACAATTACAATACGAATGTGTTCACGTAACTGTTAATCAAGTAATGGTTCCAGAAAAGTTTTACGAGTTGTATGCTCGTATGGAACGACTACATAACAGAGGAATTAATGTAACGCTCAAGCCACAGAGTAATCCTACAGCATCGGGAATAGTTGACGGCTACACTGAAGATATGATACACAAGATGCAAACTGGTTTCCCACAAACATCCAACGGTGAAGAAGTTTATCAAGTAGCGTTATATGATGCGGCTGGTACTGAGTACCTGTTTGATCAAGCAGAAAGATTTAATGCCTTTGGTTTTAATAAATTTCAAGGATGGAGTTGCAATAGTGGATACCAAAGTGTTATAATAAGAGGCAACGAAGTTAAACGTAGTTATAGTTGTCACGACGTGCCATTAGGCACCTTAGACAATTTTAAATTATTCAAGGAACCTACTGTGTGCTCAACTCCTAGTTGCGTCAGTTCAGCAGATAGTAAAATACCAAAATTAAAATGAGTAGACTTATAGCATTTGGTTGTTCCATTACTTATGGTCACGGTCTTCCGGACTGTTTTGTTCCTCCCTATGATCCAGGACCAAAGTCAAGTAGTGTATCTTGGCCTAACGTTATTGCTAGAGGGTTAGGCATTGATTGTGTAAATGTATCAATACCAGGTTCTAGTAACAAACGCATTTGGCATAGTATAATAAATTTTGATTTTAATAAAGACGACAAGGTTTTTGTTTTGTGGTCTTACAGAGAAAGGTCGGCAATTTTAAAAGATAAAAACACAGTAGAAGATTTAGCTGTTTGGATTGAGTCTGCAACTTCAAAGGCTTACTATAAACACCTTTACACTGATTATGATTCGTCGATGCAAACTAAGTTGTGTGTTAGTCACGCTAATCTTTTTTTAAAAGAAAAAGAAATAGAAGTATATAACTTAGTTACAAATGAAAAATATAAAGACATTTTTAGCTTAGGTGATCAAATAACTAATCACATACCGTTGTATATTTGTGATGGTTACGACAATAAGTATCCTAAAGCATTAGACAACAATCATCCAGGAGAAGAATGCCACAAGGCATTTGCCATTGACATAATAGAGAACATTAAATGCAAATAGACACCGAACACTTACATTACTGGATGCAGGCTATTAGACAAAGTCCAGACCCGATGCGTACAATGGATGCCTTTTGGAGCGGGCAACTTAAAAGCAAAGAATGGTTAATTACTAACTTAAGAAAGAATGTTAGCAAAGTAGTTAGCATTGACATTCACGGAGGTTGGGTAGGTGTTTTAGCCAGTATGCTATTTCAAAGCGATATCTATACTACTAATATTCGTAGCGTGGATATTGATCCAACGTGTGAACCTATTGCAACTATGATGAACAAGAAAGAAGAAATGGCTGGTCGGTTCCGTGCTGTTACTGCTGATATGTGTTCAATAAGAAGCGATGCTGATGTAATCATTAATACTAGTTGCGAACACATTACACAAGATCAATTCGACCTTTGGAAGACCGGTATGCCTTACAACAGCCTATTAGTTTTACAGAGTAACAATTACAATATTCCAGAGCACGTTCGTATAGCAGAATCGTTAGAAGAATTTAAACAACAATGCAACATTGATGTAATATGGGCAGGTGAACTAGAGCTGCCGTTGTATAAAAGATTTATGGTTATAGGTAAAAATGGATCCTAAACTAATATTTCCTTTTGCTGTAAACAAACAACGTGAAAAAGTTACGGTGTTTGATTCTACACATACTTGGGGATATACAAAAGACAATGTAAATTATATTGATCTCAGTTTAGGTAGTTGCGGATGTTTGCCGTTAGGATTTAAACGTACAGATTTCTTCAATGCTGTACAATCAAAGTTACAAGAGTTTCCTTTCCTAAGCGGAGAGTTCTTAACCACTAACAAGTATGTTATTGAATTGTCTGATAAGTTATACAACCTGTCAAGTGGATATCGTTCAGTGTTTACCGTTAGCGGCAGTGATGCAATTGAGACTGCAATTAAAACTGCTAAACACTATCAAGGTAACAGCAAAAAATATATTTTAGGGTTTGAAAACAGCTATCACGGATGCACATATCTAAGTTCTAGTGTTAGTGGAACAACATACCTACACGAAACATATGGTAGAGATTCAAACTGCATTACAGTTCCTTGGGACCTGTACGAAGTTGAACGTGTAATGAAAGACTTGTCAGGACAGATAAGTTGTCTTGTAATTGAGTCGTGCTCGTGGCAAGCGGGCTTACATTCTTTTGATAGTGAATGGTGGCAAAGATTAGAACGGTTGTGTAGAGACAACGAAATAATATTCATTGTAGATGATGTTGCCTTCTGCGGTGGCAAAACAGGCAAATTCTTTGGATACGATTCATCTATTACTCCTGATATGATTTGTGTTGGCAAAGCATTCAGTGGAGGTTACTATCCTCTAAGTGCTTGTTTGGTAAATGAACGCATCTATGATGTTGTAAAAGAAACAAGATACTTCCACGGATTCTCTTACAGTTTTAATATGAGCGGAATCCTTAGCACGTTACATTATCTTAATGTGCTAGACAATGAGAATGTTTACAATGAATATCCTGTAATTGTAGAAACAGCAGATAAAATCTTTCAATCATTAAACTATGATTGCCTAACTGGTATTAGAAACTACGGATTAACTTGGTGCTTAGATATTAAAACAGGATCATTAACTGACGAAGATGTGTCTAAGTTGTTTTTAGACAACGGATTGTTTTTAGGAGTATGGAACAGTCCGACACACACTGGACAACTGTTAATTCACGTACCGAATATAAATGATGCACAATATTTTAATCAGCTTGAACAAAGATTAAATTGTGTACTTGGAAAGTTAAGTGATATCGTATAAAGATTATCCGCAAGTTCCTGAAGACATCATTGCTGATGTTTTGCACAGCATTGGCAATTACGCCAACACCTTTGATTTGGTTAACCAAATAGCTGCCGATACTGAAACAGTTAACAAGTTTAATAGTCAACGTCCTGTGTTTACTGACAATACACTAGGATTTCCTTTTGAACAGTCTGCTGAATACTATCCTGACACAGCAGTATTTTCTTTTATTGACGCTCCTAATAGTTTAAAGGAATGGGTAAAAGAAAACATTGGACCGTATCCTGTTAACATTCAAATAATGGACTCTGGCAATTATGTTATGCCGCACATTGATGAGATTAGAACAGTTGCATTAAACTATCTAATTACAACAGGCAACGGAATTACCTGCATCTACGAACCAACTGAACAATATAAAGATTATATTGCAGGCCCGCAGATGGTATTTCCAAAAGAAAGATTAATTAAAGTAGACGAACAAACGATAGACAACAATCGTTGGCACACATTAGATGTTACAAGAATACACGGTGTAGAAAACCTTAACGGTTCTAGAGTATCAATTACAGTTAGTCTTTTAGATCGAACGCTTCTGTAAAAATATCAACGCAGGCAGTAATGCGCCATTGGTCTGAATAGTTCCATACCCAATGATCGACCATTCCATCAAACGAAACTATATCTCCTGTGCTGTAAGAACGAGTCTCGCCACCATTATCTGTTCCGCAGACAGCAGGATCGTTGCTTGGTACTTGAATACATAGCACAACTTGATAACAAGACTTGTCCGGTCCAACAATATTTCCTAGATTCTTATTGTCTTTGTGTAAAGGAATAATGGTATTCGGTGCAACAAAATTTAAAAATGATTGATAGCAATCCGGAATACTAGAAATTTTATCAGCTACTTCTTGCAATCCTACCGGTAGATTATCTATAGTAGAATTTTTATTGTATAGGTTAATACTCCAATTAACAAACCAATTATCGCTAGGATCTGTACTCCAATTAGTTACACACGGATCATTTTTTAACGATTGAAAATCAATATTAGAAAACACTGTTTGTAAATCGTCTAGTATTTCCTTTAATGCAGGATAGTGTTTACAGGTTGTAGGATCTATCCACATATGTTTCTACGCTCCCCTTGTCGTTTAATATCTAAAGTAAGGCAATGTACTCCGCTTTCCCAAAAGATACCGTGACGCATTTCGCATACGTGACAAGTAATGCCCATAGACTCAAACAGATTAAACAGTTTAGGTTGCTTGTTTGAAAAGATAATATTCTTTGAATCAACAACTAATACGTTAGTATCAAAAGCAACTTCTTGTGCGTAACCTTTCCATTCATTAAGCCAGCGTTCTAACCAATCAACGGTTAGTTTTCCATCGTGCGATTTGTAATCTTTAAAGAAATCTTGGAAGGCAAACTTTTCAAACAGCCCTTCCATTTCTATAATGTTCTTATTACGCAATACTTCGGGAACCCATTCTTTATTAATGCAGAATACAGTATTGTCATCTGTCATAAAGAAGCCGTGATCGATATGTCCCCAATTGTCGACTACGGTATTATTGTTATTAATAATTTTTGCATCGGTATTACGCTGCATCCAGTCTAAGCCTAACTGACTTCCTGGCCCTAGATTGTTAGTAATTAACGCATCGCCACACTTAAACATTGTAGCAGTATGCCAAAGGACATTGTCTTTGTGTAGTTGATGATATATCCTATCACCGTCATTCCACCATTTTAGATTATCTGCAAAATTTTCTAATATAGGCGGTGGTTGACTAATCCAGTTGTACCCTTCTTTAAACATATCATTGAATATGTCGTAGTAATTAAGACTGTCGAGGTATCTATCAGGCATACTTGTATATGTTTGATATACAGTATTGCCGTAAACCATATATTGATCTCTAGGAACAATTGGTGCTGTAGCATTTAAAACATTAAAGTTACCCAACGGTATTGTTTGATTAAAGTTAGTGACGGTAGGACGTCGAACCTTAACACCTAACTTAGTTAAGTAGTTGGATAGATTGTCTAAATCTTCTTTAGTTTCTGCTAGTATTTGTCCAAATAATTTTTTAGCAATAGGATCAAGTGCCCACTGAGGGTTACATTCTGCATAGCAGTTACCTACAATAACTTCTTTAAGTGGATCCCATTCTGTCCAAACTGTCATTTACAAATCTCTTATATCCTATATTTATAGGACGAAAAATACAAAAAATAAATATTGATATGAAAATAATTATTGCAGGTGGCGGCACAGCCGGGTGGTTAACGGCCCTTTACGTTTTAAAGAAGCTTCCTAAGCAACACGAAGTTGTTGTAATTGAAAGTAGCAAACTAGGTATCATCGGTGTTGGTGAGGGCGGCACTCCGTTCCTTGGCGACATTATTAGAAATGTTGATTGTGATTTTGGAATTGATGGTGAAGAATTTACCAAAGAAACAGACGCAGCAATGAAGATGGGCATTTTCCATAGGAACTGGAAAGTGCGTGGAGAAGATTATAAAGCTCCTTTAGATTTTTCTCCTACTCATAAACAAGACAACGATGCGTACTTATTACACGCTCTTGAGAATAACATTCCTTTTCACTTAACAACTAAGCTAGGTTGGTATTGGGATCAAACTAAAATACCTTATTCGAAAGTTCCTAGCCCAACTAAGAACCCAGACTATTATATTAGTGAAGGACACAGCTATCATTTCAATACATACCTGTTAGGTAGATACTTTAAAAAGATTGTATGCGAAGCTGGCGGTACATACATCGATGCTGTAATAACTGAAGTATCAACTAACGATGACGGAATAGAATCGTTAACATTAGACTCCGGTGAAGTGTTAACTGGAGATTTGTATGTAGACTGCACCGGCTTCTCTAAAGCATTAATTACTAAATTAACAGATAACTGGTTAGACTACTCAGAGAATTTGCCTATTAACCGAGCAATGGCATTCTATCTACCTGTAGAAAAAGGGCAAGAGATTCCGTTATGGACAATAGCACACGCTTTGTCTAGTGGATGGATGTGGCAAATCCCTATCTTAAATAGATTCGGGTGCGGATATGTTTTCTGTGACAAATATCTTACTGACGAACAGGCCCAAGAAGAAATAGAAAAAGAACTCGGAACAAAGATCGAACCTTATAAGTTTATTAAATTTCAAAGCGGGCGATTCGATAAAGGTTGGAATAAAAATTGTGTAGCATTGGGATTATCTTACAGCTTTGTTGAACCGTTAGAAGCAACATCTATCCACAGCACAATTATTCAAATTGAAAATCTAACAGAAGTTATATCGGATAAAATATCAATAGACGAATATAACATTCGTGCTTCTAAATTATTAGATGCTATTAAAGATTTTATTTCTGCACACTACTCAGGCGGCCGAACAGATAGCGAATTCTGGAAAAATGTAAAGTTAACTGACTTTGCCCAACGTATGGTTGACCTAAGTAAAACAAGATTACTAACACCGGATGATATTCCTGCAGGAAAAGGGCATCCACAAGCGTTCCAATACAATATGGTGCTTGCTGGGCTTGGACATATAACTCCTGAACTAGCAAAACGCACAATAGATTCTCTTAACATAAGAGATAAAATGAACAAGGAATGGTCTGAGTGGAGCCAAGCACGTCAAGACGAACTAGATACTTGTTATACTATCGAAGAATGGATCAAAGAAGTTGATCTAAAGTTTGGTGACGAACTATTAGAAAAGTATAAAGAGTTAAAGCCCTAAAATTTCTTTTAGGTAAGCCTCGTCCCAGTGATCGTAATAATGCGTCTTTGCTAGTTTCTCTCTAGCTGCTGACAAATGAGAAGTCCATTGGCATAAAATGAGATTATGCTTGCCGTTGTTTGTAGGAACTCCGTTGATAAATGTATCACGATCTTTATGATCGGGTAAAAAAGTCATATCGGGATATTCAACACTTAGTTGTTTACACCAATGATCTAATTCTTCAACGGTTACATCGTCAAGGATGCAAAAAATACATACTTCGAAGTGTTCGGTCGGTAGCTTAATATCGGCTAACCTTGTTTCTAATACAATGTATTTTGCGTTTTTAGCAAAAGGACAAACACTCATCCCGCCTATTTTATCACTAGGCAATGATATGCGAGCGATCCAATCTTTAATATTGTTAGTTTGCATCTCTAAGTAAGAAAGTTTCT
>JACCDO011268281.1_pt1 | contig 17181 bp, 5 predicted proteins | sample 7446101 | NCBI WGS metagenome assembly JACCDO01 (sample SAMN15323440, study PRJNA562643) | freshwater metagenome | isolation source: river surface water | place: USA:Blue River Watershed | collected 2017-08-16 | reverse complement strand
TATCATTAAAATATTCAATTATTTCATCATAATTTTCATAAACAAGAAGATGAATTTTATTAATCCATTTTTTATTTTGTTCTTTATTACAATAACATAAATGAATAAAAAAAGAATTTCGAATATATGCAAAATCGAATTTAATTTTTACTAAATTATTAATTAAATCTTTATTTTTATGAAAATATTGATTTAAATAATCAAAAACATTCTTATATACTATTGGAAAGACTTTACTATATTTAGAATAATAAACTTTTGTACTTTTTTTAATTTCTGGTTCTTTTTTATCTTCTTCATAATCTTTAAATTCTTTAATATCGAATTCAAATTCGATATCAATATCATCGTAAAAATTATTATTATTTTCCGAATCACATATTTCTAATAATAATTCATCATACTCAGGAGTAAGGTTCGTAAAGAACATATTTATTTACGTTATATTAAAAATTTATATATTAATAATTATTTTATAAATTAAAAAACTAAGCTTATTATTAATCATTTTTTCTAAAATGTTGTCACTGTTTTAGCTAGATTACGAGGTTTATCACAATCTATACCTTTTTTAATAGATAAATGATAAGCGAATAATTGGAAACAAAGAATAAATAGTAAAGGTTGATAATATTTATTTTGAGGTAAATAAATAATATGATAATTTGATTTGTTTGATAATTTTGAAGAAAGTGAAGTGCAAGAAGTAAATAAATAAATAGGTGAATTTCTACAATGAATTTCTTCTAAAGTACTTAAATTTTTACTAAGATATTCATCTTCTTGAAGTAAAAAGAAAACAGGTAAATTTTCATCTAATAGAGCAAAAGGACCATGTTTTAAAGAAGAAGCAGAATAAGATTCAGAATGAATATAAGTTATTTCTTTAATTTTAAGAGAAGCTTCGTCACTAATAGGTTTTAAGAAATCGCGACCTAAAATGAAAAGATTATTATAATTAAAATCTTTGACTAATTCTTTCATTTTAATATTTAAATCATTAATACAATTTTCGAATTGAAAAGATAATTTTAATAAATCTTGAATCATATTATATCTTAGATTATTATGTATATTTTGATTTTGAGAGAACCATAAAGCTATTAAACTTAAAACAATAACTTGATTAGAAAATACTTTTGTGGAAGCTACTGCTACTTCCCTACCAGCATTAGTATAAACACCACAATCAACTTCACGAGCAATTAAAGAATCAACAACATTAATAACACCAATAGTTATAATATTATCATATTTTTTGATAAGAGTTAAGATATGATGTAAATCTTTAGTCTCACCAGATTGAGAGATAAAAATAGCAGCAGATTTAGAGTTGTTATTTTTAGGTAGCTTTCTTTCATTAAATTCTCCTGCATCAAAAACTTGAACAGAATCAAAAATACAAAGATTTTCAAAATAATAAGAAGCTAATAATCCTGCATGATAAGAAGTCCCCATACCAAAAATATAGATATTTTTAACTTTTAATAATTCTTCTTTAATACCATTTATTTCCAAACCACCTAATTTGACTTTATTATTATCTAAAATACGTCCACCATTATTATAAGCATTTAAAATAGTTCTAGATTGGTCATAAATTTCTTTAATAGTCCAATGAGGGAAAGGTTGAGGAGTTAAATCAAAAATTTGTTTAGTTAAATTTTTAGGTTGATAATTAGTATTAGTTTTTATTTTAATTTTATTATTAATATTTTCGATAATACAAATATCATCATTATCAAGTGTGATATAATTATTAACTAAATTACAAAATCCAGATTGTTCAGAAGTGACGAGAGCAATATCTTGATTAGAACCAATTAAAAGGGGAGAACCATTTCTAACACAGAATAATTTGTTAGGTTCATTTTTTGAAATAATAGCTAAACCATAAGTTCCTTCTAATTCTTTAACACATTTTTGAATAGATAGATAAATATTATTTTTAGTTTCAACATCAAATAAATAAAAATATTCAATAAGATTTACAACAACTTCACTATCAGTTTGAGATTTGAATTTAAAATCTTTACTTAATAAAAATTCTTTAAGTTCATTATAATTTTCAATAATACCATTATGAACTAATGAAAAATTATTATAAAAAGAATTATGTGGATGAGAATTTTCATCGGTTCTAGAACCATGAGTAGCCCAACGAGTATGTCCGATAGCTACTTTAAAAACTTCTTTATTATCAAAATCTTTAATAATATTGTGAATAAGATTAATTGAAGTGTTAGATTGAGAAGAAGCGAATTTATGAGTTATAATAGAATTATTATTATCTATATAAGAAAATCCGACAGAATCATAACCACGGTTAAGAAGAGAGTTTAAACCATTGAAAAGAATATCATGATTTGAAAGATTATTAAATTTATGTAAATTTGATAAAATACAGAATATACCACACATTTTATTTTATAGTTAATTAATTTAAATAAAATATTAAATTAATTATAACGAAAATATTTATTATTTATTATTGATTTATTTAAAATGAACAGTTTGATATCCAGAAGTTACATTTTCAACAAATTGAATTGAACGATTAATTTGATGAGTTTTTTCCATAATAGTGTTCCAATATTCTTTATCATCATATTCCCCAATGTTAAATATACTTTTAATTTGATTTTTAATAATTAGAGGAGATTTATTAGAATCATGAGATATTTCAATATTCAACGGTTTGAGAGATTGCATTTCAGGTTTTTTGGTTTGAATAACTTCAAATTTGAATTTAAGGATATTAAAGTTAAATGTACTAAAATAATCAGCATTTAAACCTTCTTTATTAAATATTAAAGTAGAATCAAGTTTATTAGAAGGATTAGTATCTATATTTTTATCGGGATTAGGTAAGAAATCAATTTCACAAACTACTTCATAATAAGTATTAGTTGAATTATTATTTTCATATTGATTTAAATTTAAGATAGGATTATTGATATAATTTTCTTTATTAAAATCGCAATTTAAAACATTAACATTAGATAAACTGGAAATATTTAAATAATTATTTTCAATAATAAATCCGAATTGATTAATGGATGAATAAATAGAGTTATTTTGATTATAAGTATAAATAAAAAAATAATTTGGATCATCAATAAGATAAAATTTAATTTTAATTAAACCAAAAAATTCTTGATTAAATATTGAATATAATTTGAAATGGTTATAATAAGAACTTCCAATTTTGAAATTAAAAGTTAATTTATTATTTGAATCAGATACTTCTAAATTTTCATAATTTTTCAAAAAAACAGATTGAGGTATATAATCTTTAATATTATTATTATTTTTGATAATATTTTGATTAATTAAATTAATATCTTTAGATGAACAAGAAGAAGAAGAAGAAGATTCTGAAGAAGAATCAGATGAGAAAGATGAAGAATCAGAAGAAGAATAAAAATTCGACTTATGTTTATGATGATTTTTATTAAATTCTTTTGGTTCTAAGAATAAATTTGGTTTGTGATTTTTTTTCTTAGAAAGAATATTATTTTTAAATTGTTTTGAATATAAATTAGTTTGTAAATTTTTCATATCATCATCAATATTATAAATGTTTTTTTGAATTTCATTTATTTTATTATTAATTAATTCGAAATTATTATCATTATTTTCTAATTTAGAACTTAAAATATTAATATGATTCATAGTTATTTTATGATTATTTTCAAAAATTTTTTGAATATTATTATTTGATTTTTTAATTTTATGGATTTCATTAGAATCTTCATTTAAAATATTATTATTTTTTTGCATAAAATTACTGAAAAAATTAATAAAATTAGAACCACTAGATTTATTAGATTCATTTGATTCATTAGATTCATCGGATTGATTAATATTATTTGAACTTAAAAAATTGTTAAAAATATTAGAAACAAAAGAACTAATATTATTATTTTTTAATTTTGATGAATTTAAAATAAATAACAGGATTAAAACAATAATAATTTTATATTTATAATTATTATTATTATGTTGAGATTTATTGATAAAATATTTATTAAATTTTTTAAGTATATGTTTATTTTTTAAAAACGATATTTTACTTGATATATCTGAATCAGAATCAGAATCTGAATCAGATAAATCAGATATATTTTCATTATTAAGTTTTTGTGCTTTTTTAAGTTCTTTAATTTTTTTTTCTAAATAAGTAAAATCTTTCATTATTAAATAAATATAAGTATTCTCTAAATATATATTAATATTTAATATATATAAATATAAAAAAATTAAAATTTTTTAATTAATTAATAATTAATTATTGTTTATTATCATCGAGATAATAATTAATTCTTGTAGCATACATATTCTTGAGGTAAACCACCAGAAATGATATTACCGAAACTGAAGAGTGTAAGATTAATAGGAGAAGTAGTTTTATCATTAGCGGAATCAAATTCCATGGTTATTTCTTTAACTACAAGAGATTTGAATTTACCATTGGTACTATTGAATAATTCATCTTTTGATACATAATTTTCACTACCAGCATCATTGATTTCAAGAATATTTCCATTAGCATCTTCAATCTTAGATACATTATCTTGTGTTAATAAGATAAGATTATCATAAGAGCGAGGAGAAGTGAAACTATAATCTCTAGGATCAGCACCCCATGCAATTAAAGTAGGAACAGTATTAGCATCATTATAAGTAGTAAATTGAGCACTAGAAAGAGTTAAATAAACTTTAAATAAGAGATCATTTGATACTTTTGAGAAGAATTTTAATACAATGACTGGAGCACATGTAGGATCTGTAAGACCTTCAACATATGTAGTGTTTTTAACACGTAAGAAGATTGAAGCATAATCTTGGAAAGATTCAGAGATACGGTAATTTGAACGTTTCATGAGAGTGAAAACTGGGCGAGGAGCAGCAATTTCAGCTCCTTCTCCATCAAGAGCACCGTTATTGAAAAATCTGAAACCACCTTTGTCTTTCTTTTTAGGGTCAATAACAATACCTTCAATGGCTGAAGTATCTCCAGTAGCGAAACCAGTGTATAAAAGACTATGTCTTTCATTATCATCAGTTGTTTCATGAACAACTTTAGTTGCGAAAGTAGTAGTTTTAATAGAAGCTTGTAAGTAATGGAGAATCATGTTAACTTTTTCAAGTAAAAGAAGTTCAGCATCACCTTTAGAATTCATTAAATTGGCTAATCCTACTAAATCATTAACAACAGCTGCATAAATAGGGTCTCTTTGAACATCAACACTGGTGATTTCAGTGCTTTCCATAGCACTAATAACTGTAGGAGTAAAAACACCTTCTTCAGCAGAAGGGACAGTATAAGCTTCGAAAGGTGTAGGATTGACAGTTATAATTTGTTGTTCAGCGGTATTTACATCATTAGAGTAAGTGACGTTTGAACCAGAGAAGATATTGACAGTGGTATTTGAACTAGCAGAAGAAGATTGTACATAGGCATCAAATTGAGCACGAGTAATAGTTGACATTTTAAATTCTTTTATACTTTTTACAAACAATTAAAAAAAAATTGAGATTTTTTTAATTCGTTTAAAATTGATTGATTTTTTCTTAATAAAATAGGGTTTTTATTTTCTTTAAAACACAATATTTTTCGGGAAAAATAAATATTTAAAAAAAAAAGAAATCACAAGGAAAAAAAATTTAAAGAAGAAAATATTTATTTTTAAATATTTTCAAAAAATGAAAAAAATAAAAAGTTTAAAAAATAATATTAATTAAATAATTTATTGTTTGTAGCAAACATATTCTTGGGGTAAACCACCAGTAATGATATTTCCGAAACTGAAGAGAGTAGTGTCAATGGGGTTAGCATTTTCATCATTATCAGCACGGAATTCAAGTGAAGCTTCTTTTAAGATAAGATTTTGTAAAGCAGCAGCTACTTCAGCTTTTGAAACGTAGTCAGCAGATTGTTCATCATTAATTTCAAGAAGATCTCCGGCCATGTTAGATACTTCCATGATGTTAGCACTTGATAATTGGATTATACCATCAGAACTACGAGGAGAAGTGAAGCAATGGTCTCTAGGATCAGCACCCCAGGCAATTAAAGTAGGGTTAAAGCTGCTGTTGTTGTAAGTAGCAAAATCTTCAGGTGAGAGAGCTAATTTAACTTTGTATAAAAGTTCATTAGAAAGTCTTGAGAAGAATTGTAAAGTGATAATAGGAGCAGAGAGTTCAGTAAAATCAGCATCATAAGTATTATTTTTAACACGTAAGAAGATTGAAGCATAGTCTGAGAATTTTTCAGAGATACGGTAGTTTGAACGTTTCATGAGAGTGAAAACTGGACGAGGAGCAGAGATAACAGCACCTTCACCATCAACTACATTAGTATTGTATAATCTGAAACCACCTTTGTCTCTCTTTTTAGGGTCGATTTCAACACCTTCGATAGCTTTAAGTTCACCAGAAGCGAAACTAGTGTATAAGAGACTGTGTCTTTCATTATCATCAGTTGTTTCATGAACAACTTTGGTAGCGAAAGTAGTAGTTTTAATAGAAGCTTGTAAGTATTGGAGAATCATGTTAACTTTTTCAAGTAAAAGAAGTTCAGCATCACCTTTAGAATTCATTAAATTGGCTAATACTAATAAATCATTTACTACAGCAGCATGTATAGGGTCTCTTTGAGCATCAACACTAGTGATTTCAGTGCTTTCCATGGCACCAATAACTGTTGGTAAAAATACACCATCTTCAGCAGAAGGGACAGTATAAGCTTCGAAAGGTGTAGGATTGACAGTTATGACTTGTTGTTCAGCGGTATTTACATCATTAGAGTAAGTGACGTTTGAACCAGAGAAGATATTGACGGTTGTGTTTGAGCTGGCAGCAGAAGCACCGACAGCAACGTTGAATTGGCTTTTCGAAATTGACATTTTCTTTTTATACTCTTTACAAAGATTTATTTTTTCATTTCGTAAAAAATAAATTCCTTGTGTTTTTTACAAAGAAATAAAAATATTTCTTAAAAAAAATATTTCCTTGTGAAAATATTTTTTTGAATGAAAAAAAAACCGAAATAATGAATATTCTAATTTATAAAAACATATGAATAATTTTTTCTTATATTTTATATATTTTTTAATTCTTTGTAAAAAACACAAAGAATTAAAAATATTTCTTTAAAAAAATATTTCCTTGTGAAATATATTTTTTTTACAAATATTTTTTTATTATAATTTTTTATATATTTTTATTGTAAAAACACAATAAAAATAAAAAAAATATTTAATTTTTAATATATTGTATATTTCGTAATAAAAAGAAGGTAAAATATTTTTTATTGTAAAAAAGTATATTTAATATAATATTCTTTCTTGTATTTTTACAATAAAAAAATATTAATAATATAAGAAATTATTTTTTGCTAAATTAAAAAAATAATATTGTTTAAAATTATAAAAAATGGTTCAAATAACAATTGATGCGCAAGAGTTTGTATCAATCCAAGGTCCTCAAGGTGCAACAGGTCCTGCCGGACCTAGAGGTACAAATGGTACAAATGGTACTAATGGTGCTGTTGGACCCGCTGGTCCACAAGGTAGACAAGGTCCACAAGGTGTTAAAGGTGTGGATGGTACTCCTGGAGGTCCTCAAGGTGATACTGGTCCTGCAGGTGCAGCAGGAGGTCCTCAAGGTCGAATGGGTCCACAAGGTGCAAGAGGTACAAATGGTACAAATGGACCCCAAGGTCCACAAGGAAGAGATGGTCCACAAGGAAAAAATGGTGTAGATGGTGCAGCAGGTGGTCCACAAGGTCCTCCTGGTATAAATGGTGCAGCAGGTTCAAGAGGTCCACAAGGTCCTCAAGGTCCTAAAGGTGCTGATGGTATAAATGGTGTAGATGGAACACCTGGAGGTCCAACAGGTTCTAAAGGTCCTCAAGGTGAAAGAGGTCCACAAGGTTCTGTTGGTGCAGCAGGAGCAATTGGTGCTAGAGGTCCTCAAGGTGAAAGAGGTCCTCAAGGTCCTCAAGGAAGAGATGGTCCACAAGGAAGACAAGGTATTACAGGTACTATTGGTCCTCAAGGATTAACTGGTGCAGATGGTCCACAAGGTCTTCCAGGATACACAGGTACACAAGGTGCTACAGGTCCACAAGGAGCTACAGGACCTCAAGGAGAAAAAGGTCCTCAAGGAGAAAGAGGTCCTCAAGGTTTTACAGGTCCTCAAGGAGTTAAAGGACCACAAGGAGAAAAAGGTCCTCAAGGTTATACAGGTCCTCAAGGTCATACAGGTCCACAAGGTCATACAGGAGCAATTGGTCCATTAGTAAGTGGTACAGTAGTAGGACCATATGGTCCAGTATCATGTGGTGGTACAATAACAAATGTTTCAATTAATACAAATTATCCATTTTATTTTGCAGTAGGTTCATATTTATTATTTAGTGCAAGTAAATATTTCATAATTACAGGAAGAAATATTCAATCATCATTACAAGTAGACCTTGATATTAAATTTGTATGTTGTTTACCGGGAGATAGTGAAGCTATTATTAATAACGAAAATGTTGTTATTGTTGGTCCAATTGGTCCGACTGGTGTTCAAGGACCTACTGGATTTACTGGTCCTCAAGGTGTTCCAGGGTTAGCTTCAAATACAGGTGCTCAAGGTCCACAAGGTTATACTGGTTCAAAAGGTACTACAGGTGATAAAGGTCCTCAAGGTGCTACAGGTGAAAAAGGAGAAAAAGGAGAAACAGGTCTTCAAGGAGAACAAGGTCCTCAAGGATATACAGGTTCTCAAGGAGAAGTTGGTCCAACCGGTGAAAAAGGTGATTCAGGTATTCAAGGAGAACAAGGTCCTCAAGGATATACAGGTTCAGAAGGAGCAACAGGTTCTCCAGGAGATAAATATTTAAGTAGTTTCACATATACTTTCACATCACAACCACAACAAGATAATAGTTATACATTTACTTTAAGTCCTAGATTATCATATGTTACTGGAAACTCTATTTTAGTATCATATAATGGATTAACAGCAACATTTGAAGGTACTGTTAATGATTATGATAGTGTATCAGGTAATATTTCAATTATTGGTGTAACAAATATTAATGGAATTTTCCCTTTAATATCTTCTAATTATGTATTTAATTTAGATGGTATTAATGGTCCTACTGGTCCTTTAGGTCCTCAAGGTCTTCCAGGAGTAGCATCAAATACTGGTGCTCAAGGTCCTACTGGTCCAGCTGGTTCATTAACTGCAACAGGTACTAATCAAAGTGATTATCTTTATTGGGATAATACTACTAAAAAATGGACTACTGGAACAGGAAAAGTACATATTGGAAGTGAAGCAGGTAAGACATCACAAGGTGCCAATGCAGTAGCTATTGGTTTCCAAGCAGGTCAATCAACACAAGGAGAAGATGCTATTGCAATTGGTGAAGGAGCAGGTGGTGATACACAAAAAAATTATGGTGTAGCAATTGGTTATTACGCAGGATATCTTTCACAAAATATAAGTGGTATAGCAATTGGTATGCAAGCAGGACAAGAAAATCAAGGAACTGGTTCAATTGCAATGGGTGAATTAGCTGCTTATGGACAACAAGGAAAATATTCAGTAGCTATTGGTCAAGAAGCTGGTCAAAATAATCAAGGTGCATATTCAATTGCTCTTGGTTATCATGCTGGTCAATTTAACCAACCATCACAATCAATTGCTATTAATGCAACAAATTCAGATATGAATCCTTCAACAAGCGGTTTCTTTGTAAATCCTGTTCGTGGTGCCACTGGTTCATCATATCTTTTCTATGATGCTACTACTAAAGAAATTACTTATGCAAGTGGATTTGCTGGTCCTCAAGGTCCAGCAGGTGCAGATGGTTATCAAGGTGCTGATGGTGCTCAAGGTCCTCAAGGTCCAGCAGGTGCTGATGGTTATCAAGGTGCTGATGGTGCTATAGGTCCAACTGGTGTTCAAGGTCCTCAAGGTGTACCAGGTTTAATCAGTGTAACAGGTACTGCATATTCTAATTATGTATATTGGGATGTTGCTACTTCAAGTTGGTTACAAGATGGAAATAAAGTACATATTGGTTCTAATGCAGGATTTACTGGACAAAATAATAATACAGTTGCAATTGGTAACGGTGCAGGATATTTAAATCAAGGTACAGGAACAGTTGCTATTGGTTTTATTGCAGGATATACAGGTCAAAGTGTACAATCAATAGCAATTGGTTCAAGTGCAGGACAATCAACACAAGGAACTCAATCAATTGCAATTGGTGTTAGTGCAGGACAATCATCACAAGGTATATTGTCAGTAGCAATTGGTCCTCAAGCTGGTAATGCAACACAAGGTGCAACTTCAGTTGCTATTGGTTCAAATGCAGGGAAAACAACACAAGGTGCAAATTCAGTTGCTATTGGTAATTTAGCAGGATTAACTACTCAAAGTAGTAATGCAATTGCTATTGGGCAACAAGCAGGACAAACATCACAAGGTATTCAAGCAATTGCTATTGGTCAAAGTGCTGGATTAACTAACCAAGGTCAAACTTCAGTTGCTATTGGTATTAATGCAGGTACTAGTACTCAAGGTATAAATTCAGTTGGTGTAGGTAATAATGCAGGTTCTATAACACAAGGAGCAAATTCTACTGCAGTTGGTAACGCTGCTGGTCAAACAAGTCAAGGTGCAAATTCTGTTTCTTTAGGTGTTAATGCTGGTAATACAAGTCAAGGTATAAATTCAGTTGCATTAGGTCCTCAAGCTGGAAGATATAATCAAGGTGCTCAATCAATTGCTATTGGTAATAATGCAGGATTTACAGGTCAAGGAGCTTATTCAGTAGCTATTGGTTTCCAAGCAGGTTATTCTTATCAACCTACACAAACAATTGCAATTAATGCATCAACAGGTACTTTGAATCCTTCAAATACAGGTGGTTTTTATGTAAATCCTATTCGTGGAGCTACTGGTCCATCATATCTCTTCTATGATGCTACTTCTAAAGAAATTACTTATGCTAGTGGATTTGCCGGACCGACTGGTGCTCAAGGTGTTGCTGGTGCAAATGGTACAAATGGTGCTGTAGGACCACAAGGATTTACTGGTGCTCAAGGTCCTGTTGGTGCAAATGGAGCTAAAGGTCCTCAAGGTCCTCAAGGTATAGCAGGAACAAATGGTACCAATGGTTCTGTAGGACCACAAGGATTTACTGGTGCTCAAGGTCCTGCTGGTGGACCACAAGGACCAGCCGGACCACAAGGAGCAGCTGGACCAGCAGGAACATCTGGAACAACACTTCCTAGTGGTTCAACTTATGGAAATTATTTATTTTGGGATACTACATCTTCAACATGGACAGCAGGTTCTACATTAGTTCGTATCGGTAATAATGCAGGACAAACACCAAATGTTAATTGGAATTCAAATTCAATTGCCATAGGTAATGCTGCAGGTCAATCATTACAAGGAGCAGGTACTGTTGCTATAGGTTTAAATGCAGGAAACAGTTCACAATCACCTAATACAGTCGCAATTGGTACAAATGCAGGTAGAACTACCCAAGTAGATAATGCAGTTGCTATTGGTAATGGTGCAGGACAAACTACACAACAAGGTAATGGTGTAGCTATTGGTAATGGAGCAGGAAACAATTATCAAAGAAGTAATGCAGTAGCTATAGGTTATATTGCAGGAAATCAAAATCAACAAACTTATGCTATTGCAATAGGTAGTAATGCAGGTACTACAACTCAATCATCAAATGCTGTTGCAGTAGGTTATACAGCAGGTGAAACAAATCAATCTACAAATGCAACTGCTATTGGTCCAGGTGCAGGAAATTCAGCACAAGGAAATTCAGCTGTTGCAGTTGGATCAAATGCAGGAAAAACATCACAAGCTGCAAGTGCTGTTGCTATTGGTCCAAATTCAGGTTTTTCAGGTCAAGGTACATTTGCAGTTGCAATTGGTGCTAATGCAGGTGTAACAAATCAAGCAGCAAGTAGTATTGCTATAAATGCATCATCAACTACACAACTTAATCCTGCTAATACTGGTTTCTTTGTTGATCCAATTCGTTCAACAACAACAGCTCAAAATGGTACTTTAAGTTATAACACTACTACCAGAGAAATATTTTGTAATACTGCTAAAACTTTCGTTATTGACCACCCTAAAGATAAATCTAAATATTTAGTACATGCTTGTCTCGAAGGTCCTGAAGCTGGTGTTTATTACAGAGGTAAAGCTGAAATTAAAGAAGGTGAATCATCTATTGATATTATGCTTCCTGATTATGTTGATGAATTAGCCGATGATTTCACTATTAATGTAACTGCTATTTATGATGGTAAAGTCAAAGTTTATGCTTCTAGTGAAATGATTGATAGAAAATATTTCACTGTTTATGGTGAACCTGGTAAATTCCATTGGTCAGTTATTGGTAAACGTCAATCTATCGTTGTTGAACCTCTTAAGAGTGAAGCTAATGTTAATGGTGATGGACCTTACAGATGGGTAGGTTAGAAGCTTCTTTTTAAGAAAATAATTAATCTTTTTAAATAATAATAATAATCTTTTTTAAGAACCCCTTTTCTTTTTTATAAAAGAAAAGCCGTTCACGGGAAAAGAAAAATAATAATCTTTTTTATAATTAATTCTTTAATTTGAATTTAAAGAAATGTAAAATTTATATTTAATAATTTGAACTTAAAGAAATAATAAATCGAATAATTATAATTTTGAATATGTTTTCCCGCGAATTGATTCATCAATTCCGGGAAACCTATTATTATTCCTCGAGTGGAATAATTAAGATTTTTTCTTTTTTCCGTGAAGGGCTTTTTCTAAAGCTTTAGGGCCTATAAAAAGAAAAAAGGCTTCTTGAATTTAAAGAAATTTAATATTTTTAATAATTTATAAAAAACAACAATATTTTATTGTGCAAAAAATAAATTTATAAATTAATTTTTTTATTGTATTATTATTATGATTAGTAATAAGGAAAATATAAAAACATAATACAAAAATAAAATAAAAATCTATTGTAACATTATAAAATGGCACCTTTGCAAAAACAAATTAATCAATTAAGAACAAGAGTTAATGGTCAAGGTAACGAAATTACAGCATTAAGAAATGTTGTTAATGGATTTACTACTAATTTTGCTACTAATTCTGAAATTGTAGGTTCAGAAGTTGTTCAAACTCAAATTATTCAATCAAGTTTATTAGTCAATGGTTCATCTACTTTTAGTGGTCCTACTTCAATAAATAGTAATTTAACAGTTGGTGCTAATATTAATGTAACTAGAGATGCTACCATTGCAGGAACATTATATGTAGGAACACTTGATGCTGGTACTGTTTCTTATGATTCTACCTCAACTGGTAATATTGAAGTTACAAATACTGCAACAATTTTCACAGCAAATATTACTAACTTGAATTTATCAGGTACAGTTTCTTACACAAGTATCGAAGCAACTGGAAATGTATCTGCAGGAAATAATATTGTTGCTGGTAATAATTTAACAGTTGGAGGTAATGCAAGTGTTTCTGGTAATATTACTGCTCAAAATATAACAGCTTCAGGTACATTATCAGCAGGTTCATTTAATCCATCAACAATTACTACTACTACTTTAACAGCAGGTAATATTAATTTAAATACACAAACTTCAAATATTAATTTTCAAGGATATTCATCACCAATTTATTTAGGTGGTAATGCAAATGCTAATCCTGGTAATTTAGTTCTTCAAACTTCTACTGGTGAACAAAAAGCAAATCTTAAAATTGTTAATGGTGAATTTTACATGTCAAATGGTAATGCTAATCTCACTTTAGGAAATGTTAATTTAACAAATGGTAATGTTCTTATTCAAAGTGGAAGTTTCATAACTAATTCAGGTAATCTTACAGCCAATAATGCTATTATTGGTCCATTAGGTTCAAGTGCTAATATTTCATATTCTTCACCTAATCTTTTAATTAATAATTCACCTTCTGGTAATAGTGCAGTGACAAATATGTTATTAGGAAATGGTAATGTAGTTGTATCTAATGGTAATGTAGTTGTATCTAATGGTGGAAATTCAAGAATTGAATTAAATAATGATGGAAATATTAAATTAAGTTTAGCTAGTGCTAACATCTCTCAAGGAGCAAATCTTCTTACAATTCAAAACACAACAGTTGGAGGAAATCTTGATTTAACTTTAACTAAAGGTAATGTAACATTAACAAATGGAAGTTTAAACATGACTAATGGAAGTATTAATTTAACTGGTAGTTTAGTTGCTTCAGGAGCTTCAAATATTAATAATACTTTAGGAGTTTCAGGAGCAACAACTATTAATAATAGTTTAAATGTTTCAGGTGTTACAACTATAACTGATTCAACAGCTTCTTCATCATCAATTACAGGAGCATTAAAAGTCACTGGTGGTATTTCAACTCAAAATAATTTATATGTAGCTGGAACTGCTAATGTTACTGGAACTTCAAATGTCACAGGAGCTGCTACTTTTGGAAGTACCATTACATCAACAGGTGCAGTAACTATTAATGATTCAACAGCTTCTTCATCATCAACTACAGGAGCATTAAAAGTAACAGGTGGTATTTCTACCCAAAATAATTTATATGTAGGTGGAACTGCTAATGTTACTGGAACTTCAAATGTCACAGGAGCTGCTACTTTCGGAAGTACTATTACATCAACAGGTGCAGTGACTATTAATGATTCTACAAATTCATCATCATCAACTACTGGAGCATTAAAAGTAACAGGTGGTATTTCAACACAAAATAATTTAAATGTAGCAGGTTCATCAAACATTGGAGGAAGTACTAGCATAACAGATACAACACCATCTTCATCATCAACTACAGGAGCATTAAAAGTCACTGGTGGTATTTCAACCCAAAATAATTTATATGTAGGTGGAATTGCAAATGTTACAGGAACTTCAAATGTCACAGGAGCTGCTACTTTCGGAAATACTATTACATCAACAGGTGCAGTAACTATTAATGATTCAACAGTTTCTTCATCATCTACTACTGGGGCATTAAAAGTAACAGGTGGTATTTCAACACAAAATAACTTATATGTTGGTGGTGCTGCTAATGTCTCTGGAACATTCTTTGCAGGTGGTGCTTCAAATATAAATAATACATTAGTTGTTGGAGGAGCTTCAAATATTAATAGTACTTTAGGTGTTTCAGGAGTAACAACTTTATCATCATCAACTGCTAGTACAAGTACAGGTTCAGGTGCATTAGTTATAAGTAATGGTGGTTTAGGTGTTGTAGGAAATGCTCATTTTGGTGCTAATGCTAATATTGCTTCTAATATAAATTTAGGGGGAACAGCTAATATAACTTATTCAGCTTCAAATGTTATTATTGCAAATGTAAATGTTGGGCAAGGTATGGGATTAAATATTACAAAAGGTGATTTGAATGTATTAGAAGGTAATTTAAATATTAGTGGTGTTATTAATAAAAGTAATGTTACTAATTTAGATGTTCAAGACCAAAAAATAAGTCTTAATGTTGGAGGAAATTCTTTAACTGTTCCTGGTTCAGGTATTGTTGTAACTTCTTCAGGTAATGCTGTAGCTAATATATTATTAGATGGTTCAGGAAGATGGTATTTAACAGATACAAGTAATATTACAAACTATTTAGGAAATCTTTCTATTGGTGGTACTTCAAGTCTTTCAGGTCAAGCTACTATTGGTAGTATGACAGTTACAGGTACATCGTCTTTATCGGGTGCTATTACTGCTGGTTCTTCACTTACTATTACTCCTGCTAGTGCTAATATTTATGGTACTACTAATACTTTAAATATTGTAAATACTGCAGGTTCTGGTACAAAATTAGATTTATCATTAGCTAATGGTAATGTATCTGCTAATAATGTGACTTTTGCTAATAATGCTTCAATGAGTTCGATTAATGTTAGTGGAACATCATCTTTATCTGGTGCTATTACTACTGGTTCTTCACTTACTATTACTCCAGCTAGTGCTAATATATATGGTACTACTAATACTTTAAATATTGTAAATACTGCAGGTTCTGGTACAAAATTAGATTTATCATTAGCTAATGGTAATGTATCTGCTAATAATATTACTTTAACAAATAATGCTTCAATGAGTTCGATTAATGTTAGTGGAACATCATCTTTATCTGGTGCTTTAACAGCTTCTTCAGTATCAGCTTCAAGTGTTGCTGTTTCCGGTACTACAAATTTAACCGGTGCTTTAACAGCTGCTTCAGTATCAGCATCATCTGTTTCTGTTTCTGGTACTTCAAATCTTTCAGGACTTGCTACAATTGGAAGCATGAGTGTCTCTGGTACAACATCATTAACAGGTGCTTTAACAGCTTCTTCAGTATCTGCTTCAAGTGTTGCTGTTTCCGGTACTTCAAATCTTTCAGGACTTGCTACAATTGGAAGCATGAGTGTCACAGGAACAACTTCATTAACAGGTGCTTTAACAGCTACTTCAGTATCGGCTTCAAGTGTTGCTGTCTCAGGTACTTCAAATCTCTCAGGACTTGCTACTATTGGAAGTATGAGTGTCACAGGAACAACTATTTTATCAGGTACAACAACAATGACACAAAATTTAATTATTAATGATGCAACAAGTTCTACATCTACTTCTTCAGGTGCTCTTCGAGTTGCAGGTGGTGTTGGTATTTCTAAAGGTGTTAATATTGGAGGACAAATTACTGTTGCGGGTGCAGCAACTATTAATGATACTACTACTTCAACAAGTACAAATTCAGGTGCATTAATTGTCGGAGGTGGTGTTGGTGTAGCTGGAACAGTGACTGCAGGAAATGTTGTTGCAACAAATATATCTGGTACTCTTCAAACAGCTTCTCAACCAAATATTACTTCTATTGGTATATTAAGTTCATTAAATGTTTCTGGAACTTCAAATCTTTCAGGACTTGCTACTATTGGAAGTATGAGTGTCACAGGAACAACTTCATTAACAGGTGCTTTAACAGCTACTTCAGTATCAGCTTCAAGTGTTGCTGTTTCTGGAACTTCAAATCTTTCAGGACTTGCTACTATTGGAAGTATGAGTGTCACAGGAACAACTTCATTAACAGGTGCTTTAACAGCTACTTCAGTATCAGCTT
>JACCDO012373355.1_pt1 | contig 17192 bp, 15 predicted proteins | sample 7446101 | NCBI WGS metagenome assembly JACCDO01 (sample SAMN15323440, study PRJNA562643) | freshwater metagenome | isolation source: river surface water | place: USA:Blue River Watershed | collected 2017-08-16 | reverse complement strand
AGTGAGTGAGTGAGTGAGTGAGTGAGTGAGTGAGTGAGTGAGTGAGTGAGTGAGTGAGTGAGTGAGTGAGTTAGTTAGTTAGTGAGTACCTTCAGAAGGCTTTCGCACTTCTTGTTGTAATGGAACAATAACAGTCTTCTTGGACGATTGAACGGTTTGGAACTCTCCATCATCGCCATCTTGGTTTCTACTACCAAATTTACTTGCAAATCTTGGGTCCAACGCTATTTCGTCTTCTTCCTTAATATTTCTTACATCATTACTTCTAACTGGTGCTGTTGCGCGTCTAGCATCATTACTTTTAGGTTGTTGACTAATTAGATGAGTGCGTAAGTAAGAGAGCGAATGAAACAACCAGTAAGGGATTACCTAGACTTGAATATAGAATCCCATTTATCATCCTTAGTATTATTTTTTGTTGCTTCAGCACTATCATTTCCTTGTTTATCATCATTTTCAGCTGTAGTAGTACCAGCACGAGGTTGAAGATTTAATCTAAGATGAGCTGGACGTTCAGCAGGTGTAGGGGCGGCAGAATAATTATCGTTTCTTCTTGGACCTCCGCCTAATGAATGAGTAAGTGAGTGTATGAATTAAAGGGAGTAGTAGTAAGACAGTCAATACCAGATGGTCTATCAAAGCCACTATCATTATATGAACCACTTCTGAATGAACTTCCTCTTTCTTGATTTCTTCCCCAGTCTGAATCATCGCCAAAGCCTCCACCTCGCGAGCGATTATTAGCACCATAACCATCGCGATCGCGATCACGATCACCATAACCACCTCGACCTCCTCCTCTTCCACCACGATTGTATTCACGATTAGGATCACCAGAAGGTCCTGATGGCAATGCATTTGGCCCACCATCATACAGCGCTGCTAAGTCAACTTTCACTCCCTTTACTCTCTTATTCGCCATTTTACTATCTTTCTATCCGAATACTTCTATCTTCTTTCTTTCTTAAAACTTTGAAAGTTTCTTTCTCATGGTGGGCGAGATTGACTGATCATATCCTGTCGGCCCTTTTTTAAATTTGAGAAAGAAGATATAGAAAACGTAGATGATAGAAAGAAAAGTACCGAATAGAAGCGCAGAATCCAATTAAATTGCATGGAGTATAATGCTATTAACTTCAAACCTAAGTAAGAATTTTTTAGTGCCCTAATAGAGCTCAAAAGTTGCATGAAATGAAACAAAATTAAATTAGTTTTAACATCTTAACACATTACTTACGATCTTTGATCTACTTTAAAGAGTACTTTAGTTTCACCGGTACCGGTACCCGAGTTTTGAAATTTTGTAAATTTTACTAGTATCAGATCGGGTAGTTTTAGTAAGCGATCTCTACGTAGGAGTTGACAATGAGTAATTCCTTGGCATCGCAATGGATCCGCCCGACATTTCTTGATCTGGTTGGTGCAGTTGATGTGAACAGCGAAGCGAAGAGTAATAGCACGAGTAGTCGTCGTCCGGTAAAGCAAAGACCTCATATTGCGAAACCAAAAGCAGTTCAAGTTATTGGCTCCAATGAAGTCATGCGGACATTAACTATTAGTGATAGTTTTCACTGTATAACAGGTTAGTTATTGTAAAGTAGTCACTCGTATAGTCACTCATTAAGTTTATTTCATAGTTTTTTTAACAAATGATGCTATTAATACCATTAAAAATTCTGATAATTTACCAATTGCAATGAGAGATAACTTCAATTTAGAGACATTGAATTACTCATTCATCAAATTGGAAACTTATCATTACTCATTGGCCATGCTTGCTGGAGCAGATAGGGACGTGTGCCATTTCTCTAATAATAAAATATCATTACCTATTGCATTAAATTGTAATTTATTGACATTTATTGGATCAAATGATGTCGGTGTTATAGGTAATCCAGTCGATCTTAATATTGAATTCCATCGCGAGAATTTATTTGCTAAAAATGAATTAACATTTAATGTATTAGTTGAAAAATTAGGTACTACTATCCCATCAACACACGCATTTCCTTTTCCTTATTCACATGCTTATTAGGACTGAAACAGTTTGAAAAAGAGAAACATTTGCCAGCATATGACTATAAGTTTAAAAGAGCCACGGAGTACAACAATACCGATAATCAACTAAGTATTTCGCATTGCATTATTCCAACGGATCAATTAGCAATTTTACACAACTCTGAAGTCATCGACATCAAGATGCCACGACCAATCGTGAAAGCCCCGGTGATCACTGTAACGAATGCTACGAGCATACCTATCTTGAGTCCAACGAGTAGTATAATACTCTCTCAACCACCACCAACTCCTCCTCCTGCTGCTGCTGCAACTACTATAGTCACAACAAAATCAATAAAAAATAAGAAAAATAAAATAAATGATAAGAAGAAAAAGAAGAAGAAGAAGCGCGAACGCGATGCGGATAACGACGATTTAAGAAAATCAAAAAGAATTAAAGATGACAAAGCGGGAAACAAACCAAGTTTGCAGTCGTTGCTTGGGTCGTTGAAAAAATAAGATTACCTTTAACAATTGTATATATTTGTATCAAGCCAATCAATATAGCCACTTACTTACTCACTCATCACTCACTCACTCACTCACTCATCCCCTAACCTAGCCCAAATCCAGCGAGGCGAGGCCTTCCAAAAATTTTGGGATACTTGGATATACCACCGTAAGCATGTTATCCTCGTTTGATAATAGTAATTGGCGTAACTACATCAGTACCATCGTCAATGCACAGGTTGTGATATGTGCTGCTTTTCTTATCTGTGCATTGTATCTAGCAAAAAATAATTATACTGGATTTGATGGTGTATTCACTGGATTATTGTTTGCTTTCTTTATATATCTAACTAATAAAGGTATTGTGTTCGAAGTGAACCATGTGTATTACGGCGCAATCCTTGGTGGCACATGTGTCTTACTTATCTTATCATTACAACAAGCAATATTTTATGGTCAATATGGTTCATGCATTGGCGGTGTCTATACTGCAGTACCATCATCCTATCCAACATTAGTACCTACAACATTGTCACCAACATCAGCACGTAGAAACTTAATAGAAAAAATAGTATATAGTGTATTAGACGAATCATCCCATATTTCTAGATCATTAAGAACAACTATTGGCGTTGAATGCTATCATAAAGCAGGAATGAAAGCCATCTGTGCCTTCTCTGTATTCATGTTCTTAACTTACATCGCACAGTTGTTTGTGCTAATCCAGTGCAAAAACGAGATATTAGCATCATCGCCATCCACTGACTATGGTGCAGTTCCATCATCGGACTATGTCTGGAAGAAGGTAACAACAACCTCACTCACTTGCTTACTCACTCACCTGCTTACTTACTCACTCACTTATTCAGGATAAGAACGGAAATTCGTCCAGTGTCCCAGCTCACGCCGATCTTTAAATGTGGTCGAAGGGCGCCAGAGAAAGGGGAAAATTTTGATAGAATTTATTTTTGATTATGTGTATATACAAGTCCTAGAAACTAGCCTACTCTTCTGTTACTAGCTGCTGCTACACACCTCCTCCTGCATCTCCTGCTGCAGCTTCCACACCTCCTCCTGTGCCTAGATATCCTGGTACTTGAAGGATGGGATGCCGATGTTGAGCTTCGCTAGCTTGACCCAAAGTTTAACCTTCTTCTCCTCTGGCTCCTGCCCAACGGATGTCCTGAGCTCTGCCAGACACTCACCGAGTGTTAATCCCTTCTTACTATAGCGGTCCCAGAAAGCCGTTACAAAGCGACGTTGTGAAGTAAACGTCGTAGCCCACATGTTGCACACCACTGATGCCGTACCCGCCAGGGACGCAAATCCCGCCATTTTCAACGGATTTTCTGCTTCAACTTCACCGGTATTCTTCACGTTATCCATCGTGTTTTGCCGCCGGAAACTGTTGTCGTTGAGGCCGTTATCGGAGCAAAACAGTAGATTGACATCCTCTAAGTTCATAACGGCTATATTCTTGGGATTCAAGAAACTACCGAATCTACCTGGGACGTAGACGAACCACGTCGAGGGTTTGCTGCTGCGCGGTGCCGCGGCCGCCTCCATCCACTCAAACAGACTCATGCCTTCTCGGCCGTTCTTCTTACCTAATGAGTTCCATTTAGTACCGCCAACTGCAGTGGTACCGGCTAGGGAAGACATGGTGTGGATAATGCCATCACGCTCATAACCGTTGGTGCGGTTACCATCATCGTCGCCGTAGGGATCAAGTACCGTCTTCACAGTGGATGACGACACCACCTGGCCCTGCGCTGCTGTCACCAAGCGGTGACCATGTAAGTGAATAGAGAAGTCCCGCGACACCCGGTTATTGAAGTGTTTCCCCATGAAAGACAGGCCTTCCCACGGCAGGGATTGCAGGGATTGGTCCACAAACAGCTGCAGTGAGAAGGTACCGGCAGTGCCAAGCAGGTCCTGGAGGAAGACATCAAGGTTACTCGCGGGACCGATGAGAGGCGCCAGCATGTCCTCGAGGTCAAGCAGCAACGCGCGAAGCCTTTCTTCTATTGAATTTTCATATTTACGTTGTCTTCCATCCCCATAATTAGACTCCACACCCTCCAGATCCTGTTCAGGGCCGATGTTGTCACCGTATTGAGAGACAAACTTGTAGACGTCCTGCTGCCACGCCGCCTGTGACACTACTAACGCATCCAACGTGCGCTTGTTGCCTTCACTCAACTGCATCTTGTCTATATACCACTTACCATCTGCTGCATAGGGCTGTGGAGTAGAGGCAAGAGGAAGGCCGATCCCAACATAGAGAACCTTGGAGTAAGGGCACAGTTGGATGCACATCACCACGGTGTTAACCGCTAGCTTGCTCAGGATCGAAGCGGGATCCGCGCTGATGTCCAACCGACGCCACGCGGGACTTGACGACGATAAAAACGATGATTCTAACTCCATCTAGTGAGTGAGTGAGTGAGTGAGTGAGTGAGTGAGTGAGTGAGTGAGTGAGTGAGTGAGTGAGTGAGTAAGTAAGAGTGAGTGAGTAAGAGTGAGTGAGTGAGTGAGTAAGTAGGTGAGTGAGTAAGTGAGTGAGTGAGTGAGTAGGTGAGTGAGTGAGTAAGTACCTGCTTCATGGTAGCAGAAGTAGGTGCTAAGGTGTTACTTATTTGCTCATATCTATTCAATGCGCATGATACGGCCGTGTTTGGGACTAGCGCCGCACGCCATATTTTATACAGCCAATCCCGGCAGCTGATGGACTGCGCGTACAAGAGCCACACGATGGCGGCCTTGGCATCCAGGATCCCGCACGCGTCCACTATACAGAAAGCCCCTTGAATCCCACACCCATACTTCCTCTGGGCAAGTGCTGCTACCGTTGCTTGCTGCAACTCACTAATCTCTTTACCATGTAAAGCTTGCTGTTGCGCGCTATCTGCATCACTAACCCGGACCCATTTATAGTCGAAATCCCCGCTTCCTAGCCGTTGCATCATACTACTCACATGAAATAACACTAACGACTCTATTTCGAAGCCGGTACCACTCAATAAATCACACGCTGACGTGCATAAATGTAGGGATTTCACGAGCGCCGGTACCTCGAATCCCGCTAGATCTAGCGCGGGACCGCTTTGTGTCTCTATCAAATATTTTTCCGTTACATTTTTATTTGTAAAATCTATTTGAGGTGTGGAAAAGTGTTCTTCTTTAAGGGCCGCAAAGTAATTTAATAAAGAAGCAAATTCCAGTTCACAAGTTGACAGTTGCAAGATGAGTGGCAGCGGCAGCTTCTTGCTGGCGTCCCGCAGGAAATAGTACTGATCGTCGATGGTCAACCCTGACAGCAGGGCCCGCCGGATCTCGATACTTTTTTCATAACAACTTACGCAAGTAGGTAATGCGACATCTTGCAGCTTTTGCAGCACTTCTTTTGGGTAGTGTTTCGCTGCAACGGCTCTTATCCGTTGGAAAAATAACCATAACAGGGCCGCCTTCTTGGCTAATAACGATGAATAGGGTGTGGACAGGGTACCGGCAACAGCTTGTGTTACCGACAGCACATGTGTCAGCTTCTCACTCACGTATTGGTGGTGATTGAGGATGATTTGTCCGTTGGAGGCGACCTCGGCCTCCCGCCAGAGCAAGTCCCCTAACTCCGCCGTTACCTCGGTTAAAGCCGTTACATTTTCATAACTATTTTCAAGTTTAGGTGCAATATTTATCTTGTTACTACTACTATTGCGGCTCTGGCCGTGGGTGTGGACGGAGGCCTTGCTTGAGTTAGGGTGGGACGAGGTACTTGCGGGGGATATCAAGAGACTACAAAACTCTTCTAAAACTTGAATAGTTTGCTCTCCAACGGCTTTTGCTTCATCACTTCGTCCCAACTTGAAGTAGCAACGCATTGCTAGCTTCGTGCTAACGGCTAGTAGCTTGGGATCCCCAACGGAACCAAGTCGCGGGATGCTTTCTAATAAAATCACGAGGCAATCCGAGTAGTCGCCGTTGAGGTAGGCAAGCTCTGCTAGTACGCACTCCACCTTACACTGTCCTACGTGATTCTCTTGCAAGCGGAACTCAATCAATAAAGTGTTCGCAAGACTCCGGCACACCGTGTACTGCTGTAATCCCTTGAGGGATTGCAGGAGGTCGATCCCGCAAACTAATAGATCAATTTTTGTTATTGTTTGTGTCACGGCACTCAACCCAAAGAGACTCGAGTTACTGTTGCATCCCGCCTGGCTATTGGCAGCGATCTCACCACTTGTACGCAACACGGGAGTTGCTAGCTTAGAGATGAATGCAACACAGTTCACGGTGGTGTTACCTAGGTGAGTAGGTAACTCTCTCAGCTCATCAACAAGTGATAAGTTGTTCATAATCCCTACTACTTTGTAGTGGATAGTAGCCCAGGCAACGTCTCTATTCGGTGTGTTGGGCAGGTATAACAGCACGCAACGGCACCATCCAAGGCAAAACAGAGCTAGTTTAGGGCGACTAAGTGCTACTAGCGTGTCTGCTAGCCACAGAGTGTAATACAGCGTCAACGGCGTGTTAGTAACGGTTATATCCGAGGGGATAGTCAGCGCTTCTTCGCTTGTAAGTATATTCATCTTCTCTGTTACTAGGCTATTCGGTACCCAAGTATGCAGTGCAAGTGCATCAGTAGGCACAGTCAATGACGTAGTAGGTGCAACGGCCACGTACGCATCAAATGGAGTTGCTTCTTGCTCGGCTTTCGACAGCGCAACGTAACTTTGTATCTTGTGTAAGTCGTGCAAAGCAAGACTCCATTCGCCGAGGAACTGGTGAATAAAGAAGATGGCTTCCATGCACCTGTTCAACCGGCTGTTCTCGTCACTCTCGAGGACCGCCAACATGACGTTGATGCGCACTAGCTGCTCTAGTTGCTTGGCATTCAGCTTCGATTGTGATCCTAAATCCCGCTTTAATAGGGATCCAATTGTTGCGGATTGTCTGCTGTTGCTACTCGTGGAGGACCGGCGGCTACCAGCTGTGCCGGTGGGACCAGAGACAGAGTTACGCTTACTACCAGGTGGTGTTTGACCTGTTTTTGATCCCTTCCCAGACCTTGCAGAGCTAACTGAGGAGTCATCAACACTTGCTGTTTCATCAAACTTTTCTTGTTGTAAACTGTTATAAATCCCTTTATTTCCTTCAACTTCATAGAGTGCGTCAGCTGCAGAGTTTAATAACTCATTGATATTCATGCGCGGTGCGCCATTCGACGCCATCCACTGCGCTGTCTCCAGCATATAGTCCACCTTCTCCAAGTCGTTATTCAATATAACCGTTGTTTGACGATATGCATCTAGTTGATGCGCGGGATTTGTTGATGCTCGAGCAAGTGTCCCGAATACCTTGGCTTGCAGCGATGGGTTGTTCTCTTTCAACGCCGCCATCCCATCCAACACGTTCTTACCTTGCTTACAAAGCACGATTACACGCCATTTCCACAGTGGTTTCTGCAAGTTAGAAGGTGTGTTATCAAAGGATTCAAACACTAGCTTGGTGGCAATATCCATGTTGTTGGCTCGCACTTGGCCCTCGATCATCGCCAGGTAAACCTGCTGCTTCAACACTGAAATCTCATCGTTATCTTGACTACAATTATTCAAAAACCCAATAATTTGGGATTGTAAATTGAATAAACTGTTCTTAACGGTAGCTAATGCCACGTCTATCAATGGGATCATCACATTCCATGCGCACTTACCTGCAGCTGCAACTAGATCCTCCTTCTGCGACCGAACAGCGTAGTTACAAGCCAAGGTAAAGTGTCTCAACGACGCTAATCTCAGCTCATATTGCAGCTCTGGCTCCTGTCCTTCTGCTTCAATTAGCTTGGATATTGACACCCCAAAGTACTTCTCACACACGCTTATCCAGCGCCAAACACGTGGCGACAGCGCCTTCTCATCACTCTTCTTGAGTACGTCTTCATTGACTAACTGTAGACATTGCTCTGCACTTGTTTGTGATCCAATAACGTCGTGAATCAAGAACTTACCGCGGGTTATTCGGGTCCAACACTCGGCTTGCATCTCCAGCAGCTGGTCGTACTCTTCCTTGGTCATGTTGGGGACGTCCTTCTTCTTGATCCACTCTTTCACTTCATTATTCATGATATTACTAGCCGTTACTAATGAACTAGCTATCATATCCTTGGTAATAAGCTCATGTACTAGCTCACACTGACTGAGTATGCTGTAGACTTTCAAGAAAGGATCGTCAAACTTGGGTGGTTCAGGGGCTTTGCCACCTTTGCCACCAGCTGCACCTCCCGCAGCTAGCACTGGTAACCGCGACGAGACTTCACATAGTCTTCTGTTTATATAAGCATTGCCATAGGTAAGTCCTTTCGTTGAGGCTTGTATTGCCTCGGTGAACTGACCGCGCTGCTGGTAAACACCGGCAAGACCCTCATACAACGATACACACAACCTGTTGTCTAGCTTTTCCTTCTGCAAGGTATCGATGGCACCACACGCACTCGTTAAGAACGCAAGGAAATCATCAAGAACGACGTCGTAGATGCGCTTACGGAACACGTGAAGGTGCAGGTTCCAGAAGTAAATCACCACGTTTTGAACGCCTGGAGGGTGAGTGAGTAAGTAAGTGAGTGAGTGAGTGAGTGAGTGAGTGAGTGAGTAGGTGCACGGCACAGTACCTGCTTCTGTCTTGGCTAGCGACGCAAGCAGCAACGCCTTCTTCAAAGTCGTTATTGTCATGACTTTGATAGCCTCAATTTCCTCGGTGGCGTACTTAGAAGTCACACCAAGTGCAAACGGTGATATCAACTTCGTTTTCTTCTTGTTCTCCCGGTTTGCCTCATCCAATTCCATCTGATCCTTCTGCATCAACTCCTCTTTCTCTGCAGACAAGGTGAACTTTGACAGCTGTTCAACATAGGATTCAATGAGAATGAAATGTGCCTCGATCTGCATGTCAACAATCGGTTTAACAAACTTGTCTTCGTTGCTCCACTTGCCTTCCAACAGCATCACCGCGCTGTGCTGCATCAACAGTGGGTTGCGCTGTGCATGAGCTATCTTAGATATTGTACTCCATATAAGTAACCGTTGATATGTCAACTCAGTGAAGACATTGAAGGGCGTAGAAGCGCTGCCACGATCCACCTCCAACACACTTGAAATAGCTTCTAACGGCACATTTGGGATGGATACCTCCAACTTCTTGTCACTATTATACTCAAAAGCAGGGTTGCGGCACACTTCCAGCATGCAAAACACGGCTTTGTTGAGCATGTCGCGTTGGAAGGAAATAGAAGTGGATTCCTTGATCTGTTGCAGCATGAGCAGGACATTGGACTCGACGTCACTAGGTGTATCGTAAACGTTACCGCGAAGTTGCAGTGTGCGGTAGAATGGTTTGATGATGTGGTCTAAGTTGCGGTTACGGTTCAACTCTTCGCCGTTACTACTCTTAGCTTCACCTAACTCACCGTAATCCTTGCATAGTGCCTTGTAACACTCGTCTCTTGCCTTAACAATGAAATCTGCTTGCTCTTCACACTTACTTAGTTCAAAGTGCAGCATCATCCGCAGGTTAGTGAGACTCGATGAGAGGGTTTCTAACGCCGCTGTAGTGAGCTGAAACAACCGGTGAACGTTGCTCCGGAGGTGGTTCTGCAGCAAGGGACGGGCGACGTTCCAACTTATTATACATATTTCCTCCACGAAGGAGCTGTCCTCGATCTTACCCGCGCACATCATAATGATTCGCTCCAACATTTTGATGATTTCTATTCGCTTACTCACTCTATATCCCTCCAACTCATCCGCGGACAATCTAGTGGCTAGTATCTCGTTGGGATTGTCAACGGATATATCCGAGAATATTCTTAATGCCTTGCAAAAATCAGATTTTATTCTTATCATTTGGTTCAACGAGGTGCTGGCCTCGGCGATAGTCGCGACATTGATGGCTGTCGAACGCAGGTTGAGGTACCAAGCGTACCGACACACGTCAAATAATGTCTCTGTTTTCTCTGAAGATGCAGGGATTTTCTCTAGATCTGCAAGGATGCCGTTGAAGGTGGCCTCGTAATCCTTGTCCGCAATACAACCGGATAACATGCATTGGATGGTTGCAAGAGTCCGTAATCGAGCTGATTGCACCATAGGTGGCAGGCCAACAATACGCTTGGAATCAGCTACATTCACATGTATCCGTTGCATGTATAGCCGGAGCGACTGATCGAACTGCGCCTTGCGCACCCCGTCGTACACCTTCTGCTTCTCTTCTATTAAGGCTTTATTCTTTTGTATCGCATCAAGATTCGTTTTAAATTCACTTATTTGTTTGCGTTTTTCTTCTACTACTAGCCGCACTTCCTCACTATTCTCCAGTGAGACCTCCTCGATGACTATACTATCTGGATCTACTTTCTTGGGCTTAGTAAGCACAAGTATCTCCTCTTCCACGCCTCGTATCGAGGACATGATGCCGTCTGTTTCATCACTTATTTTCTTCATTAACTCCTTCAGTTTATTCTCTGCGGCGACAGTTGTAGCGAGCATATTATCTGCAATAGCAAGTGCTTTATCGAGGTAATCACTAGCATTCTTAGCATTTTTATCATCATCATAACAATATGCAACAGCTGACAAGTACACAATTCTCCATGTTGTATCGCTGTCATTCAGAGCCTCCAAGGCATCTGAAACACGCACTATATCACTAAGAAACTCCTTGGCGCGACCAGCACGTAGGAATGGACTAACAATTCGCCAGAAAATTACGGATGTATTATATATCACAAATTTATATCTTCCTGCATTCTCGGGTTGCATCGCAACAGCTAATGCGTCGTTAATCTCCTTAATGGCATATTTGCGAACTTTCAAGCTTTCCGAACCACTTAAACTTTGCTCGGTTGCCTCATAATCAATGAGTAATGCAAGCAATAGCTTAGCACGACAGTATAACTGATCATGTTGTATACCTTTAACTTTCACTAGAAATATTTCAATAATACTTCGAGCTATTTGATATTCTTCTGTCAAATATGCTGTTTCGGCAACATAAACAGTTAATTCTGAATGACTTAACAATCCTTTTTGTACTGTTTAGTGATTTAAAGAGTTAGTGAGAATGTAAAGGAGTAGGTAGTTGAGTGAATAAATAATATAAGAGATTAAACAAAAGATTTACATCTAGACTAGAGGTAAGTAGGGTATATTCTAACCTGTCGTGGGATTATTTATAATCAATTTTGAATCAACATAAACTTTATATGCTTGACGAAATTTTTCGTTAGCATTTAATTTCAATGACAATACTGCAGCCTTTTCTGCTGTCTTTGCTTGCTCCACTAGTGCATTAGCCTCTTGAAATAATGAATACAACCGATTAATGAGCGACATCTTGATAGCCACCCTTTGTACTCGTAAAGGCTTATTATAACTGTTGATAAAAAATTGGTACCGACATCGTTTCTCTTCTCTTCATTCAAATAGAACTCTATCAAGTGAATACACAACACATTGAAGTAGGCGTCCTTAAACAGCTAATGGCAATACTTTGATTGGATTCAATTGATTTAATTCTTTCAGTTACTAATAATTAGTAAATATACTATTAGTGACAATAAATTCAAGATAATGACTAATAACTACACCTGCGACGAACCATTCCGAGACTCTTTGAATACCACACATTACATGTTTCCTTTTGCATAGTGATGCGGCACCTTGAGGGCCTGTCGCTTTTTCAGTGGGCGAAGCGAAGCGAAGGGCGAGTACGAGAGAGTGGCGAGGTTGGAGAAGACAGGCATTTTTAACTGGATAAATGGTATTTTACAGTCATTTTATGCCTGATGAGGCACAGTTAATGGTCATTACTAATCGGTTGCATATGTGGGATGCTGTGAATCGAAGAGAGTTGTATTCATTGAATGAGAAAGATGCATTGCTTCATGCGTATAATTCTTATGCTTATTCGACGTCAACTGGAAGTAAAAAGGATAAAACAAGACTATATGCTGTAGGTGCAAGTGATGGTACAGTTATCGTATGGGATCTACAAAGAGGTGTAACGATTAATATGATAGGTACTTTTTACTATATGTAACTTATTCATTCACTTTTGCTAACAACATCACTAGGTAAAGGTGGAAATAGTCCCGTTCCAAATGATATAAAATTCCATAATAACTCTAAAAGTATTTATGTATTATCCAGCAGCAATGAGCTTCACGAGTATGATGTACAAAATGGTTCATTATTAAATCAAATAAAAATCGGTAAAAATGGCGGTTCTAAGCTAGCAATGAATCCTGTTCTTGATAGCGTTATAGCCGTTGGCAGCTTATCAGTGAAAATAATAGACACCAAAACCAATAAATCCAAGAAATTAAAAGCAAATTATATCAACGGCATCAGCAGTCTCGTGTTCTCCAAGGACGGGAAATATCTTCTATGCGCCGGTGTTGACAGCAAAGAATTGTTATGCTTCGATGTACAAGCGTCCGCCGCATCAGATGAGCCGTTATATTCCGTCTTTCTGCCACATATACCTGCGAGTATCGCGTTCCACAGTAGTAGTGATAAAAAAGTTCCTGATGCATTAGTAACTTACCAAGATAGTAATATCGCGAATGTTATTCGTGCAAAAGTGAGTAGTAATGAGTACACCACTACTATCTCAACGATCACAACATCTGCGAATATACTCGCTGCTTCATTCCACTTGAAACAGCTTGATAGCTTACTACTAGCCATCGGTACGGGCAGTGATCCCTACTTCATTACTACCGCGTATGTGCAGCAGAGCGAGCTAATGACGATCGTAGATTTATCTCATAAACTAGTCAAAGACAGTGTTAATAGCAGCAGCACCAAGCCTAGCGCCGTGGCAGATACCAGTGACTTTAGTATGCTCGATGATACAGAAAAAGTTGGTAAAAAACGTGCATTTCAAGTAACTGATGAAGAAAATAACGAGGGAAATATCATGAAGCAGATCAACAGTTCCGTTGAGCTGAACGAGGAGACATTAGAGATGAAGTTAGAGAAATTATCAGCTAGTTTGAATGAATATGAAGCAAATGTAGTACCTAATGCAGGAGGTACAACACAGTTAACATCGGATTCCTTGATAACTTTGATTGAGCAAGCGCTGCAGTCCGACGACCAGTCATTGATAGAGCAGTGCTTTGCTTGCGAGGATATTTTCGTACTTGAAGCAACTACTAAGCGGTTACCAACGAATCGTATTATTGAGTTCTTGAGAGTTTTGTTGTTGAAGTTAGAAAAGAGGCCATCCCGCGGTCCCGTCATCATTCGCTGGCTCGCGGCGATCCTGCGTCATCACACTGCTTACTTGATATCGGTACCTACGTTGGCGTCATCCCTAGCAAATCTTAGTCAAATACTAGAAAGAAGACTCTCTACATACACTCACCTCGCCCCGTTGAAAGGGCGGTTGGACTTGGTTATGTCGCAGCTTTCCACGAGTCAAAGTGACAACCGTAACACGAGTGAACCGGTACAGGTTTATAGAGAAAAATAATAAAAATTATTTCGTTGTTGTAAGAGTAAATGAGATAGAACTTGTTACTTATATCAAAACATATAAACTATTACTATTGCTGCTGCACCGATCTCTATCTGACAGGGATCAAGTCATCAACCTTCAATATCATGCCTACACACTCAGTAGCTAGAGTAATCTCTGATGTGTTGACTAGAAGTGGTTGGACTACGTGCTCCTCCCACATATCACTTATACAACCCTTTTTCACGTTGATACCAGCTGAAAACTCACCAGAATTATGACGGTTACGAAGTTCAGTAACAATTCTGATTGGATTCATACCGGCGTTCTCTGCTAAAGTGTAAGGAATGATCTCAAGGGCTTCAGCAAAGGCACGCACACAGTATGATCGCACACCTTTCAATGTTTTACTCCATTCCGTTAATTTCAATGCAACTTCAGCTTCTGGACTTCCACCACCAGATATCAAGAATCTCTTCTTAACTAACGAACGAACAACACATAAGGCATCATGTACTGAGCGATCGGCTTCATCTAACACTAACTTACTTGTACCACGCATTAATATGGTGATAGTAGGACCCATATTCACGATTCCAGTGAACTTTACCACACGACTTGTGCTGCCAGCAATAGCAACTTCTTCCGCCATTTTTGCTTCACCTAATTTGTCAGCTGAACAATGATCAACATGTGCGATTGGTTGTAATTTCAACGTTCTACATATGAAGTCCACGTCGTTTCTCTCGATGTCGGTGACGACCATGATGTCGAGTTTAGCCAGGAAATGCAGGGAAAGATCGTTGTAGGCGTCACGAAGAATACTTTTTTGTATCAATAACACGTTACATCCTGATTTCTTTATCTTTTTGCACATATTTAATATATATTTACGTTCTTCACGAAGAATACGATCCATTGCAGCATAATCCGATACTTGGAGAGAAGTGAGTGAGTAAGTGAGTGAGTGAGTGAGTGAGTGAGTGAGTGAGTGAGTGAGTGAGTGAGTGAGTGAGTGAGTGAGTGAGTAGATACCAACAACATTGTTTTCCATGTCTGTTTTTGGTGCTGATAAGCAAAATTGAATCAAAGCAATTTTAGCATTTTCAATTTTTGTAGGACCTCCTGAGCTTTTCTTCGCACCGTGTTCAAGCACTAATCCTCTAACCAACTCGGTGTCATCCATGGTACCTCCTACTTGCTTGACTATTTTTACATCAGACAAATCAACATTTGTTGCTGTGTTTGGATCAATAATACCAAGGACAGCATCAACGGCTATTGGGGCTAACACATCAGCGTTTTGATGTACTACTTTCGAACATAAACATGTATTTACCTAAGTGAATAAATACATAAGTGAATGAATAAGTTAAATATGAATGAGGGAGTGATACCGCATCTAACACAGATTGTCTATCATTTAAATCAACAGGTCGTGACATCTTAATTAATTCTTGTTCTGCTTTAGAGGATGCTTGTTTAAATGCATCAGCAATCATTGTTGGATGAATTCCTTTATTCAATAATTCAGAACAAGCTTGTAATAATGCACCAGCAACAACACAAATACCAGTAGTACCATCACCAGCTTCAATATCTTGTGATTTTGATAATTGTACTAACATTTGAGCTGTTGGATGAAATACTTGTAATTGTGATAATATAGTAGCACCATCGTTGGTAATAAGTACTTCACCATCACCTTTACATTGAATATATAAGTATTTGTACGTAATATACGAGTGAGTTGATGAGTTACCTTTTTGTATCATTTTATCCATACCACGAGGGCCAAGAGATGTTCGAATGGTGTCTGCCACGGCTTTAGAAGAAGAAGAATGAGTTAATAAACCATAAGAATAAATAAATAAATGATCTCCACCTTTGGCAGCGACGATGTTACTCATGCGGACATCGCGCTCCTTTGAGTTGCCTTTCTGAGTGTCTCCTTTCTTACTCATTTCCTAGAACTCTTAGTAATTCTTTATTTTATTTTTTAAAAATCGAACAGGCAGCTTAGGTTAGGTTTACGAGAGAAAACAAACAAAAACACAACAAACTTCCTAAATACAAAATAGTTTGTTCTATTGCACCGATAAAGTGTATACATGAATCAAAAAGGAATTAAAAGTTCTGCACGTAAGAATTGAATTGATAAGATCTAACTGCTTAACACTCTAATGCATGACCATTACTTTCCTTGCAATATCAATAGAGTTAAATAGACAACTTATACAGTTATTAACATTACATAATACAACAAATATACAGTTTTAGAACATTACATAACAGAGTAAATGTACAATTTTAATCCATTTGAACTATCATATTGTTTATACAGAACTAATTTCTCTGACTCCTTGATTGCAAAACCAACAGCTAAAATAATTGATCCCTTTGAACATTCTTTCAATATCTTCTGTTTCATTAATTCGTTCCCTTTAATACTTAAATATACAATAATAACATTCATAAGATGAAGAGGATAATTGCGAATATCACCTTTTATTATTTCAAAAAGTTTCAATTTTGAACTTGAAATATCTGGAGACGAAGGTATAACGACTTTGCTACATCTTGATTTCGCTAATTCGATTCTTTCATCATCTATTTCAATACCAAAACACATACAATTAAAATTAAATTTGTAATCCAATATTTGTTCCAACCATCTACCATCGCCACAACCAAGATCAACAAACATTAATAAATCATTCGATGGTAAACTAGAGAATATACTATCATGCAACACCTGTTTTATGAGATCATACGGAGTGGGAGATATTGATGCTATTGAACCAACTAACTCCTCACGTTTGTTATACTCATTTCTTGCAAATTTTAATAGAGTTTGTTTCCACATAATTTACTTAAGCTCTAGCGACTGTCACTACTTCATACAATTACTTAATGAGAGGCTGCTCTACTGAACATTTCCTGAATTTCTCCGATCATCGGGGTCAATGGGTGTAGTTTTACCATTTTTCTCGAAAAATTTCCAAAAAGCAGATTTTCTTTCTTGAAATAATAGTAAAGTAAATAGAATTAGATAAAGTTAATTAGTTATTTCGGTGCAATAATTTATTCTTGATTAGTGAAGCTGTGCATTATTACTATTTTATGCCGATAGTAATTTTTATCTATGTATGCATATTAATGTTCTT
>JACCDO011716222.1_pt1 | contig 17192 bp, 14 predicted proteins | sample 7446101 | NCBI WGS metagenome assembly JACCDO01 (sample SAMN15323440, study PRJNA562643) | freshwater metagenome | isolation source: river surface water | place: USA:Blue River Watershed | collected 2017-08-16 | reverse complement strand
TATCTACAATGAGTTGACATCAATCAATATATCAATTGAAAGTGTGATCAAGCCGGAATATTTTAGTGACGAAATGAAATCATATTTAGCGACATTAAATCAAAATGGTGATAATGTAAATATTCAAGATTAGTTTATTATTTAGTAGTTGTTAAAAATTAAAAACGAAATAAAAGTGTCTATGCTTTGTTGAGTTTAGAGTGTGAAAATATAATTAATAACTAACTAACTATATGTCCTGAAATTTTATGATAGAATTTGTAGAGTCGTCATTTGCGAATATTCCACACTTTTTCTCATCAGTTTTGCGTTTATTTTCGTCTTTGCTCGTTTTGTTTGCCCATTTTTTCTTTTTTATCTCTGTCTGCTTCTCGTTTAAAGTAGCTTCCCATTCTTTCATCTTGTATCTATAAAGCATCACTGCTGAACGAGCATCTTCACACGGATCATGTTCACCGCCTTGTATATCAATTTTTAAATATTCTTTTACCAAATCTTTTAATGATCTAGATTTGAATTTACCCTTTTTTTTTTCATGAGGTCGCATAAATGGTTTATAATAAGCCGTATCTCTCATCATACTTTTAGAATGCTTTAGCATTAATGCCGATAAATCATTTTTTAATGCATGACCCAATAATATTTTGCCGTTAATCAATTTTGCTACTTTTTGTTGACACTCGTAAAAACTAATTGCTTTATCTTGTCTTAAATCTTTTCGTCTTATACCACTCCACTTTGTTCTAAAATCAGTTACATATCCTTGAGGTCGAACAAATTCATCGTATATTTTTAATCCATCAAAATCTACCAAACAGCATCTGGCCAATGCACTTTGTTTACCTTCGTCACCAAGACCAACCATTTCGCAATCTAATCCTATATATTTAGATTTTACAGTCTCACTTACTTTACAATTGCGTACAATAGAATCGATTACACTTTCAGACTGTAGTTTAGACGTGTTTGTGCTTGCATTTAATGCCAGAGCATCATTGATATCAGATTTATTTCTTTTAGCATCCACATTACTCGGTTCGCTAAATTTTCTCTTCTTCGCCATGTTTTCGGATGCATGGTGTAACTTCGATTTTAATAATTTCCAATTATTCTGATCAGGCATTATGACTTCGACGTGAATATTACACTGATAAATGCGATAAATGAGTTGTATATTCACAATCTAATCCTAATATTTACTAATGCTGACAATTTTTTATTTTTTACTACCAAAGGTAAAATTTTTAGGTACGATACCGGTACTGTAATTCGGTGATACCTGTTTTTTGGAATTTTACTCACAATTTTAAAAATTATCGTTTCCTTCCGTGAATATGTCTTAAAAAAAATTTAATCTTATCATTAATTCGGAATTTTATTTCTTTGTTTTGGTCTTAATCCGAAATCATACCACAAAGCACCAATCTGACCATATGCCCTCGTGATCGCATTTCAATTCTTACGTTGTTACAATTCCTTCAAAATCAGTGGTACCATATTGAAGATCCAGGGTCCGCAGATCCGGATCTGTTCAAAATTGCTCGCCGATTTTTAGGGTGCTTAGCAATTTTGCTTCTCCAAAGATTCAATTGACTGTCGACAATTTTAATTTTTTAAGGATATTTAGAAATGATTGCATTATATTATAACATCAATGGTGATAAACTACCAATAGTGGTTTCAGGTATTTAATCGTGCGCAATAATTTTTATAACTGTATTTCTCCAAAGAAAATCAACTACCTTAAATTTATTGCAATAAATGATACATCAGCTTACTTATTTACATCATATAGCATCAATGCATTATTCCGATGGTGAATTTACACGATTAAATTATGATGATAAGGAAATTACAAAAACATCATATAAAGATTACAATGGAAAAAGTTTTGGTTCATTCATTGTGGGAGGTTTAGGAAAACAGAATATATTTGTTATCTCAATGCATCAACGTTGCAGCTCTACTTGTCCGTGTGAAGCTATTGTTTGTGCATTTTTGTGTTGCACATCAGAAATGACTGCATTTTTAAGTGGTCAATATGAATTATTGACGTCAATCGAAGGTCCATTCTTATTTTGTTTTATAAAAGGCAAAGACTTTATCACTGTTGGTAAAACTAGAGCTCCTCATTCTAAAAAGGCCACAAAAACGGAAATTCGTAATGTCACGAGTCCTGGTATTTATTATATTGACGCTACGAATAAACTTAAAACATCATTAAAGTTTACGTGTAAATTTCATCCAATATTTATGGAATGGCTTACGGAAAACAAATGTCAATATAAACTTGCATTAAATCTGTTTTCTGAATTATTGGACATTGATTCGAACAAAAAGAAGAATCATCTTCTTCAAAATTGTTCCATCCTTTTTTCTGCATTTTTTTTAGCAAATTGTGTCACTAGTGTAGTTAATCATAAACTTGTAAAATCCTGCGTAGCTTCATTTGATGAAACACCTATTATTGAAAAAGATATACATGCGCATTCACCTAAACATAAAAAGCGTAAGCTATCTTTCGATTATTAATTTCGTTTTCATATCATACCGGTCAAATGAAATGGTATGAAATTTTAGTATTTCAATTTGTTTATCCATTTAAATGAGTACTGTTTTTGTTTTTATTCAAATCGTAAAATATTGTTTTATTTTTCTTTATTTTTTTTATTATACTTTATTTTACTTTATGTTACTTTATTTTATTATATGCTGTAATTTAATCTCAGTGTCACGCAGGAAACATGGACAGAGGACAGGCTATTCTGGGAATCCCATACTGAGATCCGGGATCCAAAATTTTTTGCAAGTCCGTACAAAGCACAGGCAAATTCGGAATTTAAAAAAAAATTAAAACAATTATAATTGCAATTTTAACATAAGTATTCTAAGTGCCGTATAAATCAGTGCCAATTTTATAATTTAATTGCCATATTAGTGTACTTCTCTGCAGTTGCAGTGCGTTTATTTTCAAATTACGATAAATAATTGAATTTTTTGTAACATTAAAATTTTTGAAATTATGGTAAATATATAATTTCGCAATAACTTTTAACGTATGTGTTAAAGGAAAAGTAAGAAATAGTAATTTTATGAGCAGCTTTGGATCCAACGTCAATTACTTAAGATAGTATTCGAAAGCCGTAATGAAAGCCCAATATTTCATATATTTAGTCGTTGGGGTCGCATTACTAGTTTTAATACTGCTACAATTTGTGCATTATCATAAAAATGTTGCTGAGGAAAATGCACCCATCCATAATTTACATCCACATAACCTATTAAGAATCATAGACCAGCAAAATTCTACTTTAACTGAATTAATGAATATTGTTCGCGGTGATTCAAACGATAAAAAATTATCAGATTTATTCGATAAGTTACATCATAAAGATTTAGAAATAGAAACACTCTCTTCTAATTTAGAGAATTCTTTCAGAAAAATTAGTGAACTAGAAAAGATTACCTCTAATTTAGATACTGCTTCCAACAAATATGTAAATGATCATGTTCATAATAATCATTTACATTTAAAGTCGAATATGAGTAAGTTTGAACAAAATTGTGAAAAAAGGTATGGATTAAGTCTAGTACGTGAATGGAGAAATAGTAAAAAAACGTATTGCAGCGCAACAAAAGGGAAGCATGAAAGCGAGTTAGTATGTTACCCTTACGTTCAAGAACACAAAAAGAGTGAATCTGCGAAAGATATTTTTTGTGAGGCAAAGAATTTTTTTGTTGACTTTTCGAAAATATCGGGTGAAGCTGGTTCACACAAACCATCTTTGGGTCATCAATATCTTAATTTTCAAAAAGGCTCAATGTTTTCGACTTGTTCCAAAACTAGTTTTTATGATGGACATTTTATGAATCATCATAGGGCTCAAATGTCTACTTTTGTTTCTGACAGTAATGAACCAGATGAATATGATACTGTTGATGTTCCAACTTATTTACTTGCAAGGGACGAAGATTGTGAAAATACTTTTCATAGCACTGCAGATTTTATGAATATGTTTCTTGTTTTAAATATTATCGGTGTGGATCCTGTATATCACCAAGTAATGTTGTTCGATCAGCATCCTGATGGGCCCTACATGGAACTTATAAAAAGTGCGTTTAGTCCAAACTTTGAGATAATAAGAAATAGTCACTATAAAAATAAGAAAGTTTTATTCAGACACTTAATATTTCATTTAGAATCCCCTGCTGCATTGATTTTCCCTAAAGTGTCAAGACCCGATCCTTTAAGATGTTATTCCGCCGGTTTATTTCAAGAATATCGTAAATTTATTCTACAATCATTTAATTTATATGATATCGCCCCTCCTGCAATACCAACGGTAACTTTAACACTGCGGCATCGAACTCCATCTAAGAATGTTGGTCGAATTTTAGATAACGAGGATGAAATTGTTCATTTATTAAGGCAGGGTAATATGATTAACGTTAATGTAGTAGATACAGCTAAAATGACTTTTCGTGAACAGCTTACACTGATACGTAATACAAATATATTAGTTGGAGTTCATGGTGCTGGATTGATGTTCATTATGTTTGCCGCAGATGAGGCTATTTTGGTTGAAATTCATCCATCTTATAGACAAGATAGACATTTTAGACATGCTGCAAGGATGACAGGGAAGATATATATGCCTCTTCGATCACTTACACGAGAAACGTGCGTTGGAAGTTCGGATAATGTGCACGTACCTATAGATGAGTTTAGAAATACCATAGATGGCGCAGTAAGAATAGCTCGCTCATTCGACGATGGTTTATCAGAGTGTGGGCTTCAATGTCCTGGTTCTATATTGGCTTTGGATAATCGGTTAGATTCTCACTATAAAAATAGTGAACGCAAGACAAGTCCTGTGAACACTAAATTTCCATGCGCATGAATTATTAACGAAATAGATAAAGTTTAAGATGTACACTTATATTATACAATACAATAGATTCACATATGCTAAAAATTACTTGAAATTGTTTCTGACTAGAGGTAATAACGATTTGATATAATTCTGGATCAAAATGTGTTTTTTATTTTTAATATTATTGAACTCCAAATCAAACAGAGTCTCGTCAGTTATATTGAGAAATGATATTCCAGTTTCTGCGAAATCTTTATAAAACATCAAAACTTGTTTTTCGCCCTTGACCTGTATTATGGCGTGCCTTTCATTTGAAAATGGTTCTACAGATGGTGATGACAAACGGCTAACATCTTCCTCAAATGAAGTAGGGTAGTTTCTTAAATACTCGTCACATATTTGTGATAGATGTTGCAATGCTTTCAGTTCATTGCGAATAGTTCGAGGTATTTGCGCATCTCTGATAGACCTACTTGAATCCAAAAACAAGTCTATTTCTTGTTGGTCGGCTTCAATAATTCGCAACATAGCAAACATAAGACGACTGTTTTCATTATCTCCGACACATACACGAACCCGCCTCGAAGGGAAACACTGTTCTCTCGTTAAGGCAAACTTATGGTTGTATAATGGATCATTTTTTCGTAGAGCTAAAAGTATGGCTACTTCATTGGGACAAAATCCATCAGGCTCGACATTATTTTCAACTGAAAATCCGTAATTTAATAAAAATCGATGATTGCACTTCTGACCGTAGCTGTCATACACTTGAGCTCCAACGGAAATTTTCTGCACAGCAGTTATAGTGAATCCTTGTAACGTGTCGTCGAATTGCCACTTCGACTCGCGTGGTCTGTAATGATTGAGCATGTCTGCAAATGGGACGAGAGCTGCTGTTCTAATGCCATTTATTACTAGGCCAAAATTTCTGCTACATACACACATCCGAGCCCACATAAATTCTAGGAAAAGTAACAAAAATTATACACACAGTTTAATAGTTAATTTTGTAACGTACCTCTAAGATCGCAGAGTTCAACTAAATTGGGATAAACTGATTTAATTAAGTTATAATCATTCTCTATCGCTTTTTTTCTTTCTTCAATTTGTTGCAACATGTAAGAACCTTCCAATAGTGCCAATTCTTCATTCGTCCAAAATATTGGCATGTTACATAAATTAGTCGGTAAAATATCATAATATGGCTTGAAAAACGAATAAGGATTCTTCATGTCAACAAGCATATATACCATAAGAAATATATGCTTCGGAGCGTCTAATTCTATATTTGACAATATTATAGCTTTACCTATAGATGTTTCTTTTCCCATTTCCACCGTAATAAGACATGATAAAGGGACTTCCACAAGAACTTCTTCTGCGTTTACATTTGTTTTTGCATGGCATCCTCTGACTTCATCTCCATAATCTACTAATTCTAATTTAGGGAACTTTGTTCCATTATCCTCTAACCACTTCAAAAAAATATCATACTTGTCTGGAGCATCGTGTCTAGATTTCGGTTTTATACTTTTAGTAAATTTATCTCTATCAGAGTCTCCAGACAATTCCATTTGGCTAACCAATCGTGACTTGTATATATTTGAATCTGGAAAATCGGAATCAGTTCCGGCAACTTGCGTTTAAAGGAGGAAAAGGCATAATATATATATTTAAAGGAGGTGTAAAGAAACAGCTAGCTAGCTATAACTAGATAATTGATATTTAATCACGCTAAAGTGGTGTCGTATACTACAAATGGTATAAATAATATAACAGCAATTAAGCAGCGTCAATAAAATTAATTGTCCACTCTAAGAAACGTTTAATAAATTATTATTGTTGTACAATGCATTAATACGCAATGAACACACTACCTCGAAACAACATCTTCCAAGAACAAGCTTTCATTCAAGTAACAGTAAACTGTTAATGGTCATGACGGCAAATGCGAGAAATTTAGTGAGTTCGTTTACATTCCGTAAACAATTACGGCAACAAAAATTATTTGTACTGGTATGAAATGAATATTCATTACATAAGTAACAAACGACTGTAAAATTTAATTAAGCAAATATCCATCCAATCTTGTGAGTATTGCTTGTATACATAACCAATTCATTCATTCAAAATATATTCAGTTACTACTGACGTACGTGTTAACAATGTTAGAACAGCTGAATATTAGCTAGATATTTCTCTTCAATATACAAATGTTTTCAGAAAAAAAAACGAATTCCCGATAAAAGGATTATACTTCACATGTAAATAAAAAAAGCAAATTTATAAGCACATGTTGATTTCTTTCGACATAGCAACATCTAACCCCAAAAAAACTATTGTAATAAACACTGTTTGTTGGAATATATAATTTGTACATGTATATATACGTATCTATACCCTTTATGAGGATATTATTTAATTATCCGTGACAAAGAATTGACTATTTCGTGGTTTCAACATAGACGGATTAATAACTATAACTGATTAGTAATTTAAAGTTTTGTCATCTGTAGGGTAGATATATCTTTACCATCAACAACCACTAACAATATTAATTTGTTGTCAGACAATAAAGATTCCATTAATGGACATGATCACTATTTTGATAACGTGAAAACTAATAAATGTTTGATTTAGCATTTGTTTCATACAGCATAACTATTTGCGATAGGCTATGTCTATAAACCATTATTCTTAATGCTGATTGCAATCAATAGGTGTTGTGTAGAGAAACTAAAGCTATAGTTCGGGCAACCATTAGAATAACCTATTAAATTTTAGTTTTAAAACTGTTGTGATAGTATATGAATAGAGCAGCTCCTTTAAGTTTCCCTTTTTCGCAGAAATAAATTTAATTAATTCGTGCTAACATATATCGAATAAACATATATAGAACAAAACATGAGTATCTTGCATGCAACTAATTGTACCTTGGTGATCATAGATAGATAGCCAAGCTTTATTGAATCAATATTTTGGAGATGAGGCGAGAACCTAATGGAAGACGTCCATACGGCTGTACTTTTGAAAAGCAGTGCTCTTCTTTGGCCCTTAATTTCTTCAATACTACTTATAGAGATCAGAAGAAGGGTTCTGCTTTTGTACAGTGATATGGATGTCTTCTATTTTAATATCATCATCATTATTCTTATGACTATCTATATAGAACAATATATAAGTATCGAAATGTCAGTTTAAAATATCAGGTATTCCAATAACTTTCACCATATTTTTCTCATTAGTAGGAATATACCCATTCCCTTTGTTTCTAGTATTTCTGATGCATGCATGGGTCGAGTAAAAATGCCGTGATGTGCGATGATCGATACACCCAGCGTTCTTTCTATTCTTGGAATAGATTCTGCAAATACGCTTACTGTGGATACTTGTGCACAACAATGGTTATCTATATATAAATAACGTTCATAATTTATTTAACTCAAAATTATGGGCTCATTCATTTGCTTACGGTTTCTGTCAGAATGGAGATTAAATACCCTGTTAAGAACGTATTGAAACAACTGATCCATGTTTGACTTTTTAATTGATACGTAAAAAAAAATTGAATTCATTACTTTGGCAAATTTAGATACTTGTTTATTGATAAAAAGTTGTTGTTTCGATGACAACTTATAATACAAATCATATTTAGTCCCTACTAAAATCACATCACAATGACGACAGTCACATCGCAGTTGCCGATAAGATTCCCTCAATGAAATCAGTGATTGTATATCTGACAGATCAAAGGTTAAAATTACGATGTTTGGAACAGATAAATTCAACAAGGATGGTATATCATTAGCTTCAAAAATTTTAAGAGTTAGATTACTCTCATTGTCAGGTAGCTTAAATGACTTAACTGTTTCCTTTTGGGTTATTATTTCAATAAAGTGATCCGCATATTTACCATCAGAATACTTAATTTCATAATTATTATTTGCAAATTTAGTTATTAAGCTCGTTTTACCTATGAGCATATCTCCAACAATTGCTACATTAATTTCCATGTTCTAAAACCTCAGATCGTGTTACATAAGATTTTGGTGTTGGAATAAACAATATAGCCGTGTCTAGGTTGAAGGTTTGGTGACTTTTATGCTTACTAGATTTAAGCTTATGGTTATCAGATTCAGATCGAGACTGTATTTTCATAAGGACTATAAGTTGGAGGGATTTCAGATTTTTCATAAATTTAAAAATTTCAAATTCGAATTGAAATTGTGGCAACAAATTGTGGTCCATTGCTAGGCCAATTTAATAAATGGACTCTGATTTCTACGAAATTAATTAAAATAGAAGTAAAAACTGATTAATTAACTTTATATACTTTTTTGTGATCATCTATATTTCGTTTGTGTAAAAAGTGATCTGTGTGCTTATTTTTTTCTAGTACTGTCAGCATTTCAAAAAAACCAGACTTGGAAAACCAATAGAATATAACAACAATAACGAAAATGAAAAAGAGCCAAAAAACTATACTTCCATTTTTCATACGAAGAATGTACACAATAGCGCCCCCATATGAAAAATTCATACCAAAGACACCTGTGATAAAACTAAGTGGCAAAAATATTGTAGCAACCATAGATAATAACAAATTAATTCTGTCATTTCTGCGTGATATAAGATCAACTAGTACACTTTCAACTCTTTTCAATTCTAGACACATATGATCTTTGCTGACAATTAAATGTTTATATGACGACAATAAATCCGAAAACCAGTTCGGATTAACGAGGGCTATACCCGATTCTTCTTCTGTAATTTTACATTCGTTTGACTCTAGTGAACGAAACGTGCCATCGATTGTAAGTTCTACGAGTTTCAGACAAGATTCCAGGGTATCTATATGATCTCTAAGCATATTACCTTCTCGATATCCCGGTTTATGTGCACGAACAAAAACTGCATCATGTAATTTTAACATCCGCCTAGATATGAATTCCATTACATCAAATGAAATAACCAGAAGCATTATCATCGCTTCGTAATATAAATAGCCAGCGCCCTGATTACTGATCAAAGCTCTCACTTCAGGTTTCTTCAGTCTTAATATAATACTATCTAAAAATTTATCCGAAAACATGGTCTTATCCTCTTGAATTTTGCCGAAAATTCCAGTGTTTTCAACTGCTCCAGAATCGATTCTTGCTTTTTGTAGTTCTTCCTCTTTTAGTAAATTAGACTTTAAATGATCCGTTTGTGTGGTGGTAAACGAATTTGACCTTACAAGTGGCTTTCCACTACTTACACTGTCTCTATTCTCTACCATCGCATCACTGTTAAAATTATTGTCCGTTACAACGAATAAGTATCTTTCGTATGTAATAATTACTTTTGGAGTCACGTATGCATGCAATATTTTAATGTAAACCACACTAATGATACGAAGTAAGATAGACGCGTAATGTATAAAATTTAACAAACATTTACCTGCTTAGACTTAAAGATACACTTTGCGAGACAAATCCGGGATATTCCGTACCATTAATTGAAGTTTTAAATTTATGAATATACGATCTGGGGGCTTTGTCCAGAAAACATTTGGTTCCTATCGTCTCCAACTTAAAGGCATTAAATGTTTTTACTATGGCTTCTTCGCCTAAAATATGAACCCATAATACACCATTTTCATCAATTAAACTATTTCTGGTCAAAAAATCGTCGATTGTGTTTACTAGAATAGTAATAAAATAATCAATAAGTGAGGTGCGCGTCAAAATTAATAATCAGAGCAAAATATCTTACAATATGCTGTTGTAGTTTTAACACTAGATGCAGTAATTTTAGAGCATAGTAAACATGGGTCGGATCTGTGGTGGATTAATTGTGGCTCCTGTTGATCGAATGCTAAATAGCTATTAACACTAGATTTCGCATCAAAAAAATTATTCTTGTATAATAAACAATGAGACAGCATCATACCAGATAATTCTTTCAATTCATCCTCTTTATCTATACTTTTGCGAGCAGAATGGTTGTGTTCATTGCCGACTTCCATATTAAATATAGAGGATTGTTTATAATTAAGTAATGATTGGAGTAAATTTGTTGACAACGTAGCAGATTGTGATGCATTCGTTGTTCCCTGGCCCTCAATATCTACACCACCAATATTTTTGGTAGTAGACATGTACTTTGACATGGGCATTTCAGTGATGACTCACTTCTAATTTCCAGTTGATATTATTTCACAAAAGATTGGATTGGATTTTGGAAGTTCCCGTTCCCATTCCTAAAAAAGTCTGGAGACCTTGGTTCCGTGGTTGGTGCAGATTAAAATCAAATCAAGCATTGTGACTTAAAATATTAAAAAAGTGGTAAGATCTGTTTACTTGGATTAGACGTTCATCGGTATCATATTTTGATATCATTATGAGAGTTACTACAGGATTCCCTATGAGAATTTTACATCACGTAGGCACAAGTGGATTTTTGTAATGAGATCAATTGTAGGCTATAGCTAATTAATTACTTTCGTTGTAATTCCCAAATAAACCGGAACCGGTCTTTGGTAGATGATGACGACAGTGTATCGAATCGTTAAAATAGTTGTCAGACACAATTCGTCATTTGATTAACGTGCACAGTTCAATTCCAAATGCAAACATTCTTTTTACTTGTATTATTAGGTACCCTCTTGTGAAATGATAAAGTTGCTGCCTATAATTACATTCTTAAATATTTTAGGCTTTTCATGCGCAAATGGCTTTACATTTACAGGAAGATATGTTGAATCAAGATTACTAGATACAAAAATGAGTGAAATAACCGATAGGTACTATTCCTAGTATGACTTAATGCTTATTTACTCACGCATATTCATAACTAAGTCGTTTATCGCGAAAGTTTTCTACAGCAAACACTAAAGCACAATTTGTTGCATATTTAACAGCTGGATATCCGAATCCTAATGAAACAGTGGAATTGTTATTGGCGTTACAAAATGGTGGTGCTGATGTTCTTGAATTGGGTGTCCCATTCACAGATCCTCAAGCAGATGGAGCTACCATTCAAAAAGCTAATGAAGTCGCACTTTCGTATGGTGTAACACTGCAATCTTGCATTAACATGGTTACTGATGCTAGATCAAGAGGGTTGACTGTGCCAGTAGTTCTTATGGGTTATTACAATCCTTTTTTGGCGTATGGACTAGACAAACTAATGGAAGATAGTAAAAATGCCGGTATTGATGGATTTATAGTTGTTGATCTTCCGCCTGAGGAAGGATCAATATTCGTTACAAAAGCGTCGTCTAAAGGTCTTAGTTACATTCCATTAGTTTCTCCTACCACCACCAATGATAGAATTGCATATTTATCTTCCAACGCTGGATCGTTTATGTACTGTGTCTCAGTCACTGGAGTTACTGGTGCTAGAGGTGATTTGCCATCTGATTTAAAATCGTTTGTTGATAGAGTAAGAGAAAATTCAAATGCGCCGTTAGCTGTTGGTTTTGGCATTTCGACACCTGATCAAGTAGCCGAAGTTTCAAAAGTAGCTGAGGGTGTGGTAGTTGGATCTGCTATTATATCTGCTATTGATTCGGCTGCCAGTAAGTCGCCATTAGAGAGAGCAAAACATTTAGAAAATTATACTTCAAGTTTGACGAGCAAGTTAGCATTAAAAAGTTCTGACAGTGGTTCCAATAAGTTTAAAACCGCAGCTCCTGTGATAAAAGATATTTCTAATAGAAATTTTGGTGAATTCGGTGGAAGATACATACCTGAAACATTAGTTGATGCCCACAGAGAATTAGAAGAAGCATATGCTAAAGCATTGGCCGATCCTAAATTTCACGAAGAAATAGCATTTTATAGACGAGAATTTATTGGTGGTCCAACTCCATTGTACTTTGCAGAAAATTTAACAAATAAAGTTGGTGGTGCAAGAATATGGTTCAAAAGAGAAGAACTTGCGCATACAGGGGCCCATAAAATTAATAATGCTGTGGGACAGGCAATATTAGCGAAAAGATTAGGGAAAAAAAGAATTATCGCGGAAACTGGTGCAGGTCAACATGGTGTTGCAACAGCGGCAGTATGTGCCCATTTTGGATTGGATTGTACGGTATATATGGGAGCTGTAGATTGTGAAAGACAAGCTCTAAATGTTTTTAGGATGAATGTACTTGGTGCAAAAGTTGTTCCAGTGGAATCGGGTTCAAAAACATTAAAGGATGCGATTAATGAAGCAATGAGAGATTGGGTCACAAATGTTAGAGATACACACTATTTGATAGGTTCAGCGATTGGTCCTCATCCATTTCCTACCATTGTCAGAGATTTTCAATCTGTAATAGGAAAGGAAGCTAGAGCTCAAATGCTAGACAAAGCAGGCAAATTGCCTGATGTAGTAGTTGCATGTGTTGGTGGAGGCTCAAATGCCATTGGTATGTTTCATCCTTTTATTAATGATCATTCAGTTAAATTAGTCGGCGCCGAGGCTGGTGGTGAGGGTCCTTCAGGTTTAAACTCTGCAACATTAACATTTGGTAAACCTGGTGTACTTCATGGTACAAAAACGTATTTACTGCAGGATTTGACTGGTCAAGTTACAAAAACAAAGTCCATATCAGCTGGTCTAGATTATCCTGGTGTTGGTCCTGAGCACGCGTTTTTAAAAGACTCTGGTAGAGCGACTTATGTTGCAGTGACAGATAAGCAAGCTATGGAAGCGTTTTTTGAAGTATCCAAAACTGAAGGCATAATTCCAGCGTTAGAACCGTCACATGCATTATACCAGACTATACAAATTGCGAAAGAATTGGGTCGAGATAAAGATGTGCTTGTGAACTTATGTGGTAGAGGAGATAAAGACATGATGACAGTTGCAAAATTAATGAATGTTAAAATAACATAGAAATATCAATACAATTGTTCAATTTAATACATCTTTAGCAGCAATCATTTTCAATACCTAGTCCTTTGTGTGAATTTTGTTTTACATAAATGCTACCTAACTTAAACGAATTATTTGAAGTTCTTACAAGACTATCTACACTGTCACTGATCTTATTGTTTATGGAATCCCGTTCGAGAATATTCAACATTAACATGTTAAATCCTTCTTCAATACAGTCTCCATTACGAGCAGATGTAATTATCCAGTCAATAAATTTCTGCTCACGACATACCTTCTCCATAATTGCTCCTGTTTTTAAGGCATCCTGTGGATTTGTCAACAAATCTGCTTTATTCGCAAATAAAATAACAGGCATATTTTTTGCATTCATTTGATCGGCAAATGAATCAACTTCTTTTTTCCAACTTTTTACTGCGTCAACTGTTCCTTCTCTTGAGACATCACATACTACTATAACTCCACGAGCTTTATTAAAATAAGCTCGAGTTAACTTTTGAAACCGATCCTGGCCAGCAATATCCCATAATTGCAATCTAATACCAAGTTTTTTGCCTGAATTTAACTTAATCGTAACATCTTTTCTTACAAAATCAGCTCCAATAGTTGTTTTATACGTATTATCAAACATTTTTGATGCATATTGTTGAATAATTGAACTTTTACCACATTTTGCATTACCCACAATTAGAATTTTAATAATTTGGTCTATATCCGTTGGTATTTCATCATTAATAATAGTTCCTATTGTCTTAGTTGGTGAAGGAGGTGACTTATATAAAGGAAATATTGGAACATCTTTCTCGTCATATGCTTGATTTAATTGTGTTGACTGTAATTGGGCTGTATTTTCAGCTCTAAACACTCTGACGAATGGTCTAGTTTCAATTTTATTCAACTTTAGCGTATGAGTCTCTACAAATTTAGACTGATCAATGTTTTCAGCAAATGTTTGAAGATGGGGAGGTTTGAGATTCAAACTAAATACGTCCAACTCAGCGTCATCCATTATAGCAGAAATTTTTACTCTATAGCATTTGCGATTCGACCTAAGAACTCAATACAAATCTACTTTTCAATGCATTTATTTTGTTATTTCGGCTGTGTGCTGTTGGTTGTATGTGTGAATAGACTATTCAGAATAGTATAGGTAGAACCGGCCTAGTTTGAAGATAATAGAAAGTTAATAGAAAGTAAAGTAAACATAGAAGCAATGAACAACTAAGACATAAGACGAAGTAAGCATGTATATATAAAATAGGAGGAAACTATTATAATAACCCTAATAGTATAATAAACCCTAACCTAGAGTATAGGACCACCCAATCTCCATTTCTGAGATTGCTCTGTAAAGAAATATCTAACACATTACACAGGTAATAGTTTAGGTCCTTGAGCATATCTATTCTTTTCTCTGGTACCGCCAATATTTTATAAAATTTGTAGTATAAAAAAATTTTAAAAAATTTATAGTACGGTACAGTCTAAGTACCAGTACTCGGACTTTAGCGAGCTACGAGGTGCTACATATTGTGTCTGTCTGATTATCATAAATATACCACATGCTATGTGACTATTCTGGCGCTAAGGAGAGTATATAAATTTCAGAAGTTATGGAATCCTTACTTATTCATCCCGCATCTTCTTCTAGTTGGGGTGCTGAAGCAGCTGCTCGACTGTGCAAAATTGTTCTAGATCATAATACTGGTGCGGCACAGCAAATTCAAGAGAATAGAAGCGATTTATTGGATCTCCTTAGTGTCGATCAATTAAAAGAACAGGACGATTTAGGATTATCTTTGAGTTTTCTTTGTGTTTATTACGATAGACCAGATATGCTAGAATATTTACATAAACGTGGGATTAATTTGAGTGAATCGTGTGATCCTATCAAATTTGGTAATCCAATGTTCTATGCGCTCTCTATGAATCGGCATCAATTAGTTACAAAATTACATGATTTAGGATATAGTGTTGCTAATCCTTGTGACACATTTAATACCCTTCCAATATTACATGCATATAGAATAGATGATAAAATATTGATCGACTTGATAACTTATTTGGCTGGTAGGGAGTTGCGCGCCTGGATTTTATGGAGAAAGCATTTTCTAAGGAAAAAATATACCAAAAGATATGCTTACATTAGAACTACAGGTATTCCACTTTTACAACGTGCAATACGTGGATTCTTTGGTCGATTGCGTGCAAATCGTAAACGACAAGAAGTTATAATGTTAAGAAAACAGTTTGAACGAGATGAAAGGATACGCCTAGGATTAGCTGTGGATGATAACAAGGATGAGAGTGATGATAATGCTGATAATGCTGATGATGTAGATGATGAAAACAATGATAATATGTATAATAATAATGATAACTAGCTATTTATACAATACATACCTGTGATATAATATTACAAAAAAGTACAATGTAATATATGAAAAAGGTCATTAAAATTGTGATATTTGTGATGTTAAATAGATTTGACGTACTCATAGATTGTAACCATAATAGCAGATGCTGGTATTACAGTAGCAAGACGCATACTTATTCCAAGGAAAATTTTTTTAGACTTGTATAAATCCAAAATAGTAATATTTCTATGCTCTCTAGTGGACAATTGTCTTTGTGTTTTTAATACATCAAATGGATGAGTAGTAATAGCTGCTATAGAACTTGCCGAAGCACCCGATATAAAATTTATGAAATTAAATTTCCAAGACATTTTGTTATTCTCATTTGTATCAAATATAGAATAATAATATGATTTGAACAGTTCAAAAAAAAACCAATAAATAGCACTAAACGGTACATCACGTGATACTGTGCTTCCCCAACCCGTATATAATCCTTTAATGCCATCTACTTTAATAATATTTTGATAAATATCCATAGCATTTTTGTTATTAACAGCTTGTTTTGTTCTTATTAATTCTAGTGGTGCGATTATTGACACTGAAATTATTCTTGCTAATCCTCCTGAGATACCTGGAGCAAATTTGATCCATGAACTTGAATTATTGTTTGTCATTGCGTATTTTAATTGTTCGTATAGACTCATGTAAATAATGGTATTTGGTAGTGATTGTAACACACCCATTTGAGATCCAGCCCAAAATCCTTTGATACCATAGTTTTTATATATATATTTAATTATTCCTGTGATCGATGTTTTGGCAGCAGAACTGGGTTGCTGTAAATTAATTTTTAATACTGTGATAGGGTTTAAAACAATTGTTGCCACAAGACTCCCAATAGTACTGGCTACTATTCCACGTGTAAATGATATTTTTTCTACTTTTGGGATTACGTGCAAGCAATCCATTGTTGTACAGTCAGACATGGTCGCTCCAATGAAAACTAGCTAACCGGTTAATCTAATTGTCGCTATGTATCATTTATAAGACCGCGGAACAATCGATATCTTATATTCGCATTCCATGCCTG
>JACCDO011931762.1_pt1 | contig 17198 bp, 14 predicted proteins | sample 7446101 | NCBI WGS metagenome assembly JACCDO01 (sample SAMN15323440, study PRJNA562643) | freshwater metagenome | isolation source: river surface water | place: USA:Blue River Watershed | collected 2017-08-16 | reverse complement strand
TCAGCAGATGAATCGCCCCGGACAATCATTACTATCACGCCTTAGTTTTTCTAGCTCTCAAAAAGCTAAGAAAAGCCTTTTTGAAAGAGATATCAGCACCCAGACACTACTCAAAATACTCCAAGGGCTACAGAGTGGCCGCCTAACTTTAACGTTGCCAAATGGTGAGGTGATGGAATTTGGTAACCGTCAAGACTCACTTAGCGCAGATATTCAGATTCATGATTGGTCAGTCTTTAAACAAATTCTGTCCCATGGGGATATTGGTTTTGCGGAAAGCTATATTCGCGGGGAATGGAATACATCGAACCTAAAATCTATTCTTGAACTTGCTATTTGCAATCGATTAATTCTAGAAAAAGCCATTTATGGCAGTTGGTCAGGCTCTATTTTTTATCGTCTTAAGCATTGGCTTCGTGACAACACTAAAACTGGTAGCCGCAAAAATATACATGCGCACTATGACCTAGGAAATGCGTTCTATAGTTTGTGGCTTGACCCCACGATGAGTTACTCGAGCGCCTGGTTTTCGGATGGCGACAAACAAACGCTTGCAGATGCACAGCGATCCAAAATCAAGCGTATTCTAAATTCACTTCACACTAAAACTGGTGCGCATATTTTGGAAATTGGCTGTGGTTGGGGTGGGGTAATGGAGGAAGCTCTGTTAAGCCAACGCTCTATTACAGGGCTTACCTTATCTACTGAACAAAAGGCCTTTGCAGATCATCGCTTACAAAAAATTAGTGCCGCCCTCCATTCGCCCGCCACTTTTGAAGTGCGTCTTCAAGACTATCGCGATTGCCAAGAGCAATTTGATGGTATTGCTTCAGTAGAAATGTTTGAAGCAGTTGGAGAGAAGCACTGGCCAGAGTACTTCCAAACCCTAGCTCAATGCCTCAAAAAGGATGGCAAAGCCTGCATTCAAACCATTGTGATTTCCGAAGACTTATTCGAACGCTATCGTCACAATACCGATTTCATTCAACAGTATGTCTTTCCTGGGGGGATGTTGCCCTCCCGCACTAGCTTTAAAGCACATGCAAATAATGCTGGCTTGCAAATTGAGGATGAATTTGCTTTTGGCCAAGACTATGCCAAAACATTGTGTATTTGGCGTGACAGTTTCAATCAAAAACTTCAAGAAGTTCGGCAACTGGGATTTGATGAGGCATTTATTCGACTTTGGAATTTTTATCTCATGTATTGCGCTGCTGGATTTTCACTCAAAAATATTGATGTCGTGCAATTTACACTGAGCCATCAAGCAAAACAATCTTCATAAGGTATACGTTTCGCATGGATCAAAAGGGAATTGACAGTTTTACCAATCTGCGTGTTTGGATCATTGGCGCTTCCAGCGGAATTGGCGAGGCCTGTGCCAAAGCCCTTATTCATCAAGGTGCAAAAGTTGCTTTATCAAGTCGCAGGGTAGAGCGTTTAAACGCCATCGCTGCACATGCAACAATCAATAACGCCCTAGTTGTCCCCCTTGATATCACTAATCAGAAACAATTAGAGCAAGGATATGAAACCATTCTCAACTCTTGGGGATCGATTGATTTATTGTTGTTTGTCTCTGGTATATATACCCCGCAACGCGCTACCGACTTTGATTTTCAGATTGCCGAACAAACGATTGAAGCCAATCTGCTAGGTCCCATGAGAGCGGTTGCGCTGGTACTCCCTGAAATGCTAAGAAGACACTCTGGGCATATTGCCATCGTCGGTAGTGTTGCTGGCTACAGTGGGCTACCTAAGGCGCTTGCGTATGGCCCTAGTAAAGCAGCCATCATTCATTTTTGTGAGACGCTTTACTACGATCTGCTGCCACAAGGCATCAGCGTTCATATGATTTCACCAGGCTTTGTGGCAACAGAGGCAACTGCAAAAAATGATTTTGAGATGCCAGCATTAATTAGTGCCCAAGAAGCGGCAGATGAGATTCTAAGTGGCATTCAAAAAGGCGAATTTGATATTCACTTCCCAAAAAGATTCTCAAGATTTTTAAAGTTCTTGAGAATCCTGCCGTACCCACTGTATTTTTGGATTGTGCGGCGCTTTGTGAAAATTTAATACTTCACTAGGCCTTTATTCAAAACCTAAAACTATTTGTATTTATCTTTACGGATTTTCTCTTCAAGATAATCCATGACAGCAATTGCCTTCGCCTTAGTTCCCGCAATCGAAGGTGAGGTGACATATTTGCCTTGCATCACAATCGTGGGTACCCCATCAATACGGTAGGCTTCAGCCAATTGCTTGGCCGCTCTAGCCTTGGAAACCACTGCGAAGGAGCGATAAGTGGCCAAAAAGGAATTACGATCAACGCCTTGAGATGCAACCCAATCTGCTATTTCAGGCTCAGCAAGTAAACGCTTATTTTCTTTATGCATGGCATACATTACTTTTTCATTTAATGCATCGCCTTTACCCATCGCCTCAAGCGCATAAAAAAGCTGACTGTGGGGCAACAGATCATCACGGAACGCTACCGGAATTCTCCGAAATACGACATCTTTAGGTTGACGCTTTACCCAAGCACTAAGCTCTGGCTCAAAATCATAGCAATGCGGGCAGCCATACCAAAAGAACTCAATCACTTCTACCTTGCCTTTGGTCTCTACTGGTTGTGGCACAGGCAAGATGCGATAGTCAAAACCCTCTTCTATTTTTTGACTCTGCGCACCGACAACGCCACTCAATAGAATGAAGATAGATGCAATGAATATTCTTTTGGTTAATAAAATCATCTTTATGTCCTACTTACTTGCTTTAATCAAAGTGGGTTTGATTCCCATGCTATTGAGCTTTTCTTTTGCGGGATTACTTTCCTCAACGCTACTATATGGTCCCGAACGAACGCGCCACAATGTGTTGCCATCACTAGTGACTTCACTCAGTTGCGTCTGAATTCCTTGAATTGCCAAACTTGCTTTCTGAGCATCTGCATCTGCACGCTTAGCAAAAGCGCCTGTCTGTAAGAAATAGACTGCGTCACCTTTGGGGGTCGATGCTGCAGGAGCATTGTCTGCAGACTTTTTGCTATTTACCAAGTCGCCAATAGGGTCAGCTGATGCTGGAGCTGGGCTTTTCCCTTGCAAGGGCTTATTTAAATCTACAGGTTCAGCGGGCGCTGACTCACTATCAACGGGAGTGGATGGCTTAATTGTCATGGGCAAATTTGGCGCCCTAACACCCGGCCTTTCCTGAGGAGTATTTTTGGAAAGATAAAAGGCAATCACCAGGGCTATACCCAGCCCCGCACCTAGGCCCAGAACAAAACCCAAAATAGTTCCACCATATTGAGAGTGGTCTTTTGGAATCGTGTTTTCCTTCATGAAGCTAGATTGTTGATTCGGTTTTCTCATCATTTCCCCATCTTACCTATTCACTTCACACTTTGCTACTACATCCTTGCTGGAGCAGATACTCCCAAAACTCTCAGGCCATTTTGTAGAACTTGACGGGTTGCCGATAACAGAGCAAGGCGAGCTAACTTTAAAGACTCATCATCAACCAGTACTCGATCAGCGTTATAAAACGCATGGAAGTCTCCAGCCAAGTCTCGTAAATAAAAAGCTAAAGCGTGTGGGGCAAGTTCGGCGGCAGCATCCGCAAGCACTTGTGGATATTCAGCCAAACGCCGCAACAAGTGATCAGATGCCTTGCTTTGCAATAACGATAGATCTGCGCTGGCAAGATCGGATGTTTTTCCATTCCATTGCTGCAAAATCGAGTTAATCCTTGCATGTGCATATTGCACATAGAAAACAGGGTTCTCATCATTCTGTTGCAGGGCTAAATCAATATCAAATACAAACTCAGTATCTGCTTTACGAGAGATTAGGAAAAAACGTACTGCGTCACGACCACGTTGTAATGCTAACTCTCTTTCTTCTGGAGTCATTTCTGAATGAACGCCTCCGGACCACTCAACAAGATCTCGTACGGTGACATAGGAACCAGCGCGCTTAGAAATTTTTACTTCTTCACCATGTCGCATTACTGTAACCATTTTGTGCAATACATAGTCAGGATAGGTTTTTGGTATTTCCCAGCCTCGTTTTTGAGCTACGCCTTGCAGCCCTGAGCGAACACGAGCAATCGTTCCATGATGATCGCTACCTTGAACGTTAATCACTTTACTAAAACCGCGCTTCCATTTGCTTGCGTGATAAGCCACATCAGGAACAAAATACGTATAGGTACCATCAGACTTACGCATGACGCGATCTTTATCATCGCCATCATCTGTTGTTCTAAGCCATAGCGCACCTTCGGATTCATATGTTTTGCCAATACTTTGCAAATCTTGAACAATTTGATTCACGCTTCCGTCCGTATATAAAGAGGACTCAAGGTAATAGCAATCAAACTGAACGCCAAAGGTTTTTAAATCAATATCCTGTTCATTACGCAGGTATGCCACAGCAAATTTACGAATAGCTTCTAAGTCATCATTAAATTCTGGCGAAGCCTTAAATGCCGTTGCGATCTCAGCAATATATTCACCGTTATAAGCTTGTTCAGGCCACTCAGGATCACCTGGCTTCAAACCATTTAAACGGGCTTGCACTGACAAAGCAAGATTAGCAATTTGTACGCCAGCATCGTTGTAATAAAACTCACGGTGTACTTTTATGCCTTGTGTAGCAAGTAAATTTGCCAATGCATCACCTAAAGCTGCTTGTCTACCATGACCCACATGCAATGGACCCGTTGGATTGGCAGAAACAAACTCAATCATGGCGCTTGATGATGGGCCATTTCCTATATTGGATTGGCCAAAATGGTTGCCTGCTAAAAATATCTCACCAACTACTGCAGTTTTTGCTTGATTGCTCAAACGAAAATTAATAAAGCCCGGTCCAGCGATTTCGCAAGAAGCAATTAACTGATGAAAGCCCGGTTGAGTTTGGAGGCGGTCGACCAATTTCTGCGCCAGCTCCCGAGGATTTTGCTTCCATGCTTTAGAAAGTTGGAGGGCGATATTACAAGCTATATCACCATGCTCTACTGCTTTAGGGCGCTCAAGGCGGGGTGTCGGCGCATCCGAAAAGCCGTGTTCCTTGGCGAGGCCCTGCAGAGCCTCGCTCAGCATCTCAATGAGACGATTTTTATTAGTCAGCAACATAGATAAGTGAGTTTATCAGGTGGTAAGCTACGGAAATGATCTATCAATTTCGCTCCAAAGCTGGTCCAGATGTCATTATGTTGGCAGACTTAACCCAACGCATATTTGATATTTTGGGGCGCCCACTAGAGCCTAGAGGGATTCTTACCGAAGAACAGCTCCCTGCGCTGATTACAGCCCTGGAGACAGCAATACTGAAAGATCTTGAAGAGCGGGCCAAGGTCAATAATGAAATGGATGAGGGCAAAGAAAAACCTAAGTTAGCAGATCGTCTTGGTCAGAGGGCTTATCCGTTCTTAGAACTCATGAAACAAGCGAATGCAAAAAAAGAGCCGGTAATGTGGGGTGTTTAATCCACCAAACTGGAAAGCTGTCGGCGAACTTCTTCAATTGACTGCCCGCGACGTTTCGCTAGATCTTCAATTTGATCGGCGCTAATTTTCCCAACATTGAAATATTGCGCATCAGGGTGAGCCATATAAAAACCACTCACGCTAGAGGCTGGATTCATGGCAAGAGACTCGGTTAACGTCATACCAATATCTTGTGCGCCGATGACACGCAATAAGTCTTGCTTTACCTCGTGTGCTGGGCATGCTGGATATCCTGGAGCAGGGCGAATACCACGATACTCTTCATTAATCATTTGATCATTTGTCAAAATTTCGTCTGTCGCATAGCCCCATAAATCTGTGCGCACTCGATGGTGCATCAATTCAGCAAATGCTTCAGCCAATCGATCTGCAAGCGCTTTCAACATAATGGCGCTGTAATCATCATGCTTTGCCTGGAACTGCGCCACTTTCTTTTCCACACCATGGCCAGTGGTAACGGCAAAGCACCCCAAATAGTCTGCTACACCAGAATCTTTGGGCGCCACATAATCCGCTAGACAGCGATTTGGTCTGCGTACCCCATCAATAATGGGTCGCTCTGCTTGCTGGCGCAAGTTATGCCACACAAAGAGAGGATGTTGACGAGCTTCATCGCTATACAAAACAATGTCGTCCCCCACGGTGTTGGCGGGATAAAAAGCAACTACTGCGTCTGCCTGCAGCCATTGGCCTTTGATTAATTTATCCAGCATGACTTGGGCATCAGCATATACCTTACGCGCCTCTTCACCCACGACCTCATCATCCAAAATTGCGGGAAACTTTCCTGCCAAATCCCACGTTTGAAAAAATGGCGTCCAGTCGATGTACTTAGCAATGTCGCCTAGAGAAAAGTTTTTAAATACACGACGACCAATAAACTTGGGCTTCTCTGGCACATAGGAACCCCAATCAATCATCTCGCGATTTTGACGTGCCGCATCCAAAGAAATCGTTGGGACTGACTTTTTATTGGCGTGCTGTTCACGAATACGCTCATAGTCATCGCGCAAGTCTTGAATAAATTTCTTTGCACTCTCATCAGATAGCAAACTAGAGGCAACAGAAACTGAACGAGAGGCATCTGGCACATAAACTACCGGACCATCGTAATGGGGAGCAATTTTGACTGCGGTATGCACTCGTGAGGTAGTAGCCCCACCAATCATCAGTGGAATTTGGCGCTCACGGAAATAATCATCGCGTTGCATTTCTTGCGCAACATAGGTCATCTCTTCCAGTGATGGCGTAATCAGACCAGACAATCCAACAATATCTGCATTCTCTTCTTTGGCCCGCTTCAGAATTTCTGCGCAAGGCACCATCACGCCCATATTAGCCACTTCAAAGTTATTACACTGCAAGACAACCGTCACAATGTTTTTGCCAATATCGTGCACGTCACCTTTTACAGTGGCCATGACAATCTTGCCCTTCGCTTTTGCCTCGCCACCTGCAGCAATATGCTGGCGCTTTTCTTCTTCAATGTAGGGAATCAGTATGGCAACTGCTTGCTTCATCACCCGAGCACTCTTGACCACTTGAGGTAAGAACATTTTGCCAGCGCCAAATAGATCGCCAACTACATTCATGCCATCCATCAGAGGACCTTCAATGACTTCGATAGGCCTACCACCCGCGCCCATAATGTCTGCGCGCAATTCTTCGGTGTCTTGCTCAATAAATGTAGTGATTCCATGAACTAAGGCATGCGTCAATCGCTCGCGGACGGGCGCCTCACGCCACGCTAAGTTTTCTGCTTGTTTGGTACCGTCACCCTTGAATTGATCGGCTATCGCCAACAATCTTTCAGTTGGCGTTTGACCATCTTTTTCTATAAAGCGGTTAAGAACTACGTCTTCAACCCGCTCACGCAGCTCGGGATCCAAGTCCGCATACACACCTAGCTGACCCGCATTGACAATACCCATGTCCATACCGGCTTGTATTGCGTGATACAAAAATACAGTATGAATTGCTTCACGTACGCGATCATTTCCGCGAAACGAGAAACTCACATTAGATACACCGCCGCTCACTTTAGCGCCTGGCAAATTTTCTTTAATCCAACGGGTGGCATTAATAAAATCTACCGCATAGTTATCGTGCTCTTCAATGCCCGTTGCGATCGCAAAGATATTGGGGTCAAAAATAATGTCTTCTGCCGGAAATCCAATCTCATTGACTAAGATGTCATAGCTACGCTGACAGATTTGCGTTTTACGCTGAAAAGTATCAGCTTGCCCAACCTCATCAAAGGCCATCACAACTGAAGCGGCTCCATAGCGACGAATTAATCGCGCTTGTTTGCGAAAAGGCTCTTCACCCTCTTTTAAAGAGATCGAGTTGACAATAGGTTTACCTTGGATACATTTCAATCCTGACTCAATGACGCTCCATTTTGAAGAGTCGATCATGATGGGTACACGGGCAATATCTGGCTCAGAAGCAATCAGATTCAAAAAGCGTGTCATTGCCGCTTCTGAATCCAACATGGCTTCATCCATATTGATGTCAATCACCTGGGCGCCATTTTCCACTTGCTGACGCGCTACAGCCAGCGCCTCATCAAATTGATTATTCAAAATCATGCGTGCAAACGCTTTTGATCCAGTGACGTTCGTGCGTTCACCAATGTTGACAAAGCCTACATCCGTGGTCACATTAAATGGCTCAAGACCAGAAAGCTTCATGGCCGGAATTGCTGTTTTATCCCGATTACTCATGCCGATTCCTCAGCCTTTTCGCGATAAAAGGCACGCGGCTTACGTTTAGCAACCGCGTTAGCAATTGCACGAATATGATCTGGAGTGGTTCCACAACAACCGCCAACCAAATTGACTAAACCATCTTTAGCAAAACCATCCACTAGACTTGAAGTGATATCTGGCGTTTCATCAAAGCCAGTATCACTCATAGGATTTGGCAATCCTGCATTGGGATAGCAAGACACCGCTGTGTCACATATACGAGAGAGTTCTGCAATATATGGGCGCATTAGTGTGGCACCAAGAGCGCAATTCAAACCAAAAGTGAGAGGTTTTATATGGCGCAAGCTGTTCCAAAATGCCTCTACTGTTTGACCTGAAAGAATACGTCCAGAGGCATCGGTCACTGTTCCAGAAATCATTACTGGCAAACGCTCGCCTGTCTCCTCAAAAAATTCATCGAGCGCAAACAAGGCTGCCTTTGCGTTGAGCGTGTCGAAAATCGTTTCCACTAAAAATAAGTCAACACCACCCGCAAACAAACCTTCGATTTGTTCGCGATAAGAGGCTCTTAAAGCATCAAATGTCACATTGCGTGCGCCTGGATCATTGACATCCGGCGAGATGCTTGCAGTCTTTGGTGTAGGCCCAATAGCCCCTGCAGCAAAACGTGGCTTCTCTGGGGTGCTAAATTTTTCACAAGCGGCACGCGCCAATTTTGCAGAAACCTCGTTCATTTCGCGCGCCAAACCAGCCATTTTGTAGTCTTCTTGCGCTACTGAAGTTGCACCAAAAGTGTTGGTCTCAATAATGTCGGCTCCAGCCTCTAAGTATTGCTCATGAATCTTGCTGATGATTTGGGGTTGCGTCAGCACCAAGAGTTCATTGTTGCCCTTAAGGTCGCCAGAGTGATCTACAAAGCGCGTGTTTCCTGGCAAACCACGGTAGTCAGCTTCGCTCAGTTTGTACTGCTGGATCATTGTGCCCATAGCCCCATCCAAAATGAGGATGCGCTGCTTCAACAGCTCAGGAAGTGCCTGACCGCGCGTATAGGGCTGGGACAAACCATTAAATTGCATTACTTAGCCAGGATTAATCTCTAGAATCCCTTATTCTATTGGAAAAGCCACTTTCTTTTATCCCGGAGCCTCTATGTTTGGAACTATTCCAGAATTTAATCAAAGCCTTGATATGTTTAAAACGATGTGGGGACAAGGAGCCGCCGCTCAAGCCGGTCAATTTCCGTTTACCACTGACGCATCGAAAGCCGCTGGTGGATTTGGAGCTGCCTTTCCAGGCATGGATTTGGAAGAGCTAGAAAAGCGCATAAAAGACCTCAAAAGCGTTGAGAACTGGCTTAACCTCAATCTCAATATTCTGAAGTCCACCATTCAAGGTCTTGAGGTACAGCACGCCACTATGATGGCTCTCAAATCGTTTGGAGATGCGGTATCGGCAGCTGGTGCTGCTGCGACTAGCGCAACTGCTGCGCCTAAAGATGATGACAGCAGTCAAACCACTAGGGTGAAAGCTAAACCACGGAAAACCGCAAAACGCCGTCCTCGCAAAGTTGGCGATCCAACTTTCCTCGACGAAGTAGGTAATTCAGATGAGCAATAGCCTCACCCATAGCAAAAGTGAGTTGGTGAATATCTAACTCGCGCTTAAACAAAACCGGCACAATCTCACGAGCAGTTGCCGGTTTTTTACATGCTCCAAGTGTTTCAGCTAAACGCTCGTCATGATGATGGCGCAGCTGTGCAATTCTTTGCTTCATGCCAGTAAAGGGCTTGCCATGTGAAGGCAATACCAAGGTGTCGTTTGGCAATACTAAATATTTCTCTAAAGATTGCAGATACAAACCAAGAGGATCAGCGTCAGGATCGGCATCAAATACACTGACATTGGTAGAGATGCGGGGCAGTAACATATCACCAGAAATCAAAACCCCAAGCTCTTTGCAAAAAAGTGATGCATGTTCAGGCGCATGTCCGTATCCCATAATGACTTGCCAAACATTTCCACCAATCCATATCAGCTCACCATCAACAATCCGACGATATTGACGTGGCACTCCAGGGACCATATTGCTGTAGTAGTTAAAACGCGCCCGAATCTTCTCCAAATCCTCTGGAGAAGTTAAACCATGCTTCTGAAAATGGTCTGCCGAACCACCACTCCCCGCACGTGCACCAATCGCTGCGCCACCTTCTTTGCAACTTAACCACTGTGCAGTCAAATAATCTGTCATGGATATCCACAGAGGAGCATTCCATTTTTCACAGAGCCACTGAGATAAACCCACATGATCTGGATGCATGTGCGTGACAATGACCCGTAGGACTGGCAAGCCCTCTAGCTGGGTTGCAAAAATCTGCTCCCACAAAGCTTTCGTTTCATCATTTGCAATGCCACAATCGACGATAGTCCAACCGTCCACGCCGTTCAATTGGTCGCGCAAAAGCCATAAATTAATGTGATCTAAAGCAAACGGTAGGCGCATTTTGATCCAACGCACCCCTGGAGCTACTTCGACACTTTCCCCCAGTTGAGGAACTTTGTCGCCCAAAGGGTAATAAATCTCACTTAACCGCGGATTGGATTGCTCAATAGCCATAGTTTTATTTATTCACGTCCACTATTAAACGACCGCGCACATTTCCCGCCATTAAGTCATTTGCGTACTTTAAAGATTCTTCCAAGGTAATCTCATGAGAAATCTCATCAAGCGTTTTCAGGTCTACCAATTGGCTTAACTGTTCATAGGCAGCAATACGTTTTTCTCGAGCAACGGTCACACTATTGATGCCATATAAAGTGATGCCACGCAAAATAAAAGGTGCTACCGTCGCTGGAAAGTCCATGCCCTGCGCAAGACCGCATGCTGCAACAGCCCCATTGCTTTTCGTTTGTGCACAAGCGTTTGCCAGCGTATGACTACCAACGCTATCGACCACAGCCGCCCAACGCTCTTTTGCTAGAGGCTTACCTGGCTCAGACATTGATCCGCGATCAATAATTTCTGAGGCACCTAATTTTTTCAAATACTCTGCTTCGGCTGCACGTCCTGTGCTTGCCACTACAGTAAAGCCCAATTTACTCAACAACGTAATTGCAAAACTACCAACACCACCAGCAGCGCCCGTCACCAACACTTCGCCATCACTTGGTTTAGTTCCATGCTTTTGTAAGGCCATTACACACAACATCGCGGTATAGCCTGCCGTTCCAATAGCCAGGGCTTGTTTTGGCGTAAAACCCTTTGGCAAGGGTATCAGCCATTCAGCCTTGACGCGGGCTTGCTGAGACAATCCACCCCAATGGCCTTCTCCAACCCCCCAACCATTTAATAAGACTTGGTCGCCAACTTTAAAGTCGGGATGAGCGCTTTCTAATACCTCACCAGCAAAATCAATCCCTGGGACCATTGGAAAACTTCGCACAATAGGGCCTTTACCAGTGATGGCAAGACCATCTTTGTAATTGAGGGTTGAATAGGCCACCTTTACCCGCACGTCGCCCTCAGGAAGGTTTGCCTCATCAACAGAGCTCAATTCCGCCCTATAGCCTCGATCATCCTTATTGATCACTATTGCTTTAAACATCTGTCTTCCTTTGTCTTATTTTGAATATTGGTCTTTTCCCACAGCATTTGGCTAATAGGTTTATCCTAACGAGCATTGTTGATTATGGAGGTATCCATGAAAAAAATTCTACTATTAACCACACTTTCTAGCTTTTTACTCGCCGGCTGCTATTCAAGCAAAATTAATATGTCCATGGGCAACATGCGTTTAATCACCTCTAGCGCCAATCCTCAAGATGTTATGGATTTTGCTACCAATACCTGCAGAAATGATTTTTATGAAGGCGCTAGCTTTCTTTCTAAGGCTGGCACTGAATATCGCTTTAAGTGCGTTAAACCCCAGGAAAACGAAACTTTAATTCCCATTCCTGGAACAACCATTGAACAAAATACTAAAGCTGCCGCAAAGTAATAACTTAATGGCACCGTTTACCTCACAGGAACTTCGCAAAGGATTTGCTTCATTTGCGACCGGGGTCACCGTTATTACTTGCGTTGATGAGGATCTGAATCCGCACGGCATCACGATCAGCTCTTTTAATACCGTTTCTTTAGAGCCTCCGCTGATTCTTTGGAGCCTAAAAAAACATTCACGCTTAATGCCTTGGGTTGAGGTTGGCAAAAAGCATCTAATCCATGTGCTAGAGCGGACCCAAGAAGACTTAGCGATGCATTTTGCTACCGTCAAAATAAATCAGTTTGAGCGCATTGATCACAGCTTGAGCCCTAGCGGCCTTACAGAAATTCATCACTGTGTTGCATATTACGAATGTGAAACCATTTCCGTTCATGTGGGTGGCGATCACAATATCATTGTTGCAAAAGTTATTAGCCTAAAAAATCATCCAGAGAAAGAGCCTCTCATCTTTGCTCGCAGCAAATTTGTCGGTCTCGATTTTTCTGAAATCAAATCCACTTGAGCATTTACAAGGAAATTGCATGCTGCGCTTATGGGGTCGTAAAAGTTCCATCAATGTATTAAAGGTGCTATGGTGCCTCGCAGAACTGGGCCTTAAAGAGGGCAAGAATTTTGAGCGGATTGATGCTGGGCTGCAATTTGGCATCGTTCGATCACCAGAATTTTTAAAACTCAATCCCAATGGATTAGTACCCACCCTTGAAATAGGCGACCTAGTGTTATGGGAGTCCAATACCATTTTGCGCTACTTGGCTGCTGAGCATGACATGCAACACCGCTTTCCGCATGACGTTAAATCACAGTATGGTTCAGAAAAATGGATGGATTGGCAGGTTGGTACTATGTGGCCAACTTTACGACCTGCATTCATCGGATTGACTAGAGTGCCCGAAGCTGACCGTGATCACGCTGGCATCCTGAAATCTTATCAAGATACCAATCAGCTATTTGCACTGCTAGATCAAACTCTTCAATCTCAGGCTTATTGCTCGGGAAATCAATTTCATCTCGGGGATATTGTTTTAGCGTTGTGCGTGCATCGCTGGATTTTGATGAATGAAGCATTTCCCCAACAAACTGGGATAAAGCCACAATTTAATAATATTGATCGCTGGCTTGAGCAACTCAAAGAAACTACTTACTTTACGGATTTCGCAGAAAAAGAACTCAATATTATTGCTAAGTAATCTTGAGTTCTTTGCACCTCTATTCCTGCTTGAATTTTTTCTGATGGTGATCCGCGCCCATAAAGAGATACATTGCAGGCACGACAAATAAAGTAAATAAAGTACCAATCGACAAACCTGTAAAGATCACAATTCCCATCGATTTTCTTCCAGCAGCACCAGCACCCGATGCAATCACCAAGGGCACTACACCCAACACCATCGCGGCCGTAGTCATCAAAATTGGCCTTAAACGAACACTGCTCGCTTCAACGATTGCATCCAACTTGCTACGACCTGCCTCTTGAAGTTCATTGGCAAATTCCACAATCAAGATGCCGTGCTTACTAATTAAGCCCATCAATGTAACCAAGCCAACCTGCGTGTAGACATTCAGTGTTGTAAACACAAGATTAATAAAAATAAGCGCTCCAAATAACGCGAGAGGCACTGATACCAAAATTACAATCGGATCGCGGAAACTTTCAAACTGAGCTGCGAGAACCAAAAAGACAATCAGGATTGCAAAAAACATGGTGACTAAAAATCCACCCGACTCAGCCATAAATTGCCGCGAAGGGCCGGCGTAGTCCATGTTGTAACCATTAGGAGCAACTTCTTTCAGAGTTTGACGCATGAACTCTAATAGGTCGGCCTGAGAAATGAAGGGTGTACTCACCCCTGAAATGGTTGCTGAGTTTAGCTGCTGAAAGTGATTGATAGATTGGGGAACCACTCTTTGTTTGATGCTCGCTATTGTTCGTGCCTGAATCATGGCGCCACTTGGTGTCCGTATGTAGTAATCCAAAATCTGGTCTGGATTGAGACGATCCGTTTGTTTTACTTGGGGAATGACGCGGTATGAGCGACCAGAAACCGAGAAATAATTTACAAATCCACCGCCCAAAGCAGCCGATAAAGCGGCGCCCACTTGCTGCTGTGTCATGCCTAATGCAGCCACTTTTTCACGATCGATCACCAATACATCTTGTGGCTTATCGATCTTTAAATCAGAGTCCACAAAGAAGAAATTTCCACTACGGCGGGCTTTATCTAACACAGCTTGCGATACTTCATTGAGCTGATCATAAGGCTCAGTCGTATTGATAACCACTTGGACTGGCAAGCCTTGCGCGCCAGGCAAAGCAGGGAACTGAAAAGCAGCTATACGGGCACCAGCAATCGAATTCCATTTTTGCTGCAAATCTTCTTGAAACTTTGTAGCATTGCGGCTTCGTTGACTCCAATCCTTTAATAGAATGCCACCAAAGCTGGAGGTTGGGCTAGTAATCTGAAATGCTTGCTCATATTCTGGCTCTGCCGCAGCAATCGCATAAATTTGATCAGCATAAGTCTGCATTTGATTGACAGTGCTATTGGGCGGTCCAGATGCTTGCATCAAAACAATGCCTTGATCCTCAGTAGGAGCAAGTTCTGCTCGAGCAGTAGCATACAAATACGTCACGCCACCCAACAGAATGACGCCCATCACAATAATGACCTGCCAAGTGCTTAGTAAATCGCGCAAGGTAGATTGATAACTGTGATGCACCTTGTCAAAAATGTGATCAATCTTTTTTACAAACGAAGATGCTTCTTGTTCTTCGGTAAAAATACGAGAACACATCATCGGCGATAGGGTTAACGCAATCAATCCTGATACTGCTACCGCACTTGCTAACGTGAAAGCGAACTCAGTAAATAACGCACCTGTTAGACCGCCCTGAAAACCAATAGGAATATACACAGCAATCAACACTACAGTCATCGCTAGGATTGGGCTGCCAAGCTCACGAGCAGCAATGAGAGAGGCCTCTAATGGCGACTTACCTTCCTTCATGTGTCGATCGACGTTCTCAACCACAATAATGGCATCATCCACCACCAATCCAATAGCCAAGACCAAGGCTAAGAGAGTCAGCAAATTAATGGAGTACCCCAAAATTTGCATCAAGAAGAAAGTTCCAATGAGAGATAGGGGCATTGCAATTACCGGCACTGCTACAGCACGCACACTTCCCAAAAAGAGATAAATCACTAAAGTCACAATGATCAACGCCTCTACCAGGGTTGAAATCACTTCATCAATAGAGCTAGTAATAAATTCGGTAGAGTCGTAAACAATCTTGCCATTCATACCAATTGGCAATTGCTTTTGAATATCGGGAACAACGTCCCTTACGCGCTGCGCAACATCTAAAAGATTGGCCTGTGGGGCTACTTTGATACCAATAAAGACTGACTGCTTTCCACTAAATGCGACATTCGTGTTGTAGTCTTCTGAGCCTAATGAAACATTGGCCACCTGATCTAGGTAAACAATATTGACGCCATCTTTCTTCACTACCAACTTACGGAATTCTTCTAAGGTATGTAAATCGGTACCCGCAACCAGGTCAACCGCAACCATATCGCCTTTAGTGCTGCCCACTGCAGATAAATAGTTGTTGGCAGACAACGCGCCATATACATCATCAGGACCGACACCAAGACCTGCCATCTTTTCACGATCTAGCCATGCTCGCAGGGCAAACTTTCTACCACCGATAATTTCGGCATTTTGCACACCCTCAACCGAATCGAGCTTGGGCTTCACAACGCGTAGCAAATAATCTGTGATGGCATTATTTGGCAGCTGATCGCTGTAAAAACCCATATACATGGCAGCCGTAGACTGTCCAATCTGCACTGTCAATATCGGCTGCTGTGCTTGTGGGGGTAATTGATTTTTCACTGCGCTAATTTGCGTCTGAATCTGAGTCAACGCAGAATTAGAGTCGTAGTTCAGCTTGAGCGTAGCGATAATAGTAGAGACGCCACTAATACTAGATGAGGATAAATAATCAATCCCTTGAGCTTGCGCGATGGAAGCTTCAAGTGGTTGAGTAATAAATCCTGCAATCGTTTCAGGATCTGCTCCATAGTAAGCAGTCGTAATAGTGACAATTGCATTTTGTGTTTGCGGGTATTGATTGACTGGCAAAGAGCCGATCGCTTTTAAACCAAACACCAATACGAGCGCACTCACGACCAGTGATAGCACTGGTCTGCGGATGAATATATCGGTCCAATTCATCTGCTATTTATTCCTGTGGCTTAGGATTAGGTGAATTAGCAGGTTGCACCTTGTTATTAATAATTAAAGGTGTGCCATTCTTTAGTTTGAGCTGTCCACTTGTAACAACCGTATCACCCTCATTAATACCTTTGAGAATAGCTACTTGATCACCACGCGTGCTGCCCGTGGTGACAAAGACCTGCTGAGCCTCAAGCGCAGGCTTACCTTGTTTATCTTTCTTACCAGTCTCTTTAGCCAAAAATACTGTTGAGCCATATGGGTTATAGGTCACGGCAGTCTGTGGCAAAGTTAATAACTTCACTTGATCGCCTAACTTAATGTTCACATTGGCAAACATTCCAGGGAAAATTTTCTTATCCGGATTTGCTAGTTGCGCCTCTACCTGGATATTTCGAGTGTTGGTATCAACTTTAGGACTTACGGCAGTAATCTTGCCTGAAAAGCTAGCATCCTTAAACGCGTCTGTTGTTACTTCAACATCTTGACCCACTTGAATTTGCTCAGCATTGCTCTGCGGTAATGTAAAGTCCACAAAAATGGGATCAAGCGTTTGCAAAGTTAATAACTTATCCCCGGGATTGACATATTGACCAGGATTAATAGAAACGATCCCCACGCGCCCACTAAACGGTGCCTTTAAATTTTTCTTTGCAACTAAGGCTGTTTGTGCTTCAACCTGTGCCTGCTTAGACTTTGCGTCAGCTGCGCTTGTATCAAAGACGTTCTTACT
>JACCDO010877899.1_pt1 | contig 17199 bp, 13 predicted proteins | sample 7446101 | NCBI WGS metagenome assembly JACCDO01 (sample SAMN15323440, study PRJNA562643) | freshwater metagenome | isolation source: river surface water | place: USA:Blue River Watershed | collected 2017-08-16 | reverse complement strand
TCTGTATCACCAAAAGTAGCTTTCAAGAAGTGAGACCCTGCCTTAGCTTCTTGCAGTGAGTCAACTGTTGGTAATTCACTAGCTAGAGAATCAATAGCAAACTCCATGTATTTCTTAAGGCTGGCATTCTGGTCTATAAGAGGAACATCCATAAATTGATTATTAGCTTTTGGCTTTCTAGTTATGAAGCTAGGAACACCTACATTATCTCTTACCCAATTAACCGCTGGGCCTAAGTCAATAGCTAATAAGCCAAACATCTCACTGGACTTTGATATACGCCACTCTCTAGGTTCTCTCTTCTTGCGATTCCAAGCCTTAATAACAGCTTCTGTAGCTCTACCATCCATGCCTATAAAGAAGAACTCCTGTCTTAGAGCTTGTAGTATTCTAGCTACTAAACCTTCCTCGCTTGTATCGTTACCGAGTATAAGCTCAAGTATCGTAGATAGCGTAAGGCTAGTACACTTCTTAGCCACCTCTGTAGCGTATAATCTTTGTGAATCTGGATCTCTAAGACATCCACCATCTTCAGAGATTATCTGCCTAAATCTAGCCAAGTCTTCAGGGTCAGCAGCATTTAGCTCAGCTACTGTTTGCCTTACTAGCCATTTATGGGCCACCTCAAAGTGCAGTCTTGACGTACTTCTTATATCTGAAGTATCAAGCTCTGTTATAGCCTTTAGCCAGGTCTTCCATCCATATGTTTTAATAGCTTCATCTGGGTCTTTTTCTTTTATTGAATCAGGCCAGCTAAATACCCTAACTGGTATCTTTGTCTGCTTTAATACAGTCTTAGCTATCTCATCCCCTCTATGCTCTGGATGATCCATAACAAAGAGTACCCTCTCAACTCCACAAACTTCACTTAGTAAATCAGGAGAAGATGAAGCGGCACCTCCTATGCCAAGTACTATGTCCCAAGTTACACCATCAGAGTAGAAGTTAACTAAATGCTGCAGGCAGTCAAACTCGCCCTCTACTAGTATAGCTTCTGTTATGCTATCAAATTTGCTGTACTTAGATCTGTAATTAGATAGTCCGAAAAAGCCTAGTCCTTCCTCATTCTCATCTTTCACATATACTATGTCTTTGCTAGTTTTATCTTTCCTTAAGTGGTCTGCCCTTAACTTAAATCTGCTTATCTCAGTAGGGGTTTTATGATAGAAAAATACTAACGACCCTACATAGTCTGCCGTAATCCAGTCTTTTATATAGTCATAGCATCTTTCAGTATTAGAACTAATGTATTTTCTGAGTACAACCCATGGCGGTAAAATGCCTATAGGTAACCACTTTATTAAGTCCTTGTCTAACTTTATACCACGAGATTCTATGTACTCAACGCACTCTTTAGCGAAAGCATACTCAGGGTCATTCTTTTTATCTATAGCCTCTACTAGCACTGTATTAAATGCTAGAGCTAGCATAGATTTTACTTCGTCCCTAATCTCTGCTTCTTGTACTTCTTGAACTGCCTTAGCTGGTAAGGACTTAACTCCTTTGTCTCGCAGCATCTTAACTGCATTAGCCCAGCTAGAGCCAGTGACCATAGCCACAAACTTAATTGGATTAGTCTCGTACGAACCGCAACCAAAGCACTTAACGAATTTTTTACTAGTAACTATATAACAAGAAGGATTACTATCTGTATGTCCAGGGAAGGGACAACATCCTTTCAAAGAGGTACCTCTTATTTCCCACTTTGAAGATCCAGACTCTGTTAGTATGTCCTTCCAAGCACTTAGGTGTATCTCATCCCATATTTTCCTTACCTGGGAGATCTTGTCCATTTGTAAGCCTATCCTTTGCTGCAGAGCTTCTTATATTGGCACCAATTGCAGTGAGACCCTTTCGTTGGTTCTGGAGTTGGAGTATATAGATCTGCTAGTTTATTTATCTCAGTAAACACTGGATTATCTTGTGTTATATCTTTCTTGAAAATTTTCCTAGAGTGCCAAAGCAAGCTGTTATCATCAGTAAAGAATAAACAGGGCTGTACGCTAGATATCTCTGGGTATGTGGAGTGTAACAGTACTCCATAACTTTCAAGTTGTAAAGCATATGATTTAAGGTCACCTGGTCTACCTGTTTTTATATCTACAGCTATGATATGCTTCTTTCCGTCTTTAGACATCATAATAGCTCTATCTACAACTCCTCTAAGAGCTGATTTGTAGTTAAAGAAATCCACAGGGGATAGATCTTTATCTACTGATAGTCTTATCTCGCTTAAGTCCCATTCATGGCCTTGAGACTTTAGTTTCTCAATTCTATCGTGCAAGTTATCTACACCTTTACGCATGCTATCTAGTCTAGACTTGTTAGCTGTAGTTAGTATAATGCCTTCTTCAGAAGCCTTTGCAGCTTCCTGTTTAGGCATACCAGAGTTTAGTAACTCCGCATACTTGTGTGCAGAAGAACCAAGTGTTAAGGCAGTGTCATCTGTCTTATGAAGTTCTTCTTCTGATAACTTTAACTTATCAACATATTGTCTATGGAATTTTAAAGCACATTCATCAAGCATAGATGCTTTACTCGGGCTCCAAGCTCCTAGCTTTAATGCTGCAGGGCTAAAAAAAGGCATGTAGATTCTCCTAGTTTATACTCCGCCTTTAAATTTGGCGGCTTTACATATTACAATAAATTACACTAAATGTCAATAGAATAATGATTACATATTAAAATCTGGGGCACTACCATCATCATCGGAATCGAATGGTAAGGCCTTAGAGGATCTCTCTTCTACTTGCAATAACTTATCTTGCGAAGCCAAACTCTTTAAGGAGTTAAAGTCTTCTCTAACTAATTGATTAAACGCTTCTGCAGCAACGGCGGTAGTAGCTGAAGGCATGCTTGCAGCAACAGATACCTTGAATTGATGCCAATTCTTACCTGCCTTACTTTTAGCTTCTGTAGCTAAGGTAAACTGTGTATTCCAGATCTTTCTAGTTCTAGCTGCTTGTCTAACAAGGAATTTGCCTGAACTCTCTGATGTCTTAGCGAAGATTACTTTTACAAATCTGGACATATCTGCAGTAAGGGCAAACACATTAATGTTATCCATACAAGCGGTTCTTTGGTCATTTCTCCAAGGGAGATTTGGGCAATCAGAACATTTGCCATATTTACTACCTGTAACGCCATCCAATGAGCTACATTCGATCATACCTGATTGTTCGCCTACTACAAACATAGTGCGTGAGTTGTATGCGAATACTGGGATAATATCGATGGATGTACCTAGATTAACACCTGGAATATATAACTGACCAATTCTGCTACCTTCAGGGCAATCTGACTTGGATAAGCTTGTTGGTTGTACGATCTTAACTGTTGGGATACGAAGTCTATTGCTTTCCATACCAACTAAGCCTTCTGTGCCAGGCTTGACTAACTCGATCAATTCAAGTAACTTGGCTTGATCATCACTACTTAACTTAGCTAACAATTCGGAACTGATATCCATATGTCTAATACTCCAAAAAATGGTAAGGGGAATAACTTGTCAGAGCAGCCAGAAGATGGCTTGGACTCTTACTATAACCAATTGGCAGAGGTAACTATTCTAGATAAAGAACTAGAATTTAAGTACATGGAAGAGTACTGTAGAAGTACAACCTCTGACTCAAGGAAGATAACTATACGACAAAAAGTTGCAGAAAGCAACTTAAAGCTAGTGTTTTCATTAGCCAAGTATCTATGGAAAGATAAAGATAAAGAAACATTGCAAGAGCTGATTGCTGCAGGTAATGAAGGACTTCTTATAGCAATGGATAGATACGATCCTAAGTATAAGGTTAGATTCTGTACTTATGCTGGACATTGGATACTAATGTGCATGCGTAAAGTACAGAAAGGTCCTCTTAGATTACCTGCCGACAAAGCTGTCCCAAAGATACTTCCAGAGGAAGCTGTACCTGGAGAAATTTACGAGGTAAATCTCTATGAGGTTTTGGAACAATCTCACGATCTAGATTCTTTAAGAACCTGGATGCGATTTCTAACTGAGAGAGAAAGATATATAGTAGAATACTCTCATGGTTTATCTGAATCTGGACAAATTAAGTCTCTTAGGGAAATTGGGAAAAAATTAAAATTATCTTCAGAGAGAGTTAGGCAATTAAAAACAGAAGCAGTTAAGAAGCTGCACCGCTGGTGTACCTTTTAACTCTTATCTTCATTAAGTCCTAGAATAAGAGTAACTATGCTAGTTCCATCTGCAGGGTTAAGTATCCATTGAAGAGTCTTTAGAGCAATCTCAATATCAAGAACAGAGTTAGCTGATACTTCATCATCAAATTCTTGTAATGTGCTTCTCTCTGCTGATAGCTTAGCCACTGCCTCTAGGATGTCACTGTCTTTTCTAATTCCTAGCGCGTTAGCTAACTTGTTGGCAGGTTTTGCATCTTTCTTTCTGTGCTGAGCCTTTACTGACTTGCCTTCCTTCTCAGCTTCTTCTTGCTTCTTGTTAATCTTTTCTTTGATTTCAGAGCCTGATGCACCAGCCTTAGCTTCTTGTAAAATCTCTTTGCGTGTTTCTTCGTCGGAAACATTTGCAATGATCTTACCCACATGGAAAGTAATTTCGCCTTTATCAATAGCTTCGATTACCTCAGGCATTTCTTCTTCTCTAGATAAGAGAGAAAGTCTTGCTTTGATTGTATTCTCAGCTAAGGCACAGTTCTTACACACCTGTTCCATGCTCAAACCAGCATCGAGCAGTTGCTTAATGGCTCTGGCTTGCTCCATTGCATTCCAGTTTAGTCTTTGGGTGTTTCGAACCAAAGCATCAGAGCCCAACTGGCTAAGTACTTCTTTTGTGATGTAACTTCTAACTTCTTCTTTTTCTGCATCGTCCGCATTGTCATTCAATGCTACCCATTCTTCAAAGCATTCTTCGATTAGTGTTAGCTTTGAGGGTCTAACTTCGCATCTAATTTTAGTAAGAGCCTTACCATTATTAGTTGAAGTAACTCCTTCTTTCAATAGCATGGACACAGCATAACAGCGTCTATTACCTTCAAGAACTCTTAGCTTACCGTCTGTTGTGTCGGGTTCCATTACGATAGGAGATTCTAGTAAACCTCTTTCTTTAATAGAGGACTTTAAGCTATCTAATGTTTCTTGATCGCCATAGAACTCTCTAGATTGTAAGTAATCTGAGTTGTTTGGTTCCTTGAAATCTAACTTATCTACATCTACTAGCTTGTAAGTGCGTCTAGCATCTGCAATATCTACTACTGGGAAATTATTCTTTTCCATCATATTTACCTCTACATTGTGAGAAATACTGGCACCATTTAGCTGTACACATCCAGGTGTTAGGCGCAGTACGGGGGAAATTACCTTGAGAGATGTTTGTAGCTACCTCTCCAATTAAGTCGGTAAAATACTGTAACTCTCCGGGAGAGTATTTATACCTGACTTGATTTAACTTTGGTAGTTTATTTTTAACTACACTGTCAAACCTAACATATGGGTTAGACTCAACAATGGCATACATTGCAAGTTGTATGCTGTCTCTAGCGTCAGCTTCGGACTTGGACTTATCTACCACTTTTAAGTCACAAATCTCTGTGTAGCCAGCGCTGCTATCTACATAGTCAATGAATCCCATTACAGGTACATCACCAACAAAGGATTCAAACTTTGACTCTGACTTTGAAGGCAGGAGTATAGGAGACAGTTCCTTATACCACACTTTGTACAAATTTTGTGCATATACCTTTAGGGTATCTATGTTAAAGTTATCTTCGTACTCAATTGTCTCATCAGATAAAATAGAATTAACATCTGGTTCTGCTAGTACTATGATGTCTGAATCTTTTTGAGGCTTTAGCTCTGTAGCTAACATCTCTTTGATATGAGTCTCTACATACTTATGAACAGAGCTGCCTAGCGACATGGCGTATGGTCTCTTAACTTCTGTTTTAGTATTTAATACGTATTCTAGTTCATACTGCTTAGGGCATGATAGATACTTGTTTATCTGTGAAGCTGATAAGAAGCTTTTTGGTAGATTATACGACATCTATATTTCCTTTAGGGGTATTGTTGTTTTATTGCTTTGTCTTGGCAGAATACACTGCGAATCAAACGGCTTTACCCCGTTAGACAAGCAATCTAGCACATTGTCACATGTTACGCAATTTGGTCTAGTGGACAGTAAGTTGCTAACATCTATCTTATTAGACAATAGATTAACTGTACTATGGCCTATGCTATTTCTTATAACTACTACCTGTACTAATAAATTAGAAAACCCTTTAGCTCTCAAGCCATAGTTTCTATCTAAGCTTTGTAGCCAGTGATCTAATGAGAAACTAAGCTCAGCGTAAACCATAACAGGTGCTTTAAAGGTAACTCCAATTCCCATAGATATCTGGGCTAGTATTACTATATTATCTTCAGAGTCGTTAAACTCTTGCTCTACTATCTGAGGCTCTGTAGTAGTGTGATCATATCTAAGTACTTTAGTTATTTTAGATAAGCTACTGTATAACCTGTCTAGCGTTTCATGGTGCTTAGCCCATACAATGCACTTGCTAGACAGAACATGGCTTTCAACTAAATCACATACATTATCTATAAGACAGCTATCTCCAGTATCGACTACTATTCTACCAGGGTCTACAGTAGATACTTGGCACTTTGATGTGTAAGGCTTTATGTTATTAGCCACGCAGCTAGACATATGAGGGCAAGTATCGCATATTGTTTTGTCTGCTAGAGATTTATATACAAATCCTGAAGATACCTGTGCGCATCTGGTCATTGCCGTAACTGCATTCTCAGGCTCTGGTATATACTCGCCGTCTACAGTTATAGATTCATAGTTAACTAGCTTATTGTAAAGCCTAGAAGTAGTAGCACTAGATTCTATTTCTATAGTTTGTATTACTCTGTCTGGCAAGTCTAAGCATTCTATAGCTTTCTTACGTATAGAACACTCAGATACTAAAGCATTTAGCCTATCTATATTTTTTAGCCCAGTAACAATGTGCTTATTGTAAGGACTGAAAGTTAAATACGTATCTCTAAATTTCCAAGAATCAGGAACTATGAATTTACCTAGGAATCTAAGCTGTGCCCATAGATGCAATGGACTTCCTAGCGAGGGCGTGCCGCTAAGTATTAACCTTCTCGTTGGTGCATTAGGTCCTTCTACTAGCTTTAGTATTGCTTTAGTTCTTGCAGAGTCTGGAGTTCTAAGTGAGTGGCTTTCGTCTGCTATTATCAAGTCAAACTTATAACTCATCAAAGTATCTATACACATCTTTGCTGAGTCGTAGGTTATTACCATACCGCACTTTGATTCATAAGCACTGGCTATTAACTTTATTCTATGAGCTGGGCTATTAGCTATTATAGGCTGCAGTTCTAACTTAGATCCACTGTTGGAAGCCATTTCTTTTTTCCAAGTAAAAAGATTTACCCTAAGAGCTAATACTAAAACTCTTAGGTTACTATTAGTACTGTGTAGGTATCTAATTAAATCACAAGCTATTTTTGTTTTACCTAATCCAGGATCATAGAATAAACCAAGCCTAGGATTGTGTATAGCATATGATAGTCCTTCTATCTGATGATCATATGGCTTTAGTACAGGCACATAGCTATCTATATCTTTGTTTGCAATATCTAGTTCGCACTTGGCTAAGTAAGCTCTTAGCTTCTTTATATCTTCGGTTTCATGCCAGTATATAATGCTTTTAATAGCATCTAAGTCTTCTAGCGATTTTAAACCAAATGGATAGAAAGCTGGCATGTACCATTTACCGTTTGCTTTATTAAACGTAGCACCGTATAAAGTTTTGATAGTAGGTATATCTGAAGTATCTAAGTTAGTTAGGCATATAGCCTTATTAGCAATAACTATCGGTTGCATAACAGTACTCCTATGTAAAGCAGTGATGCTTAAACTTATAACACAATAACATAAATATTTAGGGAGGATTTAATGAGTTCTTTAGGTTTTAATGACTTCACAGATTCAAGCGGATTAGGTGTAAGTAACTTCGCTGATCCAATGAGATTGTGGGTACACTCTTTTTCTCCAAGAGATTTGAAGCAGCTATTTAGATGGACTGAATATCTATATTACAATAGTGCTCAGATATATGCAGGCGTAAAGAAATTCGCAGAATATCCTATAACTGAGATTAACTATCTAAGTGACAGCGATAAGTTAGTATCTGCTAATAAAAGACTACTAGAAGATATTCTAGGTATAAAAAGAGCTCTTATACGTGCCAGCTTAGATTTGCAAGTATATGGCAACTCCTTCACTAGCATACACTTGCCCTTTAGAAGGTTTTTAAAATGCAAAGCTTGTGGGTACGAAGCACACGTATCTGTATGCGACTACACTTACAAGCCAACATCAGCAGAGTTCTCTAATAAATGTGGTGAGTGCGGGGTTAATGACTTAGTAGAAGTAATAGACAGACTTATATTAGAGCCAGAAAAAATAAATATTATAAGATGGGATCCAAAGCTTATAGATATAGCTGCAAATATAGTAACCGGAGATAATGAGTATTTCTTTAGCGTACCATCAGACATGAAATCCGCAGTGTATAATGGTGACAGGCATTTAATAGAAACAACACCCATTAACCTATTAAAGACAATGGCTGAAGATGAACTATTTAAGTTTAATCCTGGAGAGATTTTTCATATGAAATCAGACTCTCCTTCAGGTCTTGAGAGCGGTTGGGGGTATCCTAGCTTAGTGTCTGCCATACATTTGTTTTACCATGCTAGTATACTAAGAAAAGCTAACGAAGCTATAGCTCTGGAGAGAATAGTACCTCTTAGGGTTATGCACCCTCAAGCAGTATCTGGTGCAGCAGATCCTATTATGAGCTTGTCAATGGGTAAGTTTATGGGTGAGGTAGAAGAGAACATTAAGAGATGGCGTAGAGATCCTAACCATATAATGATGTCTCCTGTAGCTATAGGTGTAGCCCAGGTAGGAGGAGAAGGTAGATCTTTAATGGTAGCTCAAGAGATTAGCCAAGTAGAGGATAATATTATAGCTAGTATGGGTATACCAAAAGAGTTTATCTACGGAGGTCTTAGTTTTAGCGGTTCTAGTGTTACATTAAGAATGTTGGAAAACCAGCTAGAGCCTAGCACTTTTCAATTAAATCAATTGCTTAAATGGATATCTGATAAATGCTCTAGTTTCTTAGGTTGGGAAAAGATAAAAGTTAGTCTTGGTGACTTTAGAATGATTGATGATATGCAGCAAAGACAAATGGCTATGCAGCTATGGCAATCTGGAGTTATATCTAAAACTACCTTAGCAGAAATGAATGGTATAGATATTAATGAAGAGCGAGAGAAGATTAAAAATGAGCAGTTGTCTGATGCTAGAAACCAGAAGAATCTAGATTTGGAAATGCAAGCTATGCAACAGGATATTGGTATGCAAGCTAGACAAATGGCTACACAACAACAACAACAGCAAATGGGTTCTAACGGTCTTACTTACGATCAACAAGCAGTAATAGGTCAAGCTGATGGCATAGCTCAGCAGTTTATGCAAATGGATCCAGGAACTAGAAAATCACAATTGGCTAGCTTACAGGCCGAAGACTATGTTATGTATAGTGTTGTTATACAAAGACTAGAGCAGATGCAGCTTGACCAAAAAAATCAAGCATACTCACAAATGCAACAACAGCCACCTATGTAAGGTATTATTATGGATAACAATTCAGACTTTATTACTAAGCTTTCACAAACTCAGAAGCCTCTTGATCTGGATCCGTTCCCAGAGATACCAGATCCTCCTCCAGGCTTTAACCCAGAAAAGAATCCTATTAAAACAGATGGTGTTAGCTCAGTAGCTGATTACGCTAAAGACAAGATCAAGACTGATTATAGATATATACCACATGCCAGAGTATTTTGGATAGCACCTGAGGGTTGCCCTGAGTTTGACGAGCTTCTTAAAAAAGGTGCTTCTGGTGAAATTATGATAGCTAAAAAAGAAGTAGCTGATGTTAGAAACACAGCAGCATTTAAGGTTTATATAGAATGGTTGGAGTTAGTTAATAGCTAAAAAAAATAACTATAACTATAACTATAACTATAACTAGGACCTCACTTTAAAAGTGAAATCCGCCGAAGAAGTCAAAATCGTCGTCTTCGTCTGGATCTAGATAATTCATTTTTTCTTTTCCTGTATCCCTGCCTGTTATGCTCAGGGCTATTGATGATAACTGTATCTTTAGCTTCTCTATCATTGCTGAATAGAAGCTTACCTATAAAGGCTCCTAATGCTACTAGTGAGATTGCTCCCACCTCAGCTAGGATACCTTGTTTAGTATCTGTGCCTGCTGGGTCAATACCCTCCCAGCCATCGTCTTTGGACATATTACCTCCATGTCCAGATTAGCAGATTAGATCTGCTATACGCCCCCTCTAATTTTGGGGGGCCTCAAATTTAGATTTATTTTCCTTCATCCACTTTAAATTGCTTTTGTTATTATAGCATTCCTTTAGAAATGCTAACTCAATGGCATCTACATCGAATGCCAACTCCACCGCCCTATCTTTATTGCCCTGGGCTAGGGCACCTTGTACTCCCAATAGTACATCCAGGGATTTCCCCCTTAGCCCTGTTAATAGGGCTACTTTATCTTTTAATCTGTCAATCAGTGCCTCGTAACGCACTCCCTTGTTTATAACTTCTGTTTTGATTGACGCAATTTCCTTTTCCAATTCCTCCTTCTCTTTAGCCTCCTGCGCCTTCTTTTCATCCTCCCTTCTTTTATCGATTTCCCTCTGTAGCGCTTCAGTTACGCTATCAAGTTCATCCTTTTCCTTTTTCCACTGTTTGTACATTTGAGTTTGAATTTTATCTCTAAGTACATTTAATACATTGCTTGATGTTAAGTCTTCCCCATCAGCAATATCTACTAACTGCACAGCAGCCTCTTTTGCAGAGACTGTGTGTTTCTGTCCTTGGCATTCGAACACCACAGAATGCTTGTCCAATAGGTATAGATAGCTAGGTATATGACTTGAACTTGCATCCAAGATCTGACCTTCTCTCCTAACCCATCTCGAAAGTGCCAATAGTCTACCAGCGTCTGTATCCTTTGCTGGTCTTTCAGCACCTTCCACGAGGAAATCCGCCCCCCCTAATGTAACGGTGTACTTCGAGGTGTTGCGGTTGTCTTTTCCATTAGCTGTGGCAATATCTGTCATGTGTTGACAGAGTACCTCTAACATCTTATCCGCATCTACTGATACTGATTTGACATATTCTCCATCTTCAATAACTTCGCTAAAATCCAACTTAATAGTTAGAAATTTAACTTTAACTACACCATCTTTTGCCCACTTTAATGGGATTTCGAAGGCGGTATCAGTATCTTTAACTTTAGCTTTATTAACACCAGTAAAATCGGTGTTAAGTTCTCTAGCTTTATCTTGGGCCTTTGGACCCTTATTGAGATTCTTAATACTCAATTTCTACTCCTTTAGTAAGGTTTGTAACTACCCTTGATTGGGTATATACTTATACCAGGAAATAAGCATAATTTTTGCTATAAAGTAGGATAGAAAAGATGTCTCAGCCAGAAGTAAGACCGTTAATGCAATCTGCTGAAGAAAAGCAGAAATCAATAAGAGAGAAAACTATAGAAGGCCTAGAGGGCATGTTCCCTATAGTAGGAACTCACCATGATGTTGAGATTAACAATTTCAGGGTTATTGAGAAGCCAGTAGACTACAATACACATAAGGATGCACTATATAAAAGAGGCACGCTGTATGAGCCTGTAAAAGCAGATGTGACAATAAAAGACAAGCAAGGTAATATAGTTGACCAGAAAAAGGGTCATACCGTTTTACATCTTCCCAGAGTATCTTGGAATAATGCATTTTTAATAAACGGTAATGAATATGCTTTTAAAAATCAATTGAGAACAATGCCTGGCGTATACACGCGTCAACGAGAGAATGAGGAGTTAGAAGCATCATTTAACTTGGCTAAAGGTAGTAATTTCAGAGTTAATATGGATCCAGCTAAGGGTTTATTGAATATGGAATATGGTACTACCTCTATACCTATGTATCCTGTATTAAGAAGCCTTGGCATGGAGCACTCAGACATAGCTAATTATCTAGGTAAAGATCTAGCTGATAGAAATGCTTCTGAGTACGGCAATAAGGGTCAAGCAGCAATTCAGAAGCTTTATGAAAAGCTAGTTCCAGAAAGCAAGAGAACAGCTACGAGTCATCAAGAAAGAGTTCAGGCTATACAAGCCCACTACGACAACACTGTATTATCAGAGAAAACTACCGAAAGAACTCTTGGTAAAGGATTTAGTAAAGTAACTCCAGAGTCAATACTACTAGCTAGCAAAAAATTAGTAGGAGTGTATAAGGGTGACCAAGATCCCGATGACAGAGATTCTCTAGAGTTCCAAAGAGTTCTAGGCGTAGAGGATATGTTTAAAGAACGCATAAGGCTAAAAGGTAAAGAGCTAGGCTATAAAATAAAAACCAAACTAGACTTAGCTAAGGATGTAAAGGTATCTCAGGTAATGCCAAGCACAGCTATAACTCCTATGTTAAAGCAGTATATCTCTACCTCTCAGCTTTCTATGATTCCTTCTCAAATTAATCCTGTTGAATTATTAGATAGCTCTTTATCTGTAACCAGACTTGGTGAAGGGGGTATAGGTAGTGATAGAGCTATTCCCGGTGAAGTTAGACAATTACATCCAACACAAATGGGTATTATAGATCCATTTAGAACACCTGAATCAGGACATGCAGGGGTTGACGTTAGGTTTACTCTAGGTGCAGGTAGAGACAAAGACGGTTATCTATACACCAAATTAAAAAATGCTAAGACTAATGAGATGGAATGGGTTCCAGCCAGAAAAATAAGAGACTTAAATATAGCTTTCCCTCAACAAGATACAGACAAGGGTAGAGTGGATGCTATGGCTAAGGGTAAAGTAGCTAAGATAAAACCAGGTGAGGTAGATTATATAGTTAACAACGTAAAAGATATGTATACGCTAAGTACTAACATGGTTCCCTTCTTAGATGGTACTCAAGGTAATCGTATTATCATGGGTAGCAAAATGGTTGGGCAAGCAGTACCTCTAGTAGAAAGAGAAACTCCTTTAGTAGGTCCCTCTTTGAACGATAAAAATACAGCTATAAGTATGGAGAATGTAGTAGCAAAGATAAGCTCTCCATTAGCTCCAGAAGAAGGAGTAGTAAGTAAGGTTAATCCTGATAGCGTCGTACTTAAAACAAAAGATGGTGAGAAAGTTATACCCTTAGCTAACAATATACCTATGGCCTCCAAGACATTCTATCATCATACACCAATGGTTAAACCTGGAGACAAAGTAACTAAGGGTCAGTTGCTTGCAGAGAGTAACTACTCTAAAGGAGATAAGCTAGCTCTAGGTAAAAATTTAAAAATGGCTTACATGGCATATCATGGTCTTAACTCTAATGACGCTGTTGTAGTATCTGAGGAAGCGGCCCATAAAATGCGTTCAGTTAAGATGAGTAAGTATGTTGTTGAAGTAGATAAAGATACTAGAATAGATCACTACAAGCATGCTGCTAACTTCCCTAAGCAATTTACTAAAGATCAATACTCTAAGATGAAAGACGGTATAATACAAAAGGGAACTATACTAAAACCTGGCGATCCTATAATAACTGTGCTACAGAAAAAAGCACCTAGCATCGAGAATCAGATTCTAGGTAAAATACATAAATCGCTAAGATCTGAATACTCTGATAAAACTGAGGTATGGAACGGTGAGTCTGAAGCTGAAGTTGTTGATGTGCAGCAGCAAGGTAACAAGATAACAGTAGTAACAAAGTCAGAAGAGCCTTTAAGAATAGGAGATAAAGTTAGTAATAGATACGGAGGTAAGGGAGTTATATCTAAGATAGTACCAACAGATAGCATGGTCAGAGATGAGTCTGGCAAACCTATAGATATATTATGGTCAAGTCTTAGCGTTGTTTCTCGTATTAACCCAGGTCAAGTTATAGAAGTAGCTATGGCCAAAGCTGCCCAGAAAAAAGGCACTGAGTATGTTATACCAAACTTCCAAAAAGTTAATAACGTGAAAATGGCAAGGCAGGCTCTTAAAGAAGCGGGCATAAAAGATAAGGAAGATGTTTATGATCCTATAACTGGTAAGACAATTAAGGGTATAATGGTAGGACCTCAATACACTTATCGTTTATTTAAAACATCCGATACTAACTTCTCAGCTAGAGGTATAGATGGTGGATACGATATAAATGGTGCTCCAAGCAAAGGTGGTGAAGAAGGTGCTAAGGGTACAGGTGCTATGGAAATTAATGCACTACTGGCCCATGATGCTAGAGATATTCTGAAAGAGAATGCAGTTATAAAGGGAACAAAGAACACTGAGTACTGGAGAGCAATACAGTTAGGTAGGCCAGTTCCCCCACCACAAAGTAGTTTTGCTTTTGACAAGTTCAAGCACATGTTAGCTGGAGCTGGGCTTAGACTTGATAGAAAAGAAAACAACATGACAATAGCTCCATTACTAGACGAGGAAGTTAAGAAGATGTCTAGCGGAGAGATTAAAAATGCTAAGATGGTTTTTGCTAAAAATCTAATGCCTGAGCGTGACGGTTTGTTTGATATAGTTACTACTGGAGGTTTACAGGGTACTAGGTATTCTCATATAGAGTTGCCTGAGTCTGTAATTAACCCATTGTTTAGCGATGCAGCTAGAAGATTACTTGGTACCTCAGAAACTAATTTGAAGAAAGAAATACTAGAAAAGGGCGGAGACGAGATACGCAAGAAATTAAACTCATTGGATTTAGATACTGAGCTAGCAAAAGCTAAGAAAGATTTAGCTTCACTTAAAGGAGCTGACAAAGATAATGCCTATAAAAAAATAAAGGCTATAAACGCTTTGAAGGAGAATAACCATAAACCAGGTGAAGCGTACATGATTAAAACCTTCCCTGTTATACCTCCACAATTTAGACCTATTGTTCCAGGCAAAGGTAACGATCTTTTGGTTTCAGATGTTAATCATATGTATAAAGACCTAATGCTAGCTAAGGAAAAACTACAAGAAGCAAAGGACTTAGACTTGCCTGATGAAGATGTTAAAGAAATGAGATCACACCTGCAGCAGGCAGCTGGTGCTGTTATAGGTGTTAATCCCCCAGTGTCACAAAAGCTAGTTCAAAGCGAAGTTAAAGGCATAGTAAACACCATAACAGGTACTAAGACTGGATTTTTCAACGGAAAGGTATTAGCTAGAAGGCTAGACTTAACAGGTAGAGGTACTGCTGCTCCAGACCCTGACTTAGGTATGGATGAGGTTGGTTTGCCTGAAGAAATGATGTGGGGTATGTACTCTCCGTTTATAATGAAAAGCTTGGTTAAGCGCGGGTACAATGCTATAACAGCTAAAGAGATGGTAGATAAAAGAACTTCTCAAGCTAGAGAAGAACTAATGATAGAATCAAAGAACCGCCCAGTGTTTTTAAATAGAGCTCCTACTCTTCATAGATTTAACATGATAGCTGCGTTCCCAAAGCCAACTTCCGGTAAGACTATTACAGTTTCTCCATTTATGGAAGACGGTATGAATCTTGACTATGATGGCGATGCTTTGCAAATACATCTACCAGCTACTGAAGATGCTGTTAAAGACACTAAGAAGATGTTGCTATCTAATAACGTATTTGGTGATCGAACAAGAGAGCAGTTACTAGCTTATCCTAAGCATGAAGCTATAGCAGGCCTTGCCAGAGTAGCTGAGGATAAACGCGAGTCTGGTAAAAAGTTTAAATTTAATACAGTAAAAGAAGCTAAGCAAGCCTATAGGCGTGGTGAAGTATCTTTAATAGACCATGTTGAGATAAACGATGAGAATGACTAGTAAAGCAATATACAATGCCTATCTAATAGGATGCAAGTTAGCAGAGATTAACAACGCGACTCAATTAGCGGAAGCTATGTCTAATCAAGACGATAGAGAAATAGATAATCTACAAGAAAAGGTTCCTGATAGTACTAGCCTTATGACTGGAGATTCACAGTATAAGAATGGCGATTCATGGGGTCACAAAGTAGAACTATTTATGCCAAGTAATATGGGAGTTCCCTCAAGATGAGTACTTATCAAGATTACTACAATGCCGGGTCAAACCTAGCTAGTATAGAGTTTGAGAAGAAGGCATTCATTGCTAACTTAGGTAAGGCTATATGGAATAGCGCTCCTAGAAAAGCATTAGGATACCTAACTGGTATGGGAGGCAGAGTAGGATCTAAGGGTAGCTTTGCTTATAAGTACCTACCCTCTTCCACTATCGGAGCTAGTCTTGGTGGTGGCTTGCTTGGTTCTGCCACGGCAGAAGAAGGCAACAGGATGAATGCCTTCGCTGCTGGGGCAATTGGGGGTCTTGGGTTAGGTATAGTTGGTAATAATGCGGGTAGGGTGGGAGCTAGGCTATTTAATCCGTTTATGCGTAGAGCTAATATAAATAGATACTCTAATATGGGATTCAAAGATCCAGATACCATAAGAGCTTTGTCTACTAAAAACGAGTTTAATTACCTAGACAATGTCCTTAGTGACTCAGGGGGTCACATTAAAAAACTTAAGAATTACACTGGGTCTGAGCAATTTAAAAATTTATCTGCAGAACACCAAGACTTTATTAGAAAAGGTTTATCTAATACTAAAAATAATTACGTATCTGATGACTTTATAAAACAATTAAAGGAAATGCAATCTGTAGCTAAGCAGACTGCCAAGGAACAGTTTGCGAAAGCTGATACTCTAACTAAATCAAAGTACTATGGCGCTAAATCTCTTAAGACAGTTGGAAGTGTAGGTGGAGGTTTGGTTATAGGTGGCTTAGCTACTGCACCTCTAACTAGTTTTAGTGAGTCAGTGGCAAATAAGTTTGTTCCTAAGAAGTCACAGACACCAAGTAATCTTTACAATCCATACTACGGAGGTATGTAATGTCACTACAATCTTATTATTACAATCTAGGTAAGCTAACCAAGCAATCTTCAGCTAGATCGTTGATTCTACCTACTGCTGTAGGTGGTCTAGGTGGTTTAGCCTATGGTATGACTAGGAAAGAAAATCCAACCAAAGATCCATTACACCCTGCATCAGCTACCTA
>JACCDO010809732.1_pt1 | contig 17200 bp, 11 predicted proteins | sample 7446101 | NCBI WGS metagenome assembly JACCDO01 (sample SAMN15323440, study PRJNA562643) | freshwater metagenome | isolation source: river surface water | place: USA:Blue River Watershed | collected 2017-08-16 | reverse complement strand
AATGCTGCCCATGTTTTTTGATTTTTCCCATTACAATAAGCATTAATTTCGGTGTATGCTGTTTTAGCATTTGTCAAGGCTTGTAAAGCACCAAGCATAATATCTCTATTTGCTTCTGCACGTGCTTTAGCAGCTTTAGCAGCAGTTAATACAGCTTCTGCAGCTATTTTAGCTGCACCTTCAGCTTCCTCATCATAAGCTGTTTGTGCAGCTGTTTCAGCTGCAACAGCTGCTTCATAAGCACCCTCAGCATCTCCTGCAATATTACGGCTAACAACAGTCTCAGCAGCAGTAATAAATTCTTTACAAACTGAAATATTTGCACCATCGTCTACATTTACAGCATTATCAGTAGGCACAGCTGCTGTATTAAATAAGAAATCACGGATTTGTTTAATATAATAAGCATCGATTACAGCATGAATTTTAGCATAACAGCGCTCAATATCATCTTTATACATATCAGCAAATTGTGTTAATTCAGTATCGGCTCTAATAATTTCCATCATAAATCTTGATAATTCTAATAGTTTTTGAACTTTGAATATATGTCTATCAAAATATTCTTCTGACTGGAATTTACCATTAATATTATCTGAATCACTGAAAAACATATCGATTTGATAATAATAACCAGCATTTAATGGTTTTGATTTTTCCTTAGGGTCTTTTAATTCGCGTAAAGCATATACAAGACCATAAAGTTCAATAATAGCTTCCTCAAATGTAATTAATTGTAAATCGTTTGAAATATCATCAATTATATCAATATCTTTTTTAATTATTTTACCTTTTTGAATAGCTTTGTATAACTCTGTACCACTTTTACCAAATTTAACACCTTCCCATGGTTTTCTATTAAAATATGAAATATAAGCTGGGTTTTTTAATGAAGTACCAACAGCTGGTACACCATCATCATCAACTGGGCGACCAGGGGCTACATCACCAAGTGTTAATTTAGTATATAAATTTCTATATTCAGGATATTTTGCTGTTTTTAAAGATGTATACTGCTCAGGGTTAAAAACAGTATCTCCCAATAATTTTCCTCGTGGTCCAGGTCTAGGTGGCTCTCCTTCTGGTGGTCCATGTGGCATAAAGAAATTTTCTAATCTTAAAAGCTGTGTAATCAAAGCAGGGGTTTTCCTACCAAATAATAATTCAAAAACATCAGCTTTATAGCTATTATATGACTCTTCGTCCTTACCAGGCTCTTTGATTGTTTGAATTGCATTAAGATTTGTTTCCATTACCTCAAACAATGCATTAAACTGACTACGAACAATATTAACAAAATCTAAATTAGGTTCTGACCTAGTTATAGTTTTACCATCTTTTGTTTCTGTAAACTCAATCATAGGAGGAGTAATAGTCATATTTTCGAATAAGCTTTTTATACTTGCAAAATCTTCAGGAGTTAAATAAAGAGTATAAAATTTAGAAGGTTGTCTTATTCCATCTATTACTGCTGGTTCAGGTGGTTCATCTGTACCAAATGGACCAAATCCATCAACACCTGCAAAACCCTTCAATTTAAATTGAGGACTTAATATTTCTGAATTAGGAAATCCATCACTAAATGTACCCTTTAGTAATCTATATAGAAGATGTATATAACGGTTATATTGCTCATTAAGATATCTATTTAAATCATCTCTCAGTGTAGTACTTTCAATATATTTTTTATATTGTTCCATAATTACATTGAAAATTACAATTATATCATATAATAGTTTACCTAATTTTTCTTTTGCAATATTTCTGTTTGGTTGGTCAATTCCTTCCCTAACTAAACCAGTAGTTGCTTGGCTTAATGTATTTGTAACCATTGGGCTTATAAATGTAAAAAAAATATCAATTAAATCATCATTAATGACTGGGTCATCAGGCAACCCCTCAATTTCACTTTCTGGAATAGAGTCAAGTATTTCTGGTTTATTTTTATTAATAACCTTTTTTAATATTTTAATCAATTTATCAAGATTGTTTCTATTATCAGCATCTGCGTCGGTAAACAGAGGATAATTATTTGCTCTATAAATATCTCCTTTTATTTTTTCAATATCTTTGATAATTTTATAATGGTAAGGATATAATATTTTACTAGTAACATCAGGAACAATATTATCAATTGGTGAATCAATTTCTTTACTTCTGATAACTGCAGTTATTTCATCACTAAAAGGGTTTTCAGTTGGTTTACAAAATAGACTATAAATAATATTAAATGCATTTAAATTTTCCATATTTTTATGTAATCCAACAAATTCCCCTATTAATCGATTACGTTTTTCTCCACCATCTTGGAAATTAAAGTCATAATTTTCAAAAATACGTCGCATTCTGAACATAAAACTTTTAGGATTCAATCCTGTTATTTCTGGTTTTTGTAGACTTATGAGTGTACCTTTGCTAATACCAAATTTCTTTAGAAATTCACCACGTGTAAAATCCTTGACTACAATTTTATCATAATCGGTTCGCCATGCAAAAAGTGTAATTGCATATTGGTTGTCATCATCTCCTGTTTGCTCAGGAACATAATCGCGAACTGTATAAAATGAAATATAGTTTTGTATTCTTCCACCAATTTTTTTACCACCAATATTTGAATCGATTTTTTCAGCTATTCTTCCAAGAGAACCTTCCTTTTCAAGAGTTCTATTATAAATTTTAATATTACCAATTGAACCATAAAATTCAATTAACTGACTTGTAATTTTATCTGTAGTAGCTTTTAAAGATTCTGCATCTGCTCCACCAAAAATAGGATTAGCACCCAAAAACGCATTCAATTTATCAATATAATCCTCCGTAAATGGTTCAAATTCTTTAATATTATATTTTTTTAATAATTCTTTTCTAGATGAACTTTGTTGACCCTCTTTAGAGAGATTATCCACAATAGCCGATGTAGCTTCAATTAATTCATACATTGTTGTATAATTATATGTATTAATATCTGGTAAAGGTATAGCACGTGATACTCCAAACAAACCCTTCTTTAAAGATGATAGGAATGCAAGTAAATTAAAAAGACCGTTGATTTTTGCATATCTATCCTGTCCCTCTGAGGGAGAAGGTGTTTCAATACCTGATTTTCCTGTTTCAGGTACTACTGCATCTGTAGGACGAGCCTTGGCTAATTCTGACACAGCTCTTGTTGATATGTAAACGCCTGGTTTTCCTTCAACTGACTCCCATGCTTCAGGGTCTAATCCAGCAGGTACTACTTTACCCTTCAAACTATCCCCTTGACGCGCAGGAACATAACCTTCAGCAGTTTCAAGCATGAAGTTTGGTCCATCTGGTTCACCAGGAGCACCTATACCCTCAGGTAATGGTGCAACAGTAACATTTCCATTAGCATCAATTGCCCACTCACCTTCTACTGCTCTTACTGCACCTAATTCATCGGCTTTTGCAATTTTCCATTTTTTATCATTTTTATCATATTTAACATATTGAGACGATGGAACAGCGCGCCCAGGAACTCTACCCATACCCATACCAGTACCAGTTCCAGTTCCAATTGCCAAACCAATATCAGCACCCATACCAGTTGCAACAAATCCTTGGCATTCGGAAATATATGTCTTTAAACGTTTGATTAAAATTTTTCTTAAAACATTTTTTACTGCATCACAATCAACTGCGGATGAATCACTAACTGTTTTACAATTATTTGCCACACTTTCTAAGAAATCTTTATATGAAAGGTTTGTATCATTTTCTTCATTAAATTCTTCCTCAGTAATTTCTAAATCATTTGCTCCTCCACCTGTTTGTTCTTCTGTAGCCTCTTCAGGTGCTCCCTCTTCAGGTGCTTCCTCTTCAGGTGCTTCCTCTTCAGGTGCTCCCTCTTCAGGTGCTCCCTCTTCAGGTGCAGCTTCTTCAGACAGTGGTTCTTCAGCAGCTGCAGGTTCTTCAGACAGTGGTTCTTCAGCAGCTGCAGGTTCTTCGGGGTCAGATAGTTTAGGAGAAATATCACTTGGTGTACTGGTTTCATAGCTTACGATTGAACCACCAGCCATCAGTTTTTCAATTGGTCCATCACCCCCTGGTAACAGACTTTTAGTATATCCTCCATCGGTATATGATGATGGTGGACCGCCTCCACCACTCATTTTAATAATTGGAACTGAAGCATTACCTGACCCAGACAACATACTGGTCTCAGGATTGTAACCCGGAGGTGGCGAACTCATCTGGTGTTTTATGCGAAAAGAATAATTTGAAAAACCAACACAAATTCGATGTTAAATTTACACAATTTAAAACAATTTACACCTTAAAGAACAAACCAAGATGAATCGCACTCAAGAAGAATCCGACTATTCAGACAATGAATCGATTGGAAGTGAGGATAGTGATACAAATCAAAGACCAGTTGAATGCAAACCTGAATTGGTTATACTATCACTCCAAAAATTCTATAATAGTCGCACTGATATGGATAAAATAATGCCATATTTGCTCGGTACTGCACCAATATCATTACGTCTAATCGATTGGTTTGTTACAAACTATTGTCGCAAGAACTTCATCGGCTATACCCTTAATGGTCAGGAGTTCTTGGTCTATGTCAGTTATAAGTCTCAATTAAAGGCTTATAGCAAACAGTTCTTTGACCCTAATTGCCGCCGGGAGCGTATTGTCTTTCAGGTAAATGGTCATGACCCTTTCCGCACAACTGTAGGTAAATTGAACTTCTTCCGTTGGGCATTCGAGACAAAGATTCTTGATTACATTACAGCTCACTACGATGAGATTCAGGCTGACAGAGCAGAAATGACAAAAAACAATAAGCGAAATAATTCAACTCAAAATTCAGTTGCCTCAACTGCCTCAACAGCAACCACTGTTTCCGTAGCCTCCGCCATAACAGTCGCGTCTGCCGTAAGCACTGAAACAGCATCATCATCACAAACACATCGTTCAAATAAAACCCAGCGTCGCCACCGCTCAAAACAGATTCCGGCGGCAATTCAACATTTACAACGCCACAATGTGCAGGTCTGTATTACTTTTGACTAGTACGACTCGGAGCACATACGCCCCATGAATTTATTGTTCGTGGATAAATCTTTGACATATCATCCATTGCCGGCATCAATCGGTCACGTGCACTTATAATTGTTTCAACATTAACTTTTGTTTCATTTTCATCTACGTGTGCTGCAGTAAATTGACGTTCGAGCATTTTTTTACTTTCACGTAAACCTCTATCATCAGGAACTTCAAAAACAGCCCCACGCAATTCTCTTGCAACATTCCGTGGGTCTGACTTCACATCGTATTTCTGGAAATAAGGATTTCCAGCTAATATATCTGCAGTCGCAACATATGGCTGTGCTTGTAAGAAAGAACGCGGGTCAGTACGTGCTGTCTGTGGCATCATATCATAGAATGCTGCCTGAGCATTGGGGTCACGTCTATTATTAATACCATAAGGAGCGTCTGTTTGCCATTGTTCCACAAAGGCGGCATTAACATTATCACGGGTAGATGTTTCACGTCGCGACCGTGGTAACATTGGAGCAGGAGGTAAAGCCGGTGCTCTACTCTCATTTGGCAATGGTATACGAATCATTCTTCTAATCACAACATAACACAATCTAAAAGTTCGTCAACACACACAATTAATCATGAGTTCATTGTGTGTAGGGTCAATTGAATATTCCTCCCGTAATAGTCTTAACGATGAAGAACTATTATGGGTACGTCTAAGAGTTATATGTGAATCTGATGGTAAAACTATCTGGAATGATACCTTTAATTCTATCAACGATGTGCAAGAAACATTAGCAGACAATGATATTGCTGTACATGATATCATAAAAGTCAGCACAGATACATTTGTTGCAAGAGCAAAAGTGGAATCAATAAATAATTTGGCTGAATGGAAACCAGGTTGTAACCCTGATGAATTGTACGTTCGTACATTCCTAACAGTTATTGATGCAAAAACTAGTCAAGATATTTTTGAACGTGATTCTTGTTGGTTAACAACACTATTAGGAGATAAACCAATTGATATTTGGTTTCAGCATCTAAAGAGTATAGCCACTAAATAGAGGCTAAAGTACTGAAATCATATATATATAGAATAGTTATAATGAATTCGAAAACACAAAAACGTTCATTGATAGATGATTTTAGCGGTGGCGGAGCAGGTGAGCAGCAAGGTAGCGGGAACGAACAATTAGATAAGATTTTGACAGGAGGTGTATCCGATGCTTATAAGCGCCCATGGCATCGATTGGAGCGTGGTCTTCGTCTTAATCGTCTTCGTCTATTTGTTGCTGATGAAGCGAAGCAGGTAAATCTATCTGATGCTGAATCTATGCAACTATTTACTCTTCTTCAAAAATCACTAGAAAAGAAACATCTTAATTCAAAAACAACTGTTGTTTATGACCCAGAGGAGCAGAAGATAAAAGAGATTAAGGGTCTTGTTTCTCATCGCGATGCTGATGGTGTTCTTCGTTATAAGTTTATAGAAAAACGTGCAGCAGTTACTATGCGTCGTAAAAAAGAACCAGCTGAATAAAAATGAGTTGTTTGAACTTAATTATTCACTAATAGTTAAATTAGAGAATAATGGCATCACTTTTCAAAGAATGGTTTGAATATATGTGTGGTATTCAAGAACAAATTACATCTTGTTACGATGAAACATCATTGCATCATAGTATGGACGAAATGCATGAATTAGTAGAGCTGGCTGAAACTCCTGGCATATCAGAGGAAGATAAAGCATACGATGATTATATAGTAACAAATATAATGGAAGCATTTATGGACCATGAAGGTACTAGGCTAAGAGAGCCAGGGTCCTTGGTTACTAAGGCAGAGCAACTATTAGGGCAATTGCAGATAGAGCAACGGACAGAAGAATGGTATACACAGATGGCTGATTTATTGACAGCATCTGAAGTAGGACAACTCTTTAAAAGTCCACGTACTCGAGGACAGCTTGTATTAGCCAAAGCTAATCGTGAGGTCCGCGGTGGCTCTGGTGGACTTGCTGTCCCTAGTGAACTTATGTCAGCTTTTGATTGGGGAATTCGTTTTGAACCCGTAGCTAAAATGGTTTATGAAACTTTATTCCCTGGAACAAAAATCCACGAAGTTGGACGGCTTTTCCATCCAAGTTTTGAACGCTGCGCTGCTAGCCCTGATGGTATTGTACTAGGAACTCATGAACGGTCTGGACGACTAATAGAAATTAAATGTCCTGTTAGTCGTGATATAACAAACGCAAGTATTCCAGATGACTATTATGCACAAATGCAACAACAATTAGAGGTGACCGACCTCGAGGAATGTGATTATTTTGAAATTAAGATACGTTCCAAATACAGCAAAGAAAATCCCCTACTAGTTCAGGGTGAAGCCAAACACTATGGTGTGCTTTGGCGAATCGAATTTATTGAACCCGCTACTGCGGATTCACCAGAAAAATATAAAACATATTATAAATATGGACCAGTAGGGGATATGTCTGCAAATTGTATTGGACTCCCTGAAGGTCATCATATTGCCGAAGTTATTCCATGGGAAGTAATTAAAATCAATCTAACTACTGTCAAACGTGATAGAGGTTGGTGGTCTATGGCGAAGACGAAGATTGAAGAATTTTGGCGGGATGTTGAAGCAGCTCGTCGTGGTGAATTTGTTTTACCAGAATCTAGTCGTCCTAAGAAGATTACAGCCACCACGGAAGACGAAGGTTGTTTAATTAAATTCTAATCAATTACGCGGCGTAAGCAATCTGTGGTTTTTTATAGAAACCTAACATAAACTCTTGCCGGGGACCAGTACAGGTATCAGGATATGTTGTCATTACATTATTAGTACGTTGGCTGTAATTTCCTACAAGTGATGATTGCGCCTTATAATCGTTTTCATAACAGGTCTGAGAATTCATTGTCTCATGCTTCTCGCCTAATTGTAATGGTGCAATAGCATCATTTAGCAATGTATAAGGCACACGCGGAGCATCCAATGCCGGTGAATCACCGCCACCAATTGGAAGCATATTAGTAGTTGCTGCTGAATCCTGGAAATTGTCTGCTGCGCCGTATTTTGGCATCGCTGTTGCCTTAATTGTTACAATTTTTGACATAACACTGGTGTTTTCACGAAGCAAAATGTATAAGGCCAATAAAAATAGAATTACACAAGCTGAAATATACATCTATACTAGTTATTGAATATAAAGAAAAAATACAATTATGAATCAGTTCGTTAGTACATCATGATTACACATTCAGAGCGTAACCATCATAATGATAATAATAGTCAGCAGCGCTCTGTTTTTAACATTGCTCAACAGCCTATTCTTGATATTATTCGTTCAGATGTGTTAACATATATGAATATGTTCACCAATATTTTCTGTAATGGTCTAGCATTTGACCTTGGTTCAGCCCCTAATTGGTCATCAGTTCCCAACGAACCACATTATATTTTTGATATGTGGTGGACACTTATTGCAACAGCATATGAAAGTCATTATGCAAACCCTTATTTTAGTGCAAATGAGCATGCAGAGGTTATTTACAATGCCTATGCTCAAAACTACTTTTACTGGGAGGGTAATGTAACCGCTAGCACAATGCATCGTTATGGTTTCAGAACACCAATGGCTAGTTACAGAGCGTTGGACCGCCATGAGAAACTTAAATTTGTTTTCATTTCTGAGCTAACACGTCTTCTTCGTAGTAATGAACAACAAATCACAACGATTACTCAAGAACAGAAGAACATTTATGCAGAATTCACTTTAGCTGCAGCGGATGCTTCAGTTAATATTAATACTACGAGTATTATGACATAAAACATAATATAAAATAAATTAAATCACAATGCAGTACAAGAAGCCAAATTCCGGCTTTCCGAAGCTAATTTGGGAGTCCGCCTGTCTTCCAGATGAATGTGATGAAGAAACCATTAAAATATCATTGGATTTATGGGTAACTTGGAATGCACAGACTTATTGTAAACCAGATAATACGTATTACATAACCTGGACAGCCCCTAATGGTCAAACAATTACAGCGAATTATTACACATTTCATCGTTGGATATTATGTGCATGCACACCTGTAGCAAAGCCGCCGCAAAATTTGAGTTCAGAAACAGCGACAGTTTAAATTCAGAGTATAATAGTTATTCACTTACAATATGTCTAGTAACACTATGTATGTGATTAAGCGCAATGGAACTAAGGAGAAGATACAGTTTGATAAGGTTCAGCAACGTTTAGCGAAAGCTGCGAAGGGTTTGGATGTCAATACAATTCTGATTGCACAACGTGTGTTAGCGCGCATCTATAATGGTGTTCATACATCAGAGCTTGATGAACTTACTGCACAACTAGCAATCAGTCTAATTACCACCCACTACGATTATGGGACGCTCGCTGCACGAATTGCAATTTCCAACCATCAGAAGAATACTGATGCATCATTCTCCGCAGTCATAGAAAAACTGTCAGCACAGATTCACCCGAAGACGGGAGAACCTGTCAGCTATATCAGCGCAGAACTTTTAGCGACTGTTAGGGCGAATGGTGCAGCAATTGATGCCCGTATCAATCATGAACGTGATTTCCTATTTGATTACTTTGGATTTAAAACATTGGAGCGGGCTTATTTACTGAAGGATTCTAAAGGTAAAGTCCTTGAACGCCCTCAATACATTTGGATGCGCGTTTCTCTTGCTTTGTGGCCCAATAATTTGGAGCGCGCATTTGAAACATATGATTTAATGTCAACTAAGGCGTTCACTCACGCCACACCAACTCTCTTCAATGCTGGAACACCACACCAACAACTTTCGTCGTGTTTTGTTGAGGGTACAAATGTATTTACTATGAATGGTGTCAAGAATATTGAGGATGTTGTTATAGGTGATGAAGTAGTTACTCATAATGGTCATGTTAAAAAGGTATTACAATTGCATAAAAATCTATTGAACAATAGAATTATTTATGATTTTAAATTAGCTGGTACACCAACAGTTAGTGTAACTGGAAATCATCGTCTTTGGTCTATTTCTGAAGAGCAGGATAAATGGGGACAAAAGCCACAATGGAATTCTGTTGAATATTTGCGTGTTGGTGATTGGGTAGCTATTCCTAAAAAGAAAGGAGGAGAGACATTTGTGTTAGATATTAAATCAATCCTAGATAATTATACAACCGATGGTAATAAAGTTTCTTATCACTATGAATATGATAATAATGGTCATGTAACACCATATGCAACATGGAAAAAACATTTTGCGAATGAAAATACAATTAGTAGTTCCAAAAAAGGAGATACTATTAATAGGTATTGGGAATTTGATTCAAAAATGATGGAACTTATTGGTATTTGGTATGGTGATGGATGCATAGTTCATGGTAAAAATTCTGCAAAACAAAAAGTATTAAAAGCCATTAATATTGTATCATATCATACTAATGAAAAACTAATTAAATTTGTTACTGATACATTATATGAAAAATTTGGTGTAAGACATGTTACTGTATCTAAGGATAAACATGGTATGGTATCAATGACTGTAAATAATCATTATATTGCATTTGTGTTTGAACAAATATTTAAATCGGGATTTGCTGGAAAAAGATTACCAACATTCTTTAATAAGTTATCATATGAACATATTACTGCATTTCTATCAGGACTAGTATCGAGCGATGGTTGTGTCAACTCTAGCGGTTCTATTGTAGTTCAACTTACAAATCCAGAATTAGTTAATCAAATATTTCATTTGAGTCGTTCAGTAGGTATTCCATTAACAATTACAATTATGTCATCAAAAGATAAGAAATCAACAGGTCGAATGTCTATTCCACCTAATATAATTAAAGATAATATAAAAAAAATATATAATGATGATAGATTAACGACAAAAATACATGACCATGTTGATTGGAAGCAAACACGTGTTATTGATGGTGTAACATATATGCGAATTAATTACAAAGTTCCAACAACAAAAAAACCCGAATACGTGTATACACTTGGTATTGAAGATGACCATTCATACAGTGTAGGTGGGTTTATTGCTGAAAATTGCTTCCTCCAAATGATGAAAGATGATAGTATTACTGGGATTTTCAAGACATTAGAGGACTGTGCTGTCATTAGTAAAAACTCTGGTGGAATTGGTCTTCATTGCTCCAATATCCGCTCTAAAGGTTCACTTATTAAGGGAACAAACGGCATCTCTAATGGTATTTGCCCTATGCTTCGTGTATTTAATTCTGCAGCTCGTTATGTTGACCAATCAGGGAAGCGGAATGGTTCTTTCGCAATTTATTTGGAGCCATGGCATGCTGATGTAGAAGACTTCCTTCGTCTGAAGCTACCTACTGGTACAGAGGAAGAGCGTGCTCGTGACCTCTTCTATGCACTATGGGTTCCTGACCTTTTCATGGAGCGTGTTGAAGCTGGTGGTGATTGGACATTATTTTGTCCCGCCGAAGCACCTGGACTCGCTGATGTATGGGGGCCAGAATTCAAAGCACTCTATGAACGCTACGAAGCCGAAGGTCGCGGTAAGAAGACTATCAAAGCACAGGACCTTTGGTTCCAGGTTCTACAGACACAGATTGAAACCGGCACACCATACTTGTTGTATAAAGACGCCGCTAATGCAAAATCGAATCAACAGAACCTTGGTACTATTAAAAGTTCAAACCTTTGCAGCGAAATCATAGAATATAGCTCACCTGAAGAGACTGCAGTATGTAATCTTGCATCACTTGGACTACCCAGCTTCGTGACCATCCCTAAAGGTAGTACACGCGGTAAGTTCGACTATGACCGTCTTCGGGCTACTGTCAAAGTTGCCATCAGAAATCTCGACCGAGTGATAGACATCAATTTCTATCCAACACCAGAGACCTATACATCGAACATGCGGCATAGACCAGTAGGGTTGGGTGTGCAGGGCCTAGCGGATGTCTTTGCACTAATGCGTCATCCATGGGAATCGGAGCAGGCTGCAGATGTAAATCAGCGAATCTTTGAGCATATGTATTATGCCGCTGTGGAGACTAGTGCTGAACTAGCACAGGAACTAGGTACATATTCTAGTTTTGCAGGTTCGCCAGCATCAATGGGAAGACTACAACCAGATTTATGGGGCGTGAAGCCACTAACAGAGACTGATAATAGTCTTGATTGGCCTGCACTACGTGCTAAAGCTGCAGCTGGTCTTCGTAATTCACTTCTCATTGCACCTATGCCTACCGCATCTACTAGTCAGATTCTTGGATACAATGAGTGTTTTGAACCAATTACAAGTAATATTTACACCCGTCGTACTTTGGCAGGAGAATTCATTATTGTCAATAAGTATTTGATGCGTGATTTAATTAAATTTGGCTTCTGGTCTGAGGAATTGAAGCAGAAGATTATTGCCCAGAATGGCTCTGTACAAGGACTATCAGAGATTCCTCCTATGTTGCAGGAGTTATATAAGACTGCATGGGAAATCAAACAGCGAACTTTGATTGATATGGCAGCAGCACGTGGTGCATTCATTTGTCAGAGTCAGAGTTTGAATCTCTTTGTGTCTGAGCCTACATTTGCTAAATTGACATCAATGCATTTCTATGGATGGAAGAAGGGTCTGAAGACGGGAGTCTATTATTTGCGTACACGTGCGCCAATTATGGCTCAGAAATTCACTGTTGACCCCGACCTACAGGCTGCTATTGCTGCAGCTAAAGCAGCTGAAAGTGAGGATAATGGTGGATGCACTGTATGTTCCGCATAAGTAGAGTAGATGTCTGAAACTAACCCAACATTTAAAGATATTGAAAATATATTACGGAAAATCCCTGAACAAAAAGGATTTGCCGATAATTACTATACATTTTTACATGTTGTGTCACAAATATTACTATTAGTGAAGAATAGTAAAATATCAAAAGGTGATATTGAAACAATTACACTTCCGGATGGCTCAGCTGCATTTACTGATAGTAGTGATATTGATAAATTGGCTGAACTATTAGGGTCGCATGGTGATAAAATTAGTGAGATATTGAAATCTGTTTCAACACCTTCATCGCCTGATAAACAGACAGGAGGGGGTTTTGGAGATGATACAGGTGCAATAGGTAAATTATTGGAATTTGCTAAATCTACTTACATTCCACCTGAAGAAATGAGTATTGACCGTTTATACACGCGGATGTTACGATTCTTGGATAATTTAGATGAGCAAAATCGTACTTTAGCACGTGAATTAGGACTGGTAGCATTGGTGAGTCATCAAAAAGTTGACCCTTTTTTTATTATACCAACACCTGTGCCTATAAAAGTTCAATTACCGGTTCGATTGATTCTTCCTATGATAAATGTTTTCCTGGAAGTCGCGCGTATTTTCTTTTCATTAATGCCTTTTGGAACAATTCCCTTACGATTCTTTACAATAGTTCAAACTTTATTTGATGTTGCTCGCGGTGAATGGAAATATGGTATTTTTACCTTCCTTGGATTCTTCAATAATGGTCTTCTATATTTCGGTATCTTCCTAAAATTACTTCGAGATGTGTGGCTCTTAATTGAACCTCGTATTGCTAAACGTTTACGATTAGAGGTATTTATTGCTTCTAAATCAATCTTCCTTGGTTTAATTCTTCGAGTCACTACTGCCTTTTTACCTGATGTCTTGCGAAATCCATTAGAAATTGCGCTAGCACCATTAAATGCCATGGTTACTAAAGTAAATGAACGATTAGAAGATATTGAAGAGACTGTTAATAGGGGAACAGAGTCTATGGGTGTAAAGGTCACAATGCCGCGTGTCCCACAGGATGCAATACCTTCATTGGATAATATTCAGGCATTACAAATGGCTGTTTCACAACCAGAAATTTATTGTGCTGATGATTTCAAACCTATTCTTGAACCATTAAAGAAAATTCCACCTTTGCGTTTACTTCTAGAATTAATAGGTGTTGCTATAGATGATGATATTAGAGAAGTGCAATGCAAAGGAGTTAATACTACTAGTATTTCTAGTGGTTTCATTGATGCTTTAAAACCTAAAATAGAAGTTATTCCAGGAGGACCATTAGCATTAGAAAAGGCAGCTTCAATGATAGGAGTTGCTGAAGAATCTGTTTCTTCATTGGTTGAACAGGCGAAAAGTGATTTAGCTTCTGGTATTGGACCAGCTGCTGAATTACTTAAGAAAACATCTGTAGAGGCTGCTCCTGTATCAGCTCCTGTATCAGCTCCTGTATCAGCTCCTGTACCAGCTCCTGTACCAGCTCCTGTACCAGCTCCTGTACCAGCTCCTGTACCAGCTCCTGTATCAGCTCCTGTATCAGCTCCTGTATCAGCTCCTGCGGCTGCTCCTGTACCAGCTCCTGTACCAGCTCCTGTACCAGCTCCTGTGGCTGCTCCTGTACCAGCTCCTGTGGCTGCTCCTGTACCAGCTCCTGTACCAGCTACTGTGCCAGAGCAAGAGCCTGCATCAGAGCCTGCATCTGAGCCTGCATCAGAGCCTGCAGAGGAAGATGAAGAATCGGAAGGACCACAAGTACCAAAATCAGAAGTACTAGCAAAGGGTTTGGATGAAGCTAAAACAAAATTAATAGGTGCGATTCCAGGACTTTCATCTGGTTTGAAGAAACTAGAGGGAAGTCGGTCACTAGATTTAGAAGGTGCAAAAACGAAGGCAATAAGTGCACTCAATGAACGTGCTAAAAAACTAATGGAAAAAAGACCAAAAAGCCCAAGTAAATCAAAAAAGAAATAATTATTTCTTCCGCTCATTAACTTCAATATTCACCCCTACTAGTCCATGAATGAACTTGAGGTATTCAATACCGAAGTTCCAGAAGCATGATACAGGAGCGTCTTCAGGTATCCTTCTAGAGCAACTATTAGAGCCATGGCTAAATGCAACAATAATTTGCTGTGGAGGAATTTCCAGAAACTCAGATTCGCGACCATCAAGCCAATCTTCGCCTTCGGCAACTCCAACTTCCTTGAACGGTCTCTGTTGCCAGAAAGATTTTCTGAAGGCAAGAGTGGCCTCTGATACACGCGCCCCTAATGGTAGTGCCCAGGGTGGGACATTCACTGCACTTGTCCCGCGTCGCAAATCATACATAGCAATCATAGTAGACCCTACAGCTCCCGCGCTAGCCTTACCATCTAATGGTTTCGTCAACCAAGAAACGCGGCGACGCAATGAAGTGGGTGGATAATGGTCATCATCATCCATGAAAACAATAATATCATGCGAAGCAGCATCACATCCAATATTACGTTTCTCACCAACTGTACGTTTACCTTTAAGGGGGATGTATTTTAATTGTAATCCTTTAGCTTTCTCTGCAAATTGATAGATTTTATCAGACGAAGCTTTCAAATCATCATCACTATCTTCGACAACAACCCATTCAATCTTTTCAATTGGATAATCAGACCAAAGAAGATTATGGAAACAGATATCAATTAATTGGCGACGATTATATGTCGGTGTAACAATTGAAATCATTGGGCAGCTACTTGCTTCAATGACAGGAGGAACATGGCGAATCTTCGGTGCTCTACTTTCAGCAAGCGCTTTCCATTCTTTAATTGTCGCTACCCAAATTCTCTCAGAAAAACTATTATCTTCTTTTGCAGCTGCAATTACCTTAAGTCTATCCGCCTCTGTAACTGTTTCAAGGCGTTTTTGTGCGCTAATCCATTGCTCTCTAAGTGTTGCTGTATCATAATTATCGAATTTAACAAAAGCATAACGACCACTCTCATCATTGTCACATTGAGGACCAAAATATGCAATCATGTCATCACCAATATAGGATGATTCAAAAATGGGTGGTAAATGAGTTGCAAAACGGAATGCACCTGCGGCTCGTGCTTCAGCATTTACATGGCTAAATCCTTCTGCACAAGAAACAATAATATGACCCGCAGTAACTTTTTGCTCACGTGCTAGTTGTTCTTCATCGTATTCTTTATCAGCAAATTTACAATTAGCCTTTAAAAGTGGACGCAACTCATCTTTTGCAGCAGTAATAATCTTTACAGGTTGGTCTTCATCATGCATAATAGATAAGAGGGCTTTCGCGGCAGCGATTTTATTTTTGGAGCCACCAATAACCCAAATCCATGAAGGGGGTCCAGGGATATGATTAGGCATTTTAATGTTTTGAAAATTAATCGGACTAGTAAATGGCATAGTTTTTAAATGGCAATTATCAAAACCATTAAGTCTATAAATTTCAGGAGTCCAACTATCACGGACAATAAGGGCATCAAAAGAGCTTGCATATCCGTCAAAACATTTAGGGAAGTATTCAGGATTAACGAGCAAAATATTTACAGGGGCCCACGGAATATTAGCATAAACGGGAATTTCTAAATGAACATTAATATCGGCGGCCTTAGGAGGTTCATGAGGGTCAAGACGCTGACATTTAAATTGACATTTATGGAAATATGATTCGAGCAAACGACAGTCCTTCTCTAATCCATAATTGTTAGTTTTTGGAAAAATGAAATTGACTGTCCGAAATTTGAGTGACATTTGGTCTAAGAGTCTAATATGCACAATGTTTAGGTGATGATAGGTACTGAAAGGGTATCAGAAACTCGAAATGTAGAGTATGTTGCATGGAGAGATGAATTAGCTTCATTGGAGACAATGAAGGGACCTGAATGGACTAAAATTCTTAAACAAGAAAAGGAAAATTTTTCAGCTGCTGTATCTAATCCTAATGTAAAAGTTCGTATTCCGGCTTTCAAAGAATCATTAATAAAAGCCAAAAAAGCAATTAGTCAATATGGATGGTTTAGTCTGTGGTACAAGAGCAGTAGACAATTTGAACCAAAGCGGGCAATAAATATTAGTTTTAATGGTCAAGGAGGTTCAATACGCTGGGCATATCATGATGGTCCAAGACAAATGCATGTGGCAGAAGACATTGACATAGATCGCAGCACAGTCGATTCATTAGTTGATTTAAAAGTGTATACAATTAATGATATTGGAGATGGCTCTGCTAATTATAAATTGACATGTAGTTCAATTGGAAGACATGAAATATGGTCTAAAAATGGTGTTGGTCCAACATGTGTAGTCTTGGATGACCGTGTGTATTATTTACGTCCAAAGAAAAGGTTATGGTATAATCAGCTGTGTT
>JACCDO010908701.1_pt1 | contig 17201 bp, 14 predicted proteins | sample 7446101 | NCBI WGS metagenome assembly JACCDO01 (sample SAMN15323440, study PRJNA562643) | freshwater metagenome | isolation source: river surface water | place: USA:Blue River Watershed | collected 2017-08-16 | reverse complement strand
TAGAAGCTGTTGGCATTGGGGCGACAAGTAGGGAATTACGAATTCCTTTCTGTACCTTGGCTCGGAGGGCGGGCCAGTCGAGGATCTGAGCCCACTCTGTGAGTGGAATCACGCCCCATAAATCAGGCTGGAGCTTGCCCTCAGATATTGGAGAACCGGCAAAGCTTGAGTACGGACCTTCGGCAGGAATGTCTTCCGTGCCCTGAGCAATATCAGCAGAGGTATCTAGCGCAGCATAGTAGATATTCTCAAAGATCTGTTGATTTAGTCGCGCAGCATGCTCACTTTCCCAAGGAATGCGCATCATGGCAAACACATCTGCAAGTCCCTGGACGCCGATACCAATCGGTCGGTGACGCATGTTTGAGGTTTTGGTTTCAGGAGTTGGATAGTAATTGATATCAATTACCCGATTGAGGTTTTGAGTAAGCTGACGCACAGTGCGACGGAGCATGGCGAAATTGAAGGTCTTCTTGGCGGTATTTACGAAAGCTGGGAGCGCAATAGATGCGAGGTTACATACAGCGGTTTCTTCTGGGCTGGAGTATTCAATGATCTCCGTGCAGTTACCAGTTAACACACCATTAAAAACTCCTGCATGATTAAGAGGTTCATTAAAACAATATGTATCATCTACACGCTCATCATCAACAACAGAAATAACAGTTACAAATTGTTCAGCATTACGTTGAGGCTTTATACCTGTAATTTTTAGACGATGGCATTCAAGTCCAAGATTTACTAGATCATGAAGACCAGATGATGAAATTAGAAGGCGATAAAGAGGCTTACAATTGTATTCCTTGCGACCACCCTTGCCGTCAGGTAGAAGGGTTACTCTTTCACCAAAGGTTTTTGTAACTTTACTCTGAACACCAAGTGTTTGTAGCATAAGGCGCACGCGGTCAAGAAACTCAAAGTGAATTGATCCAATCTGTAATGATTCATTATCCCCATTATGTGCAACTGAGCCATCAGAATCAAGTAGGCCGGCTAGCCACTCAAGGCGGCATTTTTTAGAAGAATTGATTGGAACTACATACTTGTCAGCAAGTTCATGTGGTAACATAGTATTAATTTTGCTTTGTGCATCTTCATTTCCTGATGTGCTTCTAATTTCAAGTTTATTTAGCAACTTTTTCTTCTCGCCATAAAGCGAAAGTGATTTTAGAAGTGTACCAGCTGGAGTAACTTGTGTTGTACCATCCCCACAGAAAAAGCCATGCGTATATGGATATAGAATATCTTGAGAAGAATCTCCGTCAATAGCACTAAGTGTCATCTTAGCAAGCTTCATTCCTTCTTTTAGATCAGCAGCATCTACTCTTGTGGCATCGGCAATAGAAGATTTATCAGTATATCCCTCACGAGTAATAAACTTATGATATGGCGTACAGGTGATTTGAGCACCATTGCTTAGATGAACTGTAACAAGTCGTTGATTTTCACCAGTTTTCATAACAGTTGTTTCTGACCATTCTTCGCCATTCCACACATTTACAGTTTGACCAGAAAGGGTTGAAATCTGATACTGACCTTTATCTGTCAGAATATATGTTTCAGGCGCAACACACAAGTTACTTGATTTAATAACACCCAGGTTCTGCTGATTGGACTTCAGATTAGCCGCATCCTTGTACAGCAAGTAGGGTGTGCCAGTTTCAATCTGTGCGTCCAGGATGCGGAACCAGAGCTTCTGCGCAGGAATCTGACGGCGCGCACGGCCTTCGCGTTCGTAGCGTTCGTAGAGAGCCTCAAACTCTTCGCCAACTACATCGGCAAGACCTGGAGCTTCATTCGGGCAGAAGAGAGACCACATGCCTTCCTCTTGGACACGCTTCATAAAAAGATCAGGCATCCAGAGACCATAGAATAGATCACGAGCACGCTCCTCCTCTGCGCCTTGGTTGAGCTTCAGCTTGAGAAACTCCTCAATATCGGCGTGCCAAGGCTCAAGATAGATCGCAAAAGATCCATTGCGCTTGCCGCCTCCTTGATCAACGTAGCGAGCAGTAGCGTTGAAATTTCGGAGCATTGGTACAATTCCATTTGAGTATCCATTCGTCCCACGGATTAGTGAGCCTTGCGCACGAACATTATGAATGTGAAGACCTATTCCTCCTGCGTTCTTGCTAATAAGAGCACAGTCTGTCAGAGTCTTGTAAATTCCCTTGATTGAATCATCCGTCATGGCTAGCAGAAAGCATGATGAGAGCTGCTGCATCGGTGTTCCAGCATTGAAAAGAGTAGGGGTCGCATGTGTAGCTAGCTTCATAGACATCATATCATACGTCTGGAAGGCCTTCTCAAGACCTTCTTCTCCTCCGTCCGAGGAAGACCACAGAGCCAGCGCAACACGCATCCAGAGGTGCTGCGGGCGCTCTAGAACCTTGCCTTCTGCGTTTTTCAGAAGATATTGCTTCTCCAGAGTCTTAAATCCGAAGAAATCAAAGAGTTCATCTCTTTCCCAGCGCATAGCTGCTTCAATACGCTCTTCGTACTGGTCGCACGCATCTAGAATCTCACGGGACACGTAGGAGATTGGCTCGCCGGTCTTTGGATGGCGCTGGGTGCCAAGTTCGCGCATAACTTCGCAGAATCGTGGCTTCGTATTGCGCTGATGATTGGAGACCGCAATGCGCGCAGCCAGAGTTCCATAATCAGGATGCGTGGTACAAAGGCTGATTGCAATCTTCATCGTCAGCTCATCAAGCTCTTGAGTGCGGATGCCATCTTTGATGCCTACAAGAACCTTCTGACTGATCAAAGCGGGATTTACATTTAGTCTCTCCGCAGCCTTAGTTACACGTGCCAAAACCTTGTCAAAAGATACTGGCTCAGGACGACCATCACGCTTAATTACATTCATCCTACCTGTCAGACTAGTAGAAGTTTGTGGCGTGGCTCTAAGCCTTTGCGCGGAGAGTGGCTTCCTTGCCTATAGGAAGGACGTAACGCTAATCAAAAATATCTATAAAAAAGAGAATGTGGGGCGACATAGTCTTTGTGTTAGTCATCATGGTTGCCGCAATAACAATTTACCATTTAATTGTTGGACCTACTGCTATGGGTGGCGCGATGGCCCGTACCCGTGCGCTTACACCTATCCAGGTGCTACAGCAAAAAGATGCCGACGCGTTCGTGAATGGACCCATCAGCCCCGGCCCTGCTGCGCTTGCCGATAAGACAGCACCGTATGTACTTCTGGATAATCTTCAGGCATATCGCAATAAATCAGGCATAACTACTGTGGGTTCTCAGAGCTGCTTTGCGCGTGATTCACAGAATCAGCGCCAGAAATCAAGTTATGCTCAGATGGTGAATAACTATCGTCATGAGTACCCGGATACGTGCTCAGGGACGCGTCAAGAGATGATTCTTGGGGTATATCAGCCACCTGCTTAGACTTCTTTGGCGGGCGACTTGAAGGTGGAATAGTAAATGTGCCGGCGCGAGCGCCTTCTACGTCAAGCCAGAACTGTGTGATCGCCGGCTGAATAGAGGCCCACCAGTCTTGGCGTCGTGGGACAACTTGGTGGAACCAGCCCATACAACGCCAAGGAATTTTCTCTACAACTTCGCCAGGCAGATTTGCTGGCTGTGTCTCTGAATTTACAACACCATATACATAATCAAGGCGATCTTCTGGAAAGAGGTTATCATCAGTTGGAACACCTGGTACATTCACAAGGTAAATGAAGCCGCTGTAAAGTGCTGGACCTTCTTGTTGAGGAGATAAATTGTAGGGGCTCGCAAACTTCATTTCAATGTATTGACAAGCGCGAGCACCCGTGACTTCAAGTTGCGTCTGCATTTGCGCATAGTACTCATCGGGAATTCCATGGCCAATTTCACGGGTAACTGGTGCTTTGATTTCAATAAGATCTCCAAGTATCTTGTCAGGGCCTTCTACGATCAACCCATCTGGACTTGCCGCAACACGTTGATCGGTAGGGTGAAGAATACGACCAAGTTCTTCAATACGACATTGATGTTTATATTCATATATAAGTTTCACGACAGGCTCAAAACGAATTCCCCAGTCAAATGCCGACATTTTCTCACTACGAACGGCAAGTGACTGTGTCATTCTGTATTGCGTTTCCACCTTGGAGAATACCATTTGCGCACGCTGACGCGGTGATCTGAAGAGGCTATAAATTTCACTGGCGGTTAGGATTCGTTTGCCTTGTTCATACCATGCTTGAGTACGCTGAGCTGTTTGCTTGTTTGCCCGCAGAGAATCAATGAATTTCATTATTTCATTGCGATCTCGTGGAACTTCTTCAGCGGCTTCTGTGACAAGTCGCAGCTTCTGAATACGAGCCCAAGCGCTTACAAGGATTGGTGTCAAAGGATCTTCTGCATACTGACTCGTCAGTAGAATTTGCGTATATTCATCAACAGTCTTCTCATCTTGTGGGACAGGTAGAGAAGACTCTATTAGACCAAGCCATTCTGCGACTTGTTTTAGGGAGGCCATTTACTGTGTTGTGGTTGCCTGTGTTTGGGTGGGCTGCGGCGAATCAACTTTTATGACGGCGGGTGCGGAGCGCTTGCGCATAGTTGTTGCCTTCTTTTCAAGCATTTGAAATGTCATTTTGCCATCTGCTTGTCGGTGCATAATAAGTCCCTTAATTTCCTTAATCTCTCCTTGTTCCTGCTCATAAATAACTGTGGATTTTGTATTAAGAAGACGACGATCAAGTGCTTTAGTAAGGACAAGTAGAAGTTGTTGAACTTCGGGTGCGCTGAGGTTGGCTTTCGTTGCTTCTGCGTCGGCGAATTTACGGAGGCGATTCAGACGAAATCCGCGCTCAAGACGATGCCATGGCCGATTATAAGCAGATAAGGCCTCTGCATCTAAGAAATCACGGAGAGTATCGGATGCGTTGGCAGGCACTGTTCCGTCATCATGAGGTCTTTTGAGTGTTTTATTTCTTTGTTGAGAAGCCATTCCTAATATGTTTTAGATGCGGATGTTTAGACTGCGACTTGTTGTGCAATTGCCACTAAACGAGGAGGCATATCTTTAGGTGAAAACACGGGTGTATTGGATTTATCAAGCAGGAGACGCCAGCCTCTCCATAAGAGTGCCCCGCCTTCTGCTAAAGAAGGATCTTGTTTGATTGCTTCTTCATACGTGAAAAAATCACTGAGAGTTGTTCGCTTAGTACAAACGTGGATCCAAGTTTCGTCGGCTGTAGGCTGGCTACTGCTGACAGGGACGATATCATTTGCCTCACAAAGCTCTTCTACAGAAGTTGGTTCATCTTCCCAGATTTGTTGGCCATTCTCAAGCAGAGCGTGAATTGTAAGGAGAGTGAATTTTCCAGACTTAGCTTTAATCTGCTGCTTAGTGAAATAATATGGAATATATTTCATTTGGCTTGGGCTTCTCTTTTATCGTATCAGCGGATGTTTAGATTGAAGCTTTTCGTCAGACAGGTAGAAGAATGCAGCCGTGGCAAGATGGCAGGCAAGTAGAGGCTGTTGGTCCCAAGTTTGTCCCACGAGTACGACGTGAAATGGCTGGATCGCGCGATGTTGTCAATGCGCGTATGTATGAGAGTTGGCAGACCGAAGCTCCGGCCCTTTACAACAATCGCAATGATCCAAATGCACAGAAAGGTGGGTTTATGGATATGGCGCCACTGAGTTCTCGCCAAGACACAAAGAGTTACAGGCAGAGTCAGCCATATGAAGTTGGCTCTCGCGCAGATATGTTGGCAGGCAATCCTTATTTCCAGAAATTCGACGTGACGCAAGATCCGCGGAATGTCGCACGCGAGTTGCGTGGATCAGTGTTTGAAGAAAAGACTGATCGTGGTCTGAAAGAGAATAAGGCTCTCACAGAGCGCGATTTTAAGCATCGCTGGGTTAATGAGACAGTTGCCGAGCAGGCCGTGCGGACACGGCTTGAGGCTGGTGCGGCCATTCGCCCTGTTCCCACGGATACTCTGAAGGATTATCGGTTAGCGGCATCAGGTGGATGGTCGGCAGATGCTCGTGGATCGTGGGCAGGGTCGGCTGGCTGGTAAGAGCTGACAATATACTTAGCCATTGCTAATCAAAAGTCAAGACAATCTCTAAATCGTGCTTTTCCATATGGCGCACAGCAATCGCATGCGCGTCTGCGCGACGACGACGGGTTGTGCGTGCGGTATTAGTAGAAATCTGTGACATCTGTGTAGCCTGACTTGTAGAGGTTGCTGCGGTGGCATGTGATTCCACAGTTTCGGCTGTAGCACCGCTGACTGCCGTCTGGCTGGAAGTTTCACTGACAGCAGTTGCTTCGCTTACACCACTGGCCGCGGATTCGAGCGAACTCGTGGAAGACATCGTCGAGGACTTCTTGGATCGGCTCGGCATCTGGCGCATACATTCATTCATCTCTTTCTCAATTTCGTCATAATGATTTTCAATGTAATTAATGATATTTTTCTCAATTGCCCAACGAAAGAAGTTGAGTTTCCCGACTGTAGTCACAAATGCCTCAAATCCCGGCACTTCGAACAAGATACGCTCACGTCGGCAGAATGGATCAAAGAGCTTCTTACTATATGCTTTGAGCTGCGATTTGTAATTTGCATAAACGAGGAACTCGGTTCCCTCGTGAATATAGGCGACATTGTGACGCTTGCTATAATTAGTCACAAACCAATCAATCAAACGCAAACTCACCTTACTTGTCCCCTGAAGGAGTGGTACAAGTTCATTAACATCAGGTCTTTCCGCATAGAATTGCTGAAGACGTGATACAACTAGTTCCTGCTTACAGTGAATTTTCTTCTTAAGAGTCTTATTTACATGATGATGCTGCTGTTGATGAGTATCTAACTCCATACTTGTCAGTTTTAGATATGGTTCTTTATGCTTTTGACACGTAGAGGTTATGGCCTTCTACAATGTTGTGTGTTAGTCTAAGAATCATAGATTTCTTTGCTAGTAGTGAATAGAGGATGCTTGATACAGGATATGATTATACAAAATCATTACTGCCGGCTGGAAATGGTCAGCTCCATGCTATGAGTGGTGGAGGGCATGTACAGGAAGGTGGTGCTAATCTATCGGCAAAAACAATTGAAGCCTTATTTAATTTTGAGTATAGTGAAAAAAATGTAAATGGATTATTTATAAAAGATAAAAATAGAGACAGTATATTAACTAAATATATTATTTATTCATTTTTTAGAAAATTTACAGCCTCAGATAAATTGTTTCCAGCTGTAAAAGGTGAATCAGAAGAAGTATTTTTATATTATGATATTATTAAAAGTTCAAGTAAAGATAATAATTACAATATTACACCCTATATGTTAAAAGGTGAAAAACCAGATATTTTAAAATCAATTTCTGGTGGAACATTAATTGGAAGTAGTAATATAACAAAATTAGAATCAGATAATTTATTAACGGCTATTTTTAATATTCTGACTAACCAAGATGACGCAGATAGTGCTAAACGTGTAGGACAATTGAAAATGTTATTGAGTTTTACACCAAGTTCTGTACCTGATAAATTTATACCAATTTTAGAAGATGTTAAAGGTGCCGCTAAAAAGCAGGTAAGGCAATTAACAGATGAAGAGTTTGATAAACTAGCCAAAGAATTTCCAACTTTATTGGGTGGCGGTGGCGGAAAATCTACTGGAAATTTTGAAGATCGTGTTAAAGCACTGATTGATAGTATTCCAAAATTATCAAATAAAGTTAAAGAATTACAAGTAAGAGCCGACAAGTATAAAGCGGATAACCCAGCAGAAGCTGCTGCTGTGGATAAAGTATCTGCGGATGTAACAAAGGCCTTAACAGCGTATGATAAGACTGTTGCTGAAGCAAATAAAATATCAGCTAAGTTGGCTGCTGCAGCAGGCGATAACGCTAAGGAAATTGTTATCACTGAATTAACAACACATGTAAATGGAAAATTAAAGAAGGCCGCAGAAGCAGTTGAAAAAGCAATTGCGGCAGTTGAAATGGCAATCGCCGCAGCAGCAACTGGAGGAAATTATACAAAAGATGCTGATGATTTTGATAAAAAAATAAAGGCTTTAAATACAACTATTGAGAGCGCAATAAAAAATCTTGAAGCGGATCTAATTAAAATTTCAACAGATCCTACTCATAAGGCTTTATATGATAGAATTAATCTAGAAATAAAAAAGCTAAAATCTGATATTAAAATGTATATTGTTACTGATGATTTAGTTAATACAGCGTCAAATAATTCTGAAGATCCAGATGAAAGAAAAACCAGTGTTGCTGAATTAAGAAGTAGGGTCGGTAATTTTGAAGCTATACAGAAAACAGTTGGCAATCTTCAAGCAGAAGTTACAAAAGTATTACCTACAGGTTCTGGCACTGGTCCTAGCTCTGGTTCTGGTTCTGGCACTGGTCCTAGCTCTGGTTCTGGTTCTGGCACTGGTCCTGGCCCTTCTGCTCCAGTTGTCCAATCAGAACAAACAATTATTGCGCTAAAAGTACCATATACTTTGATGCTGCCTGTTGAAGCTGATAATTTTATAAATTTAGACAAACCTGAATTAAAAGATCTTAAGAAACTGCATTATGATTTTGGATTGGATTATATAAAAGATAATCAGAAGAAGGCAGACTTTGTAAATAATCTTGACAAATGTCAATCAACAATTAGTTCATTAGACGATCCAGATTGTAATAAGTTTCGTGGAATTGTATCTGAAATTATTACCAATATTGTTGGAACTGATATTAACCCAGCGGGTGCTGCTGCTGGCACAGCCGCAGGTGGGCCTGGTACTTCACCATCAGAAGCAGCAACACTTGAAACTGAAATTTTAGCATTGCGTGATACAATTAATAATGGCCTTACTGATGTTGATGCTAAAATTACAAAAATTACAGATGCTACAAAGAAGACAGCACATGAAACATCACGACAGAAAATTCCAGATTTCAAAGCGAAGTATCCAACTCTTGAAGCAACTGTAAAGCAACATGTAGCTGATGCTGCGGATCCAACAAAGGAAACAGCAGAAGTTGATGCTTTGAAGTTGATCAAAAAAGACCTTGAAGATATTGTTACAGCAATAAAGGCTCTGACAAATGCTGTTGATGCTGATTTATCTACCACTACTAGTCCTGATCCCGCAAAACTTCAAACTGAGATTTTAGCATTGCGTGATCAAATTGTACAAGGACTAAATGATACTGATGCTAAAATTAAAACAATTACTGATGCTACAAAGAAGGGATCGCATGAAACATCGTTAAAAGCTATAAATGATAAATTAAAGACAGACTTTCCAACTCTTGAAGCAACTGTAAAGCAACATGTAGCCGATGCGGCGGATAAAACAAAGGCCGCAAAAGCCATTGCTGATTTAGGAAAAATAAAAACGGATCTTGAAGCTATTTTGGCACAAATAACAGCACTGACAAGTAGTGTTGATGCTGATTTATCTGGCAAACCAGCGGACTATCCAGCTCAAGCTAAAGCAATAGATGCTGAAATACAAGCATTGCTTGACAGTATTGAAACAACAAGAACTAAATTAGAAGCCGATATCAAAAGTATAAGTGATGTGGCTAAAAAGGGGCCTTTGGAAACTGAACTTGCTTCATTCAATACAGAATTGACAAAAATCTTAAACCCACCAGCACCAGGTAAAGAAATAAAAGCTTTTAGAGCTGAATTGGTTACAGCTGCTGGTGATCCAGATAAAACAAAAGCCGCAGATGCTGTTAGTGCTTTAACAAGTATAAGAGATACATTGAAACAACGTGACGCAGAATTAAAGGCATTAGTTGCCAAGGTTACAGCTTCTATGGGCACAGGTGGTGGTAGCGCATTGCTTGGAAAGGGTATTAAACCAAAAGATCGTTCAACATGTTATTTTAATGGTATAATTCAAATGTTAAATCAAATACCTGAGTTTGTTGAAGCAATTACAAAGTTTGATCCTTCTAATTTTGAAGCAACAGAAGATGCCAAAAAAGAACTTGGCTTTTTTACTTCAAAACAGATAGAAGAAAAAAGGCAAGCAAATAAAAGAGAAAGGGCTAGAATTGATGCTATAATAGCGGCTAATAAGGCAGCAGCGCCTATATTATTTGATACTGATGATAGAATTGAACAAAGAAATTTGGAATTAGAATTAGAGAGAATTAAAAAAGGTATTTCCACTAAATATAGACAAGATATAAATGGCCAAACGCCAGATCAAATAAAAGAAATTATTAAAAGATATTTAGAAATTAAAAAAGATCCCTCTAAAGCATCGCCTGAAAATAAAGAAATTGCTGATCTTTATACACAGTTTAATACAACAATTACAGCAATTAAAGCTAAAGAAAAAGAGGCAAGTTCAAAGTATCCTGGTGAGTGGCGAGATACTCTAGGGAAAATTAAAGCTACTAAAATAGCTGAATTAGAAGAAGATCTTCGTAAAAAAGAAGGGGAAGTTAATGAATATGACAAGATTTTAAAATCAGGCACAATAACTTTTGATAAGTTTATTAACCCATTAAATGCCTTAAAAAATATATATACTAAATTAAATAGTAATAATCCTGATAAGACTATAGAGATAGACGATGATATAGTTAATTTATTAAGTTATAAACGCGGGGAGTATTTAGAAATGGTAGGAGGGCGCCTTAGACAAGAAGATGCCAAAGGTTTATTAAGTAGTATTATTTTTGATTTATTTCAAAAAGAAACAAAATTAAAACAAGTATTAAATAAAATTATTTTTGAGATGAAAGATACAATTATTTGCGAATTAGATCCAGAAGAAAAAGAAATTATAATTACACAGAAAAAAGAAGATGGTTCAGAAACTGAAACACAAATAAATTCTATATTATATGCTCATCTTCCAGATGACAAAGAAAAACAATCTATACAAGGATCTATAAATAAGTACCAATCAGTTTCAACTAAAACTACTGATACATGTATTGATTTCCCACTTAATACAGCAAAAGGTATGAATAAAATAGTTATTCCAAAAGATAATAAATATTTCTTTATAAATTTAACTAGAGAATATTATAATCCTAAGACAAAAGCACAAGGTATTAACTATACAAATATTACTATTGAGCATGAAATTACAATAGATGATAAACAATACATTGCGGTTGGTGCTTTAATTTATGAAGGGGGAATAGGAAGCGGACATTATCTATTCCATTCTTTGAAACAAGGGCCTGATGGTAATTCAGTATCTGATATTGAATATAATGATAGTAATGTATTTAAAATTGATACAACACATCCAAGCGGGTATAATGTAAATGAAAAAGGATTACTATTTTTATACAAACGTAAAGATGCTATGACAGGTGGTCAGCGTCGCCTCGGACTTCGTGGAAAGACATTGCGCACGAGCAGAATAGCTCCTGAGCAAAGCAAAAAACGAACACTGAAAGCGCGATTGACTTCTAGCGAGCCAACTTACTCACCAGGTCCAACGCAAACAAGACGAAGACACCTGAAAGCACGAACAAAACAGTCTCGGACTGAGCGTTCTCGTGTTTCTGGCCGACTTCCAATTCGTCGAGCCGGCGGTAAATAGATTGAATACGACGTTCTATAGCATCAGGCTCAGCCTTTGATCCACCATCTTCAACTGTCGCCCGTGAAGCATAACGACCACCAGGAGCAGGTAGAGCCTTGTAAAAGGCCGTATTTGCGCCTGCGTCATTTGCTGCTGGACCTGTACCGAGTAGATCGTTATAGTCAGGCTTCCAAAATTGATTCACAGATGGAATTGGCAGAGTCCCACCTGCCGTAGGTTTATCACTTGCCAACTGCTTGAACGATGACATGAAATCCGTCGTGCCGCCATCCTCCGCATTTGGATTAAAAGGCGCATAGTTCTCTTCAAGATTCGCCCCAAAGAATGAAGGAACCTTCGTTAAAGATAGATTTGTCTGACTTGGGGCAATCTCCAAAGTCGCACGTGTGGCCTGTGCCTTTGCCTCATCTGGCGTCGGAGCCTCCAAATAATCCTCGCCACGATTTATCATTGCCTCCACCAACTCCATACGTGGCGTCAGCCTATCGGGATCTGTGCCGATCTGAGTCTCAATATACTTGGCCTGTGGCCCCTTACAGCGTTTTGCCAGCCTCCTTTCAGCCCTCCGCTGTGCTCGGGCAGCCTTGTCATCGGTGCAACCATTTATGGCCGGTGCCGTCTCCCGTCCAGTAGGAACAGGAGAGGTCCAGTCACGGAAAGCGTCCTCTAAGGAACAATATTCCGCCATCCCTCTGATTAGAGATTAGTTCTAAACATCGGCTAACAACGCTCTCGCCATCTTAATAGAGGAGAATGAGCAGTCCATTTGGAATGACAGTGAAAGATATTAGCAGCAATCTTTTCCCAGTGGTGCTCACTTTGGCACTACTTGTCGGAATTACATTTGCCAACATCGTACCATCAACATGGCGTCGCAGTGCTGATTCCTTCCCCGGCCGACTTGTAGTGGTTGCTGTCGTTGTAAGCACATTCCATATCGCCGGTTGGCCATCTGCTGTTGTTGCGGCTGTGTTGGGTTTGCTTTTGATTGCTGGTGGGCCACGTGATCAGGCTGTGGTTGAGAATTTTGCTACTATAAATGTTGATAAGTCTGATAAAAAGGTATTGTGGTATGATGAAGTAGTGCTCGGGCGCGAGAGCAAAACAAAGACTGAAGAAGTTGATACTCAAGCATTGAGCTAATTTAGGTCTGACAAGTTGTTACGTAGTACAACTTATTGAATAAAAACTTTGTTTATATCCGACAAGTAGAGGAATGGTTGAGGTATATAATGCCATTGATTCAGCCGCACGTACAGGTTTAACAATTGTTTTGCTTCTGTGGCTCATTTCATATGGAACAGTATTTGAAATGGAGTATGATCCTAAGCTGGTAGAGATGTATAAGCATCCTTGGTGGCGTATGCTTGTCGGTTTGCTACTGGTTGCTGCTTCTGTTTGGTGCCCTCGAGTTGGTATCATGGCTGCAATGGTGGTTTTCTTTTATTTCATGGATTTGGAGACATTAAGTTCTTAACTGCTTTTCGTTGGTAAATCCAAGCTGTTAGTAAGGAGAATGGCAGCACCCCCAGGGATCCCACCTCAACTGATGCCCCCAGCACCTGCAAGTGTTGCGGATGCCATAGTTAATAACATCAATACAAGTCCAATTTTCATCGGTTTAATGATGCTTACAATGAATTTAGGCGCCCGGTTCTTACCAGCTGAAGTAACACGCCAGCAGGAGGCAATGCTTTCGCATCCATATTTCCGTCGGTTTTTGATTTTTGTTATCTTGTTTATTGCGACACGTAATGTGGTTTATGCCTTTTGGTTGAGTTTAATTATCATCTTTGTGATTGGTTACCTATTCAACGAAAACTCCGCCTTGTGTATTTTCAATGGAGGCGCGCCTGGTTCGACATGTAGTACTGTGGCTACACCTGCTGCTCCTTCAGTAATGGGAATGATCAATACGGCCGCGACACAGGCTGCTTTGGGTCTAACACCTGAAGAGGGAAACATCTTGCGTCAGCTGACAGAGAAGCAAGCGAAGGCCGCACAAGCCGCCGCTGCCAGTCAGAAAGCGATTGCGGGCTCATCGGCTCTTGATGGTTCATCTGCTGGTCAGCAGCGTGGTGAAGCATCAATTATATCAAAGTACTATGCGAATTTAGGCGCAGTTCAACGGTTGTTTGGGTTTTAATGTGACCTACGACGAGTTTTCTTAGTTTTTCTTCTTTTGACTGTGGTCGTAGATCTGTAGCGCTGACGGCGCCCTCCATTGAATATTTGTACATCTTTACCTACATCTTCAGATAAAATATCTACCATATAACGTTTATCGCCTAAATTAATTTGACAAATATAAGTAAATCCAAAAGGAGTATTTTTAGAATTACGTACAACAAGTATTGAATCTTTGGGTATATCAATCATTGTATGAGTCTTATCATCAATATCAATTGCTCTGATACCATGAATTTCGTTAGTAACTTTAAATCTTTGTGCCATATATATTAAGGGGGTTTTAAATTCTACCAAATCACATGTTTAAACATTCAAACTTACCGTGGAACCAACGGGTGTGGTGCGCTTGCGACGGCGCCCACCAGCCGTGCGAATTGACTCAGCCTGGCTCTGGATCTCATCCGAAGCCAAGCTCTGTAGCTCCACCGCCGCGGCCATCGCCGGCTGCGACATCATGGACCCACCCTGTGCCTCGACGGTGGCGAATGTCTGGAGGATATCATCAACACCTACTGGTCCTCGCATTTCACGACGCGCCGTCTGAATGGAAGGTGCCGCGGCGGCGTGCTGAGGCATCTGTGCCATTGGTGAAGAGAAGAACTGACCAGTGTTCATGGCAGGTGGTACAGGAGGCCCGCCGAAGGCCGGTGGTGGCATTGCTGCCATGGGTGGATTGGGGTCATATCGTGGAGGCTGTTGCGTGGGAGCAGGAGCCTGAGGCTGGACACCCATCGCTGCGCCCATGAAATTACCAAAGCCAGGTCCCGCCGCAGAAGCAGCCGCAGCGGCCATCTGCTTAGCCAACTCAGGGTTCTTGCGCAAGATATCATCCATATTAGGCATCTTGCTGCGGAAGAATGAGTTGCTCATATGGTACATAAAACCACTGCCCGCCAACATCATCACCAACCGTGCCTCAGGAGGCATCTTACCCTTTTCTTTGTACTTGTCATACAGCTCCTCAAACACCTCGTCGAAATCCTCAATGTTCTCATGTACAGACTCAGACCAACCATCCAGCTTCCAGTCCAGAGGATTGAACTTCTCATTCATCATCTCCATACCTGTCACCAAACCCATCATGATCTGGCGCTGGAACTTGATACTATTCTCTAGCTGACGAGCATCCGTAAGGCGTGTGAATTCCTCCTTAATCTCATCAAGAGTGTTATCCATCGTATAACGACGGCTCACCGGATAGCCTTTCTTCTCCAAGCGCGTGAGCTTGTTGATCAAGTCCATCTTATCGGCCTTTTCCTTCTCAGGATCAACCTGTGCGGCCGGCGTGAAATGAATATTATGACTTGTAGAGGTTTGTGTGTTCTCATTCAGACCACCCATATCAAAACCTACCGAACGACCAGTTTCATGACGGACATTATATTGCGTTTCATCATGGCCACTAAGTGGAATTTCAACAGACTCCATGGTTTCCATGGGCTTTACACTTATTTCGTTAATGCCCCCTAAGCTGTTTGTCGGAAGGTTGGGGATACTCACTGAATTACCCCCAGTAGGTGCGCGAGCCGGTGTGCGGTTATTGGCCAGCAACCCAAATCCCATATCATCACCAATATCAGTCATTTCAACTACATTGCCGAGATCGGAACTTAGGCCTCCAGCAAAGTCTGCCATATCTCCGATACTTACATCACCCATTATGTCTTCGTTTCACAGTGGTTTTTTAGGCGCTGGCCTAACGCACAAGAAGTGTTTCTGGTGGAACTAAATCATGAATTTTATATGCGGGCCCTTTCGGCCCAAACCACTGTTCGGGCGCTACAAGCACCGACTCACGATCGCGACAGTACCATGCGCCAAGTGAAAAACTGGAATTACTGACAAGTAGAGAGTCACAGCCGGCCAGTGTCCAAAATGTCTTCTCAGTGCCGAAGTTTTCCTTGAGGTAAATTACAGTATAACCTGCTCTCTCAAGACCACGGAAAGCATGCATTTTGCCAACGGCAGCCGAATCATCACTCGCAACAACAATTACATCATGCTCGGGCCCGCCAATAATGCCGGCGCCAACTGCCATTCGCAGTGCGCGTTCCCAGTACGGTCCGTCACATATATAGTGTGTCTCACGCAGTGATACGTCGAGATAATCGCCTTGGCGCACATGAACACCTACAAGTCGTTTTTTGTACTTCTCACGTGTATTCTGTAGCCATTGTTCTGCCATGGATAGCGGCTCGCCTGCTGAAGCACGAAGACGTTTTACAAGAGAGCTGCGGTGCTTTTCAAAATAGTGCCGACTCTGAAAGTAGCCATCAAGAACAAGTGTTTTTGTTTCGGGATAAGGAGCAACAAAAGGATTATAGATAAAACTAATTTGTGTATGTAATGTCGCATTTCGTGGAATATCCATTTTCTCAAAAAGCTGCGATGTCATAAACATCTGATACTCGCTTATATCTGGGCGCTTCTCTTGTGGAGTACCTGACAAGTAGGATGTTGTAACTTCGCGACCGGTTGCACGAAGATCTTCTGCGAGAGCTTCTGTGGCGAGCCACGGGAAGAGAAGGTTGCCAAGACCGCCACGTGTTACTGTCATTAGCTTGAGCGGCTCTGGCTGCTGCTCAGCAGCCGCGCGGAGAGACTTCAGACTTGGAAGAGGCATTTACTCTTCTAAAGGCCAAGCGCATTTAGGCACATATTAAACGTGTCTGCCATATCATCGCGTTTCTTAGAACCACGGTACTTGGCCAGCCACATAGGGTCTTTGAGAACCTCTTCAACTTTATCTTTGGAAGCATTTTTGCGCTCTTTATAGCCTTCATCACCCTTCTCCTCGTAGGCAACCTTCTTCTTCGCATGTACAAGTTCAAATTGCGGCGGTGCCTGACCTGCGGGGCCCGTAGCATAAAAGCTCTCACGAAGAGCCGCAAACAGAAAGCATTGAACAGTTTTCATCACCGGATTTTTGTACGCCGGCTGGTTTTCCAGTTGAACCCTGGTGGCCTGGCTGAATGCCTCCCAGTGACTGCGCACAGCAGTGCGAATAGCATCATAGAGCTCATTCATACCAACTTCCTTGGTTTTTGTTGTCTTCAACTCCTTCTTTGAGAGCGGCAGAGACCAATGAGCAGAAATCTTCTCAATCAAGGCATCCTTAGAGAGACCCTTTGGATCCTCGCCGCGGCTTTGAAGAGCCTTGCGCAGAGCCGCCACTGCTGGAATCTTTGTAACAGGCTTCCCTTCCTCATCTTTGAGAACAGGCCGCTCTGCGGGTATGTGCCGCTTACAAGAGAAGCGCTTTTCAGAGGCCGCACTGGAGTACCATGACCATGCCTTGGCTTTCTGACAAGTAGAGCAAAGTGTGGCTGTGGCTTTCGCTCCCTCAACATCTTGGAGAAGATTGTAATTCTCCCAGCTTAGAAGACCTCCATCCGCGCGCATAAGACACCATGAAAGATTCTTAATACCAATATCAAATGCCAG
>JACCDO010575543.1_pt1 | contig 17205 bp, 13 predicted proteins | sample 7446101 | NCBI WGS metagenome assembly JACCDO01 (sample SAMN15323440, study PRJNA562643) | freshwater metagenome | isolation source: river surface water | place: USA:Blue River Watershed | collected 2017-08-16 | reverse complement strand
TAGAGGCCAAGGTCGATAGCTCCGATTCTTTTTTACTTGTTGATATTCGTGAACCTGATGCGAATGTTATAGTCATATTTGAAGCTCCAATTACTCGTGTATTACACAAGATATCGGTTGGTGGTAATATTAATGATTATAAATAGTTACAGCAGCTTAATCCTACTTTCTAATTCTTTGTCATCGATAGTACCGCTCGCGTAGAGAGTAAAGATTAGGCGGATGTCGGTGCGGGATTTGGTATTTCTGGCAACTCTCCGGCGAACGCCGTAGTCTTCATCTCCCGCCAGTTTAACGAGAATTTCGACTGGAGTGGATGGATTTTTAGCAACTTCCTCGCGAACCACCGAGCTTTCATCCCCAGAAAGTTTTACGAGGATATCGATTGGTGTATTAGGATTTTCAGCGACTTCGAGGCGAACTATCTGTTCTTCATCTCCCGACAGTTTGATAAAGACTTCGGTTGGTGTGGAGGGGTTTCTAGCAACTCCCCGGCGAACGCCGTAGTCTTCATCTCCCGCCAACTTTACGAGAATTTCGACTGGGGCGGAGGGATTTTCAGCAACTCCCCGGCGAACATGTCACTCTTCATCTCCCGCCAACTTTACGAGAGCTTCGGCTGGGGCGGAGGGATTTTCAGCAACTCCCCGGCGAACGCCGTAGTCTTCATCCGCTAACCAACTAAGCACCACAGCGTTAGAAGACGTTCTTGCCAATTCTTCTCTCTTAGACTCACTAATGCCGCTAGCCGTCTTACCGGTTAACTCTTTGAGTATCTTGTTTAGTTCTTTTTTGTCGTAAGTCACGAATGTTTCCTCATAAGTTCAGTTTTTATCATCAAAAACAAAAGATACCGACATAACTAACACCAATCCTTTCAATGCCTTACGCCGCTTTCTTCTTCGATTCTTCCTTGTCTTTTTCGAATTGATTTAATAATTCGACAATTTCGTCTTCTCGAAATTTGCCTTTAGGTGGTGTTGATTGCGGTCTTGGTGTTTTGATTTCTCGAAGCTGAAGTCTTCCGTCAGCACCCTTCGTAAAATACATCAAAACCAAACAATTATCTTTCGAAGGCTCTTCATCTTTAGGGCACGCACACACAAGTACCGCCCCGTTCGATATAACGGAGTCTCCGTACGACTTAGACCCGCCAACGCACCATCCATGTTTAGATTGAAGGTCTGTTAGGTCCGCTCTCGAGTTAGGGAAATACAGAGAATATCCTATTTCGCTATAGTCTTTTCTCGATTTAATCCCCTTAAATCTATTAGCTAAAAATAGCATCTGTTCATTTTTAGCATCAATAATATTTCCCAAAGAGACTAAAGCATCGTGAAATAGCTTGGCTTTCTTGATAGATTTTAAAGAATCTCTTTTTTCTATAGCGCTAGCTAATTTAGACCTAAATGCCTTCACTCTAATTACATCGATGGAATCGGTTTCTTGAATTTCAGTATCATTTTTGTCGACGTCGGCCGCCGCTTCGACTTCGTCTGACATATTTTCCATATTTCTTATCGCAGTCGTTGTGCTTACGAACATCTCCACGATGTCCATAAGATATCTTTCGCTGCCTTCGTTAAACGATTCCAGGATAAAATCTCGAGTCGTTTCCTTAGACTTAAGCGGTAAGAATGACATAATTTCATTAACGTTTTCGTCTACAACAACCCTCTTAAATCGCGATAAAGCATCTCGGTTTATTGCTTTTAAGTCATTCCTAATCGAAATAGCGTGCGAACCAGACCATTCGATGACATCACCCTCTACCACGGATGATTCGCCGTGAATGGCCGTTAAAACGTCTATGAACGAAGTCGCCTTACCAAGCATACCGTGGGAGAGGAGTAGATAGTCGTTCAGTGACGCTAAAACCTTCTTATTTGCTTTTGTTTTATCTGATAGACGGAGTTTGTTGTATAAGTCATCGCCAGAGCTAGACCATTCCCATTTCATTACATCAAACTTTGAAATGGACTTCATCTTACTTAAATCTTTTGACCTAAGGTCGATGGTCTTAAATCTCTTATCTATTTTATTCTCGATAAATTTAATTATTTCAGATTTTTGGGTGGACGAGAATTCGGAAACATTTATATCCGCGAATTCGTCCCCCTCGTCCATTAATTTGTCGAAGATTAATTTTACATCCATGACATCGTCGGCTAAGAATACGAGACCAGCATCTTTTAATTGGTCTACCTGGCTTTGTGGTATTTCTTTAGTAACACGAACGCCAACGAAACCGGACTCTAAGATGGGCTTAGCAATCTCGATGAGTAAATCTACGGCCCTTTCGTTGTTGCCGAAAGTTATAACAAGCGCTTCTAAATTTTTAGAATCCAATCTCAAAAGCCCACTCTCGTACGCAAAACGCAGGTTGGCCGGGTCGCGGAATCCTTTTGTTAAACTTGTGTCGCCGTCGTATTCCAAAGGCCAGTTAATGCCAGCATTACTTAATAACCTCAGATTATTCACCGTCTTTTCGTTGATGTATCTACTGTCGGTCAAGCTCGCTAACTCAATGTCTTTGTTATCCTTTATCAATGACGCTATAATCTCAGCTTCTTCTTGGCTTATAACCAAGCTATCTTTATCTACCCATGAATACGTATCTACACCAAGTTTGCCGACCACCCTGTATTTATCAAGACCTTTTAAGTCACCGCTTTTACATAATTCCAAGAAATGAATTAACGATATGTTGCTGCCGTATCGGTTAAGAATGATTTTTAACCTCGTTAGCTTGCTTACTTTCGCTAATAAATCTTGATTGACTAGTCTAATTTCGTCCACTTCAATCGAAAGTTCGCGCCCGTCTAAATATAATTCTACAGAAGACATGAAGGTGTCTGGTGACATGGATTTCAATATTTTGTAAATATCGCCACCGAACTTATTCATATTGTTATCGAATATAGACCTTAATTCATCTCCGCTATTAACTGCGGCTTTGTGCATTTTAAATAATTCCATAAGATGCGGCGAACGCTTGTTGATATTGATATATTTCTTTATATCAGATGCATTTTTGCTCGCGTAAGCTTCGGCCACTTCGTCGTAATAGTCCTTAATTCTTTCTCTAAATAACTGAATGTTTTCCGCCGTGCTGTCCCAAGCGGACGACCTGGCAGATTCTATTCTTTTTAAGAATTCTTTTTTAACCGTTTCATCATCAACTAAATATGCGCCATTTTTATCTTTAAGTAATAGGTATTCATTAGACCCAATCGCGATTGTTATATCGTTGACTGGCGAACTAAAAGTCTCAAGGAATTCATCTTTGGTATAAAATTTAGCAATTAGTTTTGGGTTTTTCAGCAACGATAAAAATAAACTAGTTCTAGCGCCATTGGATTTGATTAATTTTTTGAATAACGACGACTCAACGAATGTGTTTAGAAAGTCCGGGTCTTTGTCAACAATGTTGTCTATTATAGACCCGCTATACCACTCCGCAGGTCCACCTGGCATGGCGCTTTCTATTAAGACGTCATAATCACCAGTTAAATTTATTAAAACATTGTATGGAATTTTAGACACAACACTGCTTAAATGTTCTTTTTTTAATTTCCATGGAATTTTTGAACAGTCGAAATTACTGGACGATACGTGCATCCTTCTAGCTTTTCGTATTAGCGTAGCGAATTCATCGACCTCTAGATGCTTAGCTAACGCATCCGACAACGTCAAGCCTCTCGTAACAATCTCTTTTGATGACTGATGAGTATCGCTACAGAACTGTTCTATCGTGTACTTTCCTGACGTATACTTTCTAAACGAATCAATGTCCGACTGTTTTATTGAATCTAAAACTTCGTTAAAATACGATTTTTTGCGCGACAAAGCTTTGTCGTGAGCTTCTTCGGTTGATTTGGCTTTAAGGTCAGATTTGGTTATTTTAAATTCTTTTATTAGCTTTTCGGCTACGGACTGCACGGCCGAAACTTCTTCGTCATCATCTAATGCTATAATATCTTTAACTAATTCGACTGCGTCGCTCTTGGAGAGATTGTTAACGGCGCTGACCACGAAGCCCCCTACCCCAGACTTAGTGATGAACGCTCTTAAATCTTTAATTTTTGGTTTACTTGCCGCGTAGCCAATTTCTGCAATCTTATTAAAAACCGCCTCGGTGATGGCTGACGTGGTTGGGTTAGGCGCTCGCATGCCAGTTCTTTGGTCTCTACGCCTTCTTCTCGTTGATGTATAAATAACGATACGCGAGTTATGCAAATTAAAGTCTTCTGTCTCTAACAGACTTTCTATCGTAAAATCATCACTATCCGCAACGCTATCATCGGCGTTTAATTTATTTACGATTAATGCGCCTAAATGTAGAGTATCTTTAACTTCCGCTGTCGAGAATTGACTGAAATCAATCTTTAGGCCGACGAAATCTTTGTGTTCTAGTAATTTGGAGTATTTTAATTTACTACTATTATACGACTTCAGCAAGTCCGATGCGTGTAGTGTTCCTATCGAGTTAATTAGTTTAAACAATAATCTGTCGTTTTCTGCTATCTTGGAAACCAATGACGCTGAGACAGCATGAAGTTCGCCGCGATTAAATAAATCACGAAAATCTGGCGAAGATACCGCTTTAATCAATAAATCATCGTCATTTAAAATAACATCCGTGCATACATCATAGTAGTCGCTACTATAGTCTGACCTAAAAAAACTCACAGCATCGCTTACGAATAAATTTCTAGCTTCCTTAGAGATGTGCTTTTCTATCAAGTCGACCATTGTTGGTTTAAACTCGACGCTAGACGCTCCCTTGTCGGATTTTCCATAAACAAGTTGATATAAATCGACGTCAGGCGCGTACGTTTTCTTAATCATGTTGAATATTTGTTCGTTTTGAAGAGATTTATCTCGCTTAAAAGCAATCAAAACAGGAACGTGTCCGCCGGTTAAATTTAATGCTGATACCACGTCTTGTGTCGTTAATTTAACGGATTCGAATGACTCGAGAACTTCTTTTAAAATTGTTGGTGTATCATCGTGGTTCAGTTTACAAAATAAAGAAACCATTTTGGGCGATGGCGAGTATCCTGTTTTGGCAAGAAGAGATGCGAAGGCAATACCGAGCTCGACGTCATTGTTAAGAACCTCTAAAAAAGAGTCTGGAAATGGACATTTAGCAACCATCATCTCCGAAACAATGCCGCCAGGTTCGCATGACGATTGGTCCGACAACGCATTGAGTAATTCTTCAGACTCGATATGCGATTTAACGACAGCTCTTTTCGCGTCCGCGCCTTCTGCTGATTTAAATAGAGAGATAAAAGACATGAGGTTAATTCCTAGATGTGTTACTAAATGTAAAAACCTCAACTTTCGCTGAGGTTTGGTCCGAGGTTATTTCAGGAAAAGGCCATTATAAGCAATTTGTAAATCGCAATATTGGTCTAATTTTTGTGATAACTCTTTAATCTCTCTCGCTTTTTTCGTGTAATCTTCGTGAATCGTTACAGCATCGTTTCCTAATAGTTTTTTTAGCGCTTTTGAATTTGTTTCGAGATTAGCGAGTAAGCTACCGTTGCGCTCCTCGACTCGCGCTAAAACATTTTTTAGTTTAGTTTTAAATCCATTGATGCTCGCGATAATGTACTGGAAACGAGCTGTCATGGATTTCGCTGAAGCAACTTTATCTGCCATTTCATCGCTCGCTCCAATGTCCAATAATTGTTCAACTTCCTCCTCGATAGCATTCATGTCTGCCACGAGACGTTCAGCGGCTTCGCGACTTACATTATCGCTAGCGGCATCTGCGTAGCGTTTCAGGCTCTTATAATTGCCTACGCCACCTTCTGCTTTAACGAGGGTCTTACGGAGCTCGAACATAGGAACGACTAACGCAACGCACTTAGCTTTGATTTCCTCTGCCGTGCCGTGCTTCGTTTCTCCTGTTGGGGTTGGGAGCGAGTTAATGAACTGAATTGCTTGTTCTGGACTGTCGAATAGATTTGGCTTCATTTACGATTTCCTTAAATTATATTATGGCGATATTGCCTTTATAGAAGGTATCAGTTTTAAATTTCTTTAATAATTTCGAGTTGTTATCCATCAATTAACGAGGTCTTTTTTGTACATATCAAAAATTAATTTTAAAACCTCTCTCTCCATTTTATTCAATTGAAAATAATATCGCATTATTAAGTCCCTTTTACCGACTCTTTCAAGCCGCAATAGCACCTTTAAATGCGACGCAGCGACTGCTCCAGCCTCGCAAATATCGCTTTCGTTACAGCTAGATAACAAAGACTCGCAACCAACCTCTGTACAAAAATTATTTTGTTGGAAGATTATCGACAGCACGGAAATGGCGTAATCTAGTTTCGAAGCTTCTTGCATATACTATTCCTCGCATTAATTGTTGACCGATAGGCATTTTAAAATATTCATTCAAACTACTCGGTATTGATTGGTAAACGCTTTAGTTTTTTCTTTTGTATCAATAAAACCAGCTCCTTGCAGCTCAAAATATTTCCGTGGACTAATAGTCCGAACATCAGCTTTGTGGCTTTGTTATTTTGAGATTAATAGTAATAACGAGCCGAAAAATTCAAATAATTCTAGGCGCTTTTTCCGCCAGTCTTTTGCAACTCTTTGAACTTAATCGCGGCCGCTTTAGCATCTTTTATGATACTTTCAATTAAGGCTGTGATTTTTCGCTCCAGCTCTATATTTTTGCCGCTATCACCCCTCGTTGGGCCAACAAGCGCAAATACATGTCTTAATTTGATTAAATCCTCCGCCAGGACTTCGAGCGTCTCTATCTCCGTAATACTATCAATGACTGCCACTCGGTCTCTAATTGGTATGTATTTGTTTGCGCTATAATAAGTACGTAGGTAGTTATCATTAGCTATCGTGAGTGGCGCTGCTGTCGATATATCGACCTTAAGGCGCATGGATTCTTTAAACATCTCGAATACGTCTTTCCTCATGCGCTTATCGAACCTGGATGACAGAGATTTCCTTAAAAAGGTTAAGAATTTTATAATCTTATCGTGACGGACGGAAAAATAAAATGAACTAAGCCCCCCATTCGCGTCTCCGTTTAAATCGCTACCGACGTAGCCGACGCTGTGATAGAACAGCCCCCGTTTTCGGCCTTCCCCGTTTATCGTACTTAGTTCATCGTGAAATAAAGTGTCGTACAGCAACTCTCTAACTAAAGATTTACGGTCTTTTAGTTTGTCTTTGGTTGAGAAGTCCCATTCGATATCGAACATCGACTCCGAATCGAACCTATCAATCATAAAACCGTGTTTATTATGCGAGCCATCGATGTAATTAATATTGTCCAAAAACGCTGACTCGGCGTATTTATCGATTTTTCTAAATTTGATTTTTTTAATAGGTTTCGATTTTTTCATTTTAGGGTAGCGGTCGGCCAATCTGGAAATGAATTTCACCAAATCCTTATTGCCTTTACCAAAGACGTCTGGTGGAGTTACTATTTCGATTCTGCTTTTATCAAACGAGTACAGACTATTTCTGAAATTCAAAATATCTTCTGGTTGCATTTTACGAACGGTATCGGCGAATCCGATGATTGGTTGCGCCGAGTCTTGGCCGTTAAGTAGTGCCAGCCTAGTTTTTTCGACCACCATAGATAGCCCGCCGTCTTGATTTAACTGTCCTCTCAATTCCGCTTCCACGACTTGTTTTTCTGCGTTAAAAGCCTTTTTAGACCTAACATGAGCGTACAAATTCGCCCCGAAGAATAAATCGAAAACTACCTCTATTCCCTCTTTTGCGTGAGAAGGGCGCATCTTTATCTCAAATTCCGTCGAACCTCTTCCTGTTGATGCATCGTAGTTGCATCCAACGGCCATAAGCCTTCTAAATATAGATGTGTGCGTTTTGAATTTCTTCGCGCCTAAAAATAAAAGATGTTCGAGAAAGTGGGCCGCGCCTTCTTTGCCGACCGGGTCGTCGTTAGACCCAACTAGTATACCAACTCTAGCATCGACAAATCTCGCGCCAGCATCTTCGATTACTGAAATAGTAAGTCCTGAGTCGAGACGAATTACCTTCTCGCTCCCATTATCAAGTAGATATGTTTCGTTTTGTTTTTTCATATCTTTTTATTCCTTGTTTTAGTTCTTACCTATCAAATATCGGAATTTCTGCTTGAAAATTGATTTAATAATTAATTACCCTAAATATTAATAACCTAGTAATATTAGTTAGTTACGAGATTTCATTAACCGAAAAATAATTAAAAAAAATTAAATAAAAAAATAAATCGCTAAAATAATTATTTTTTTTCTAATTTAATTCAATTTTTCCGTTTGAGATTCCGAATAGGTGTTCATGGTGATTATTTACTTTTAAATTTTTCAAGAAAACGAAACACAAATGTCGAAACTATTTTCATCAATTCAAGACAACTATGTACCGATTAACAGAGGATTCGCCTCTGCTATTCGCAGTCGCGAGTTCTTTACTAGATTGAATGACATTATCGTTTTTATGAGCGACCAATGTCACGCTATTGACCCAACTAAGCAACGCAGTCAAACGCTGTTCCTGGAGACCGAATTCAAACAGAAAGATATTAGCTTAAATTGGTCGGTTATTAAGATTCTCTATAGTAAGGGTCTCGCTCCTATTCGTGTAACGAATGTTCCTGATGGCGTTTCTCGCGAAGAGGCGGAATACCAACAACTACGCTCCGCTATCGACATCGTTCTGCCAGCCAATGACCAAAACCATTCTAGGGATAATATTCTCGCGTTTAGCAACTTCTTTAAGTCTAGGCCAATCGAAAGCGTTGATAGCGATGCTAGCGAATGTATCGCATCGATGGAGGCTATCTGCCTCACGCTCGTTAGCTATCTAACCAAAGCGGAAGCGGACCTTAAAAAGGTAGACCCCGTAGCGGCTCTTAATAGTATGGACGCTAGAAAGAAGTCTCTTAAAAACCTCTTCGCCGCTAGCGAAAATAACGTAGTCCACGGTGTTAGCGACCAATTATTTAACGCGGTATTTAATTCGACCGAAGTCTTGCGCGTACCATTTTTGGCTGGTGAAGACTTGAATTCTATCGATTACCAAACGATGGGCGGGCTTCATAGTCGAGGTCTTAACGTATTCATGGGCACCTCGGGTGCTGGTAAGACTCTGTTTATGACCTCGTTAATTGCCAACCACCTACTCGACGCTTTCAAAAAAGAGAAGGAAATGCCTCATTTTTGGATTTATGTTGGCGAGGACGGTGCGGATTCTTTCGTTAAAAGGATTCTCTGTAATATCATGAACCGCCTTAAAGGCGAGTTGGGCATCGGAGACGTCAAGTTATCCGACTTTAACCCCCCAGGCCCACAAGGTCGTGTAAAAGAAATAGCTCAAGAATTATATAGTATATTTTTCGTTAATATTAAATTCATCCTCCCACCAAAAAAGCCGGAGGAGATGCTTCGCTTTAGCGTCCTGTCTATTCTAAGTATTATGGAAGCTTGGATTGATGCTGGGCACCAAAAACCAACAATGGTCTTGCTCGATTATTTCGGATTATTAAATCTACCGCTTGAGGTGGGTCGCAGGTATGAAAGGCCGCGCGAAATGGCCGAAATTGCTCACCAATTAGATAGCTGGGGCGAAAGGCATAAAGTATGCGTTTTAACGGCTGTCCAAAGCTCTATCGGAGGCGTGGTTGGAAGTAGAGAGATGAAGTTCCTAGAACAAGAAGACCAAGCTGAGTCCAAGTCTATTATCAACTCTACTAGGTTGATGATTTCTATTCTTCCATACGAACAGGAAGATAAAGCTGGATTCAGAAAAAGCTGGATGGCGATGAAGGTTATTAAGAATAGGGGCGGTCCTAAGAATAGCATCTTTAATATGCCGCTAGATTATTCGACAAATACCGTTCTTACCGACAGTAAAATGATGAGCGAGGTTGAGTGGGAAATCCACAAAAACAGCATTATCGAATCTAAGAGAGATAATTTAGCGACCGCGCTGGGAGCTAATGGGTTTGGTAAGAGCGGCGGAAATAAACCGCAGTTCGGGAATAAAGGTAAGGGAACTACGAGTTTCTTCAAGAAAGACCAGAACCAACAATCTAGCGATAAAAAAGAAGATAATCAAACAACCCAAGCCGGTCCTAAGGACACGCCGAGTTTATGAGGAGTAATACGTAAATGAGAATAGAACCTTTGGCCGCGGCACTTATTTTTACGACAATGGTGACTTTCCCAATATTATTAGTTTTATTTCAATTAATAAACAACCAAGGAGGATTTTTATGAGCAAGATTATTAGCGTACCACAGTCGGTCATTGACTGGCATTTAAGCGAGAGGGAAACTCTCAAAGCAAAACTGGAAACAGCCGAAAAGAAGCCACCAGAAATCGAATCTAAAATCGATGATTGGGACTCTTTTAGCGAAGTGCAGAAATACAAAAAATGTCTGTCTAAGACAAAGTCGGCGTTCAACAAACCGCACAAAGCGCTATCTAAACTTATTGAAATTGGGGACGACCTCGTACTGGCTGTTGAAGAGGGTCTTAGACCTCACCGCCTTCAAAGAATCGTAGACGTGTACTCCAAGCAGTTACTCAAATTAAATGGAGCTCTCAACACCGCACAATCTATGGCCGAATCTCTACCCGAGATTACGGAAGTCCTTGGCGGTTTCGAGTGGCCCCACGACGTTCCTGAGATTAAAGACGGAGAAGGTCGGTTGGTAATTTTAACATCAGAGGGCTCTATAGTAGACCCGATTAATTCAGCGCGATAGGAGATGACTAAAGTGAAAGTGGAAAAGAAAAAAAGATTTCGTTCAGCGAAACGCCCAATGTTCTATGGGAAAAAGCTAGACGAATTCAGTAGCAAACTCGATGGTTCAAACGCTAAAACTTTCTCGGTGATTATGGAGTATTTACTCGGCGAGGAAGAGGCTCAATTATATTTAAAGAAACGAATTCCATCGCGCAAATTCCCTGTCAGGAAAACTCCAGCTCAAGAGGTTTAAGTATGGTAAAGAAGCCCAAGATTGACGCATCAATCGCCGTAAAAATTCCTCATCCAGTGATTTTAGTCGTTCTGTCGCCAGATGTCACATTCGGTGAAAACGAATCTATGGAGATTGGCAGAGTTTTCAAAAACGCCACTTTCGTGATTGTAAAAAATCAAGAAGAGGCCGCGAAAAAACTTCGCTCCTCTCACATTAATTACGTTATTGCGTGGAGTAAATTAAAAGACGGAAATGGCGCGGATTTCACCATGTCATCGGTCAAGTATGGAATCCCGTCCGTGTTGGTCGATAACAATTTAGTGTCTGACCAGGTATATATCGCGAGGTTCACTCGACTTGGTGGCGTTATTATTAACTCCGAAGGATGGCTCGATAGTGCAATTGATGGACTGAAATTATCCATCTCTATAATTGAAGGCCCTGCTGTCGAAATGAGAAAGGCTCAACGCACCCAGATTGAGTATGTAGAAAAAAGCCAGTTATTATAATAAGATACAAATAATCAAACAAGAACACCCAGCCGACCGATACCTTTTTTAGGTAATTAAAAAAGCGAAACCTTTATAAGGAGTTTATGTGAGAATCGAAAAATTAAAAACCGGTGAGTATGTCGGCTTTATTGAAATGAAGAGTTTGCCAAAGTTTTATGCGGAGGATAAACAGGTCGATTTATCGTCCTCTATTCCTAAAAAGGTTGAAGTTTTTAAATCGAAAGAACTTTTCGTTTTATACGATTCGATGTCATCAACTGTCATCACCTACACCGGCAAAGGCGACATTCGCTCGGTTTTTAAAGCCGCATCGAAAGACTACTCAGAAAATGGATATTCACAAGACGACTTAGAAATCTACAAGACCGAAACAATCGGCACGGAGAAGCTCGATAGGTTGTTGAGGGACGAAACGCTGTTTACTAACCCGGCTTTCGCAAAAGAGTTTTCTAAACAAGATAAAAAAGCCCTTTAATATTCAATAGGAGGTGTTCCGTGAGACTTATGCCAGGACAAAAAATTATCATCAAGTGCATGAACCAGAAACACCTTAATATTCCAGATTCGATTTTCGAAGGACTGGAATATGCATTAAGAAAAGATTTACCAAAAAGAACATCCGACGAAAACGGGATTCTGACTGTTAATCCAGGGATTGATATTTTCACGAATGATAATTGTGGCGTAGAAATGAAAGCCGGAAATACCGATGAACTGTTTTCGATGGTGAGGACTATCGTTTTGGATGATTTGAGGTCTAGTATCTTAAAATCCAGAAAGTCCATCAATTTGAATATTTATATGTCCGAGCATTCGGAATTAGTTGATGAGACTAAAATGATTATCGGAATGAACAATCTCAATAAACTTTTCGAGAAAATGGCCAAGAAAAAAGCGGCGTAATAGATTGTTTTTCGAAACACCAATTTGCAGATATCTAATATCATTACGCAAATTGGTGTTTTGTTTATTTTACTCTTTTTTTGATGTAAAAATCAATTCGCCACCATTAAATTCCGATAATATAGCATATTAACTAAACGGAACATCAAAACATGACGAACGAAAAATCAAAATTTGGCAAGGATAGGGCTTATCAAGCCAAAGTTCTATCCGTATCACCGCCAACACCAGTTCTGGCCGACATCCCCTCGTCATCGCCAGCCATGAATGAATCTGCGTTATTTCTCTCTCGATATCTCAAAAACAATCACAGCATCGTTCTTTTCGGAGACTTCGATGTTGATGGCACGTCATCAGCGGCTTGTATGTATTTATTCGCGAAACTCGCTGGCGTAGAAGTCGTTACGCCCTTCGTTTCTAAAAGAACTGATGGATACGGCTTATCCAAGGCTGCGATTCATCGATTAAAGACCGAAAACCCGTCACCTAAAGACACTCTCATAATCTTGATGGACTTAGGGGTTTCTACGGTATCGGAAGCCGAATCTCTACTCAAACACGGCTTCGACGTGCTTGTTATTGACCATCTCGTGCCGCGCCCTGGCGCAAAGGAGGATTGGGAAAAATTACGCTCCAACTTCCCAAACCAAGTCCACGTTTACGACCCACTACTTTGCGACGGCGAGGACGATAGATATTTCTCGTGCTTATCAGCCGCCGGTCTCGTTCACGCATTAATTTGGAATATATTAAATAATAATTTATCTGGCGTTGGGGAAAATGTTTTATCCAACGATAAGGTGCAAATTAACGTTGGGCAAAAACCTCAACATCTCCAAACAGTCATTAACACAATTAACAAAATTGCAGCTATAGCACAGGCTGCCGATTGTATGCCGTTCTCTAAAGACGGTAAGTTGACGGCTGCGTGGAAAGTCGCTAAGGAGTACGAAACCGGTGGGGATTTGCTAGCCGGAGTTTCCTGTTTATACGAAATAAGCTCCACGGCCAGCCGAGTGTCTTGGGTAGTCGCCCCCATCCTTAATGCAGCCGGTCGTCTAGACGATGCTTACGCCGCTTTTGAGCTTCTGGTAGAAACCGACCTAGAATCGGCAAAAAGCCGGATAGAATCGCTCCAAAAGGTTAGGACGGACGTTAGAGGCCAGACTAAATTAGCCTCCGTATCTCTCGATAATGACATTATGACGTCGTCCGGCGTGGCCGTGCTAATTAACCAAGAGGGCAAGGTCGTATCCGGCGTGGTTGGTATCGCTGCTGCTAAGGCATCCGAGGCATTTATTGCTCCCGCCTTATACATGGCCGTAGAATTTAATAAAGATTATAATACTCAGGTACTTAAGGGCTCTATGCGCAGGGGCGAGACTAACTTCTCTTGCGAAGAGTGGGTTCTTAAACTACGTCTGTCAGGTATCGCTATCGCTGGTGGCGGTCACCCCGCGGCTGCTGGTGTTACCGTGCCGCTAGATAAAGCCGAAGAATTAATAGAGTCAGCAATGACAGCTACTTACGATATAGAGACGCCACCTGTCTATAAAGTGAGTCCAACTAAAGCCGCTGAGTACCAAGAAAACGTAACCAAAACGCTACCTTTCGGCCGAGGACACGATAGTGCCATTATGCTTATCGAAGGTAACCTAGCGTCAATACGGTCATTTACAACAAGTAAGTCGGGTACGCCGGAAGTGTGGATGTATAGCCTGACTATCACTGACCCATCCAACGGCAAATCGGTTGACGTTAAAGTTATCAAAAACGACTTAGACGAAGCGACCCTTAACGAGATCGCATCTATGTCCGACAAAGGTCTTATAAATAAACCGATTGAGGTAAAGGCCGTCGTTCATGATGGTTTCAAATTCGGTTCGAAATACAAGAGAACGGAAATCAGAGCGGCTGCCACGAAGTCAGAAAGACGTCTCATTAATACACCAGAGGGCGAGCGTAATGAGGTAGTCAAAACCGCCGACATTAAAATCGCCAATAAAAAAGAGTCAAAGGATTCAGCGTCTTTGATGACCGATACGATAGACTCTTATACTACCCAAACTCTTGACGAAAATTCGTTAGGTAAATACGCGAGTCTTTCAAGGCCGGACTTAGCGAGAGATGTTGACGGAACGCCTATAGTCTCGGTCGCGATAGATTGGGAAGAATCTGGGCACGCTAGGGTTTTTACTCTAAGGAAGCCTTATCAAAATGTTGTTGAATCAACAATTGGAGAAAAGAGCGCTAAAGCTCTACAGTCGTATCACGGTGGAGTTTGGGATAAATCAAAACGTGCGTATCATATTCCGGCGGCTGCGGCAAAAGTAATCGCGGAAGATGAGCTCGTGCGTCGCGGCCTAGCTCCTAAAAATAATGACAACGAAGAAGGTTCCGGTAAAAAGAAAAAAGTAGACTTCTCAGTTAATTGGCGATTTGATTTTTCTATCAACGCGCTGAAACAATTAGCTAATTTAGACATTGAGTCGGATGCTATCGCCAATCAAAAGGTCGATACGAGACCATTTAAAATACCAGCATTAAGAAATGGTATCAATGCTTACGGATTTCAATTCGCTGACGTCCGTCTGTTTATTCAACGACCAGTTGCGCTTAATAACAACGATATGGGCACCGGAAAGACGTTCGAGGCGTCAGTATGGGGTTCTTTGCGATATCATGGAGCTGTATACGACCATGTTTCTAAGGAAATCAGATGTTTGCCAAATAAAGGCAATACCAATAAACCGGTCCTAGTCGTAACGCTAAAAAACGTAGCAGGACAATTTGCTAGAGAAATCAACAGGTTCTTGGAATTAAAAGTAGGGAACTTCTCCTCTCCGGACGTTAGACATTTCCTTAAAAAACAAAATTTGGCAAATGACGTAGAAGACGACTCAGAGGACGATGTTGATGAAATATCCGACAAGAGAGTTTTTAAACCACTCGCTGTCGTTGACCAATCCGTATCCGATAATTTCCGTAAAGAATATATCGATGGCTCAGCATTTATCGTGACTACTTATGATTGTCTCGCTCGCCACCCTTGGATTGTTAGTTCGTTCGATTGGTCCGGCGTTATATGTGACGAAGCCCACGAATTAAAGAACCCCGACGCCCATAAAACCAAAGCATTATTCGGCAAGACGTGTGACGGGTCTCCTTTGAGGGGTGCTCCGGTTCTAGCCCTATCAGGGACGTTCGCAAAGAATCGTCCTAAGGACTGGTTTGTGTGGGTAAGGTTGACCGGCGCCGACGGTGGTGTGTATTCGTCGGGAAGTTTATCATCAGGCTTGCGCGATTTTTGTATTAGGTACGATGGTCTTAAATTTAAAGAATTCTTCCGTGGCGGAAGGCGTATGATTATTCCGGAGTCGGGAACGCCAGAGAACGGTCGGGAATTAAATATTATGCTTGTGCCATTTAGGGTTCGAAGACTTAAAACCGAGATTGGTGAGATTCCTTCTATCTCGGTGGTTCAGCACAGAATTCCGTCGCGAGGGCTGTATACCGACGTACTTAGTTCGCTCGTGAAATCTAAGGGCGATGATATTGTTTCTAATTTATCGTCCAAATCACTGGAATTATTAAAGAAACATAAGCTGGTTGGTAAAAATGGTGATGTTGGGTCCGAAAAAGTCGCCACCGACTCCGAATCGGAAACAAAAGAGGTTAATAAAGAAGTTAAGCCAGATTCATTGGCGGGTAAGTTGGCCATGATTGCTTCGCTGGATAAAGCATGTGGAATCATCGATGTGATGTCGGATAAGGGATGGATGAACTCTAACGGTAAATTAAATGAGCCGGTGGTTATTATCGCGGCGCACAGAGCTGGCATGAATGAGATTTGTAATCGATTAGAGGGTGCTGGAATCGAACACTTTGCGATGGCACACTCAGATAGCCTAGAGTCAAGAGACTTGAAAAAAGAGGCCTTCCAGCGCGGCGAGCGTATGGTTTTCGTAACGACCTATGGCGTTGGTGGCGTCGGGCTTAATCTAACGAGGGCCAGAAAGGCCATATTAGCCGGATTGCCTTACACGGAAACTCTCCTTGCGCAGGCTAGGGACAGAATTCACCGCATAGGCCAGACAAGGGATGTGGAGGTGCTGGTGCTTATTCAGAGCGCTAGTATCGACGAGGCTGTATGGCAAATTATTAGCCAAAAGGGGCGAGCTAACTTCGCCACCATGAGCGTTGATAAACTAAAATCTGGTGCATTACCAAGCTGGGCGACCGGTTCTATCGTTGACCAATCAAGGATTGCAAGAATCGAGAGTAAAAAGACAGAGGAGCGTAAGGATAAGCAATCTAGTATTATCGACGAACGGCTTGCTATTGCTAACTCTGGCGCGGTCCAAGGCTTCGGAAAGAGGTAGTGTTATGGATGTCAAATTTTTAAACTTCGTTAATGGTGTTTTGGATAACAAAAACATTATATTATCGTCGGACATGCCAGTCAGTGATGTTGCTAGAAGTATAATGCGCGAATACCCGAGATTCGAGCAATTTTCTGCGCGCGATTTCTTGACTTTGAAATATAATATCGTCAACACTATTAGTCTTCGTAATCTGAAAAACGACGTTTCGAGCGCGGTTGATGAGCTAAGATGTTTGGTCGTGACTATTGAGCGTTTGATTGAGTCCGAAAATCGCAAATTAGTTTTTCCGTGGACGAAACGAAAACTGGACTCGGACATCCAAAGATTGACGAAGAAAATTTACGCCAATTCTGATATAATTTGGCGAAACAACAGCAAGATAGAAAAGTTGGAAATGCTAACGGCCGCGCTTGATATTTTG
>JACCDO010776892.1_pt1 | contig 17206 bp, 16 predicted proteins | sample 7446101 | NCBI WGS metagenome assembly JACCDO01 (sample SAMN15323440, study PRJNA562643) | freshwater metagenome | isolation source: river surface water | place: USA:Blue River Watershed | collected 2017-08-16 | reverse complement strand
CAAATAATTTTTTTATATATTTTTACTAAAAGCCTTCATTAAATAATGATTAAATATACATAAAAAGTTAATAATATATTAATCTTATAAATATTATGAGTTGGACAACAATTAAAGAAGTAGACCATATTTTTGTTATATGTAATTTAGAAAAAGAAAAAGATAAACATGCAAAATGGTTACAATGGATGGAAAAAAATAAAGTAAGTCCTGAATATTTAACTTTTTACTGTTATAAATGGGGGACAGAATTAACAAAAGAAGATTTTGAAAAATATTCATTAGATGATGGAACGTTAGTAAAATTATTTCCATTTAGAAAACCGTTTCCATTAAAACCAAGTGAAATATCTTTAGGTATAAACTTTTTAAATATTTTTAAAATGGGTCTAGAAAATAAATATAATAATATTCTAATTTTTGAATCAGATGCTATTTTACACCCAAGTTTTATGATGTTAATCAATAAAATAATAGAAGATGAATTACATAAATATAATGACTGGGATATATTTTCTCTTGGTTGTGGTATGAATAAACATTATCCTAATATTTTTAAAAATAAACATATTTATAGAGCAAAAGAGATTCGATGTGCAGATTCATTAATAATTAGTAATAGAGGTATGAAAAAATTAGTAGATAATATACCTATATTAAAATTACCAATTGATGAACATTATGATTTACTTATAAGAAATAATATAATTAATATATTGTGGTTAGAACCAACCTTAGTATTACAAGGTTCGCAGATTGGTCATAATCTTACTACTATTAGATATACTGATTCAATATATGTAAATCCAAATGAATATAAATGGTTGGAGAAAGCTATTAAATAATTACTTAATAATATAATATATTTATATAATATAAAATGGGTAATAATACATCTCATCAATTAATAAAAGAGCTAGTATGTGTAATTAATTCATGTAATACAACTTATCAAGTAAAAGGGGTCGTAATTTTAAAACATAACAAATATTCATCAAGTGAAATTCCTAGATTATTATCTGTAATACCATCATCGCCAGCATTTACTATGAGTATGGCAACACAACATGAAATATCACCAGATATGCCATTAATATCAATTGAATATAACATTAGCGGTTTAAAACCAAATAGTTTACATGGTTTTCATATTCATGAATCAGGTGATTTAAGAAATGGTTGTGATTCTTTATGTGCACATTATAATCCACATAATAATAAACATGGAGATTTACATGATACAGATTCACACGCTGGCGACTTAGGTAATATTCGTAGTGATATAAATGGAATTGCAAAAGGTATAATATATACAAATAAGTTTGGTTTAGAAGAAGTAATTGGAAGAAGTATTATTATACACGAAGATATGGATGATTTAGGTAAGGGTCCATTTGATGATTCACATATTACCGGTCATAGTGGTAAACGTATTGGATGTGGTATATTAGGACGTGGTAAAACATGTAAATAAAAAATGATTTTATATTATTTTAATATATTGATTATGTCATTATATTAATAAAATATATAAAATGGCCATTTATCTTAATAATCGTAATACTGTTAATGATATTCGCACCGCTCTTAACCTTATAAACGGGTTAGCCCATAATATTATTGAATATGATAATTTTGTTAATATATTACATAATGAATTATATTATGTTTTAAAATATAAATCAAATAATCGTAATCAAGAAAATCAACAAAATCAACAAAATCAACAACCAAATATTACCCGAAATGATATATTGTGTGCATTAATTAATAAATTAGAAGGGTTTTATATTAAAACACCTGAAGTAAAGAAAATTATTAGTTATATATCATATTGTGTTGATGTAGAATTTGTAGAACAAACATGGTTTATTAAAAATGTAGAAAAGGGATATGTTCCAACAGCTGTTGTATTGAAAGATATTATACAGCATTTAAAATTTAATAATATTGAATATTTACATAATAAATTTGATACAAAAATTAATTCACCTGATATCTTTACATTTAAAATCTTATTTCAGAATATATTTAATTCTGAAACTAAAGATTATAATCCTGTAAAATCATATGATATGTTTAGAAAATTTAAGTTAACAATAAATGATATTTCTAAAATTATGGAAGAAAATAGTTGTATGATAAGTTATATGAAAGATATACAACAAAATGTGATTAATAATTATTTTTGTAATATCATAAAATTTAAAAAACATTATAATTTAAAAATAACAGGATGTGAACTAAATGAGTTTCTTCAGTGGATTGAACGAAAAAATCAAATCATTCAATTTATGAATGATATGAATGATGAAATGATTCAAATTAGAAACGATTTTAAATCAATAACTAATCATTTAACTAATAAAAATTTACTAGATATAATATCAACAATTTTACGTAATACAGGAAGTCCTGATGGTTTTGTTACGAATGTTGAAATTTTATTAAATTTCATTAAAAATAATTGTTCATATGATAAATTAAATAAGAACGATATATCTTTGTTATTATCTAATCATTATATAAACCGATTTCCATTTGAAAAATTAGAAGATTTTTATGATGGTGAAAAAGATATTGAATTATTAGATTTACTAATATTTAATAAAATTAATGAAGATAAGCTATTTGATTTAATAATTAATAAAAAGTTTATTGATTGTTCAAATGAAGAATTTTTTAAAATTGCATTTCAAAGAGGTAATGTTAAATTAATTAAACATTTTATTAATAAAAAGTTTACTATTACAGAAGATATGATTTTAACTAATAAGTGTCATAATTTATTGGAAATATTATATATATGTTCGGAAAATGGTTTCTACATTACTGAAAAATGTTTCCCCCATATAGTATATACATTATATATTACTGGTGGTAACTTTGATTTTAATATTGAAAAAATCAAAAAAGTAAGCATATATGTAAATGACAATGAAGAATTTGAAAAACATAAGAAGAAAATGCAAGAACAATATGCCTTATATACTAAATTAGAAAAAACAATTTTGCTAAATTATTTTGAAACTTTGCAATATTTTAAAACTAATGAAGTTACAGAAGAACATATAGTTCTTTCTTCAAATATGCGAGTAAAAGATTATTTAATTAATAAGTTTCTAGAACAAAAAGGATATAAAACAAATAATAATTCAGATTGTAAAAGTGAAGATAAACCTAATAAAACTGTTGTAAGAAAAGTAGTTAAAAAAGTAATTAAGAAAGTAGTTAAAAAAACTGCAGAACAAACTGAATAAAAAACTTTTAAATTTTTTTTATTAAATTATAATTATATGAGTGATTTTAGAAAGAGATTTAACTTCGAGGAAAGAAAAGCAATTACTGATAAGATTTTAGGTAAATATGAAGAAAAATGCCCGCTTTATTTATCATTTGATTCACATTTAAATTTAAAATCTTTAAAAAATTATAACAGATATATAGTAACAAATAATTTAACTTTGAGTCAATTTTTATTAATTGTCAAAAAGAAAATAAATTTTAATTCTGCAGAAAGTTTAACTTTATTTATAGAAATATATGATAAAAATAGTTCAAATATTAAAGACACTATAGTTGCTCCATTATCATCTAGTATAGCTTCAATTTATGACAATAATAAGAACGATGATGGCTTTTTATATATGAGATTAGTAAAGGAAAACGTATTTGGGGGGATATACTAAAGTATATCCCTTCAAATGCATTTTCGCCATTAATTATCTTTATTTTATTAAAGATAATTAATTTCGAAAACGTTTTTGGATAATTTTAATTATACATCTGTTTCTCTTGTATATAAATACATATTTATATTCTCATCATTATTATCATTATTATTCAAATTATATTTTCCTATATACATATCTTCTATTTTATCATCAAAAAAATATTGTGTATTTTGTGTATTTTGTGTATTTTGTGTAATTTGACTAATATTGCTTAAATTGCTCATACTACTTATACTACTAAAACTATTATTTTCATTATTTTGATTATTATAATTATTATCATTATTATTTTTTGTAATTTCAATTTGTCTAGTCTTACCCCATTTTAATTTTTCCATATTAAATATAGCATATAAATTAGTTAATATATTCATAATTGTATTAACACTTAAATAAAATATATAAGAAAACCAATAATATAATGTATCTCTAAATATCATAGGTTTAATAAATATTGGTATTATTAATGCATATGATAAAGGAATTAATATTAATACACTTAAATATAACATTAACATTGATGGATTTGTAATAATAGTTTTTATGAAAACTATAGTTGATACTAATATAAATGGAGCTATTGTAAATGTTAATATATTTGCAAATGCACTTAATCTTTCATAAAATAATATATTAGGACTAAATAATAATAATATATCATTCGTAATAGTCCCTAAATTCCATCTTCTACGTTGTGAGAAAAATATTTCAAAATTCATTGGAACTAATGTATATGCATTTGCATATAAAGTTTGTGTAGTATTAACATACGAATATTCTGACATCATTAAACATACATGATTTCTATCCTCGCTAGCATACGACCTAATATGTTTTAAAATATTATCTTTTTCATTTGGTTTATAATTAAATTTATTTAATATTGTATCACCACATGTCTCTTTACATATTCTTAATATTTGTACACAACCTGATAAACAATTAACTTTATGTGTCATTAATGATTGTTGTTGACGTTTTAAACATTGTGCAAACATATATTCAGCATTTTGATACAAAGTAAATGGATTAAATTTATTACATAATGGTGATATTTTAATAAATCCAACACAACCAACTGTATTGTTATTTTTTGATATCTCTTTTATTAGTTCATCCACACAATTTATTTCAAATACCGTATCTGCATCAGTTCCAATTAAATATTTTATATTTTCATCATGAAAAACAGATGTTAATATTTTTCGAACTTCTGATAAAAAATCAATTGCTATTAATGGATGAAATTTCATGTTTAAATTAAATTGATATAATAATCTTCTCACTAGTACCAAGCTATCTCTTTTTCCATAGTTATTTTCTTTTACAATTAAAATATAAGGAGTATTGTTATATATACCTGAATATAAATCTATACTATTACTTTTATTTTCCCACGTTACATATGCATTAGTATATGTTAGTTTATTTGTAATATTTTTGTATAATATATCTTCTATTAATATTTTATCTGTAGATTTATTATTACCTTTACCTTTAACTTTACCATCACATATAATTATCATAATGTTTGTATCCCTTTTTAGATTTGATGGTATAGATGATATTTGATTTGTTAATGAATCTAATGAATTATATAATTCTTCTTTTGATTCATTATAAGTTGGTATAACAAATGAATAAGTTGTTGGTTCATTTCTATATGTATATAATGGATTAGTTTTAGTCATAATTTTTTTATATAAAATATAAAAAACATTAATTGAACTAAGTAAGGGAGCATAAGCTAATAATGGTAAAAATACAAACCAATATGACGAATAATATACTAATAAAAAACTCAATATAGTATTTAATAAATATATACTAGTTATAATTGCATATTTTTGTCTTATAATTGACATTATAAATTATTTGTTAATATCGCATTTATTTTTTAAATATATATAATAAATATAATAACATATATAATGGATAATCTATTAGAACTTGTTAAATTTCTAGAAAAAGAGATAAATAATAAAGATTTCCTAAAATCACAAGAAATATTACTACAATTGAATAATGATTTAGTAAATTTTTATGTTAAAAACAATATTTTTACAAATGAAATTTGTAAAATTAACAATAATGATGAAGATAATATAAATAAACTAAAAGAAAAAATAAGTAATTTAAAAGTAAAGTATAAGAAATTACAATCTGAATTTATGATTAAAAATAATAGTAAAAATTGCATTATGGTTTTAGATAAGTTATCATCTATTAATATAAATCTTAGTGAATTTTACTATAATCCTTTACATGTAACACCTAAATTCTTAAATGAAAATACTGAAAAAGAATTTAATCAAAATTTATCACAATATAATAGAGATTATTTTGAATTATTAAAACAAGAAAAAATAGTTGATAAATTACTAGATAACAATAAATTAACTAGACCAATACAAAAGAAAAATAAAATATTAATTATAACATTTGATGATAGACCACAAGTAACATATATTAAATTACATAATAAAAGTTTCCAAAATTATTGTGAATTAAATAACATAGAATATAAGTATGAATCAGTATATAATAAAAATTTAAATAATAATCCATATTGGTATAAAATCTATTTAACTAAATTTTATTTAGATACAAATGATTATGATTATGTAATGTGGGTTGATTCTGATACAATGATTATGAATAATAGTGTTGATTTAAACAAATTATTAAATTCATATTCTAGCGATTTATTTTTGTGTGATGATAATCAAATAATCCAAAAAATAAATGCAGGTATATTTATTATTAAAAATTCTAAAATAGGTAGACAATATTTAACAGATTGTATTAATAATTTTTGTAATAAATGTATTAAACCTGGTGAAAATAAATTAAAAGGAACATGGGCCTCAACTTGTTATGAACAAGGTATAATGAATATAGTTTTAATTAAAAATTATATGAAATATACAACTATTCTGCCATTAAATATTGTATTATGTAGTAATAGAGCGGAATATTTCAAGTTATTAAAAAATATATTCATTATTCATTATTATGATACAAAAACAGATGAAAGAAATATATTATTTGACAGAATTGATAAAGATTTAAATATAAATAATAAAATTAATAAATATTCACAATAAATATTAATATAAAATAAATAATTTATATAATATATATTATATTATATAATATGGATGAAATAAATGTAGCTCTTAATAAATTTATTCAATCAGTAAACAATAAAAATGATATTAATACTATGAATAATAATTTAGCTTTACTCATTGCAAAAATGAATATATTTTATTACAAAAATAACTTCTTTAATAATGCTAAATCTTGTAATGAAAATAATTTAAATGTAACACTTGTTGAATTAGAAAAAGTTGCTGAACAAATAAGAAATATATATCCCAAATTTATGGAATTAAAAAAGGAAAATTTTAAAGATGTTTATATTAACAAATTAAATTGTAATAAAACACCTGGTGAACTTTTAAAAAATATCGATAAATCAAATAAAATTCAATCAATTATTACCGATTTATCTGATTTATTATATTTTAAAACAAGTGATGTCCCTGAGATGGTTTTATCTAATCAAGGAATAGTTTTATCAGAATCATCTAACTCATCATCAAACAAATTATTTATTTATATACTTATTGCGGCCCTTGCTGTTTTATTTATAATATTAATAATTTATTTATATAAAACAAATTCCAAAAAAAAAGTAAGAACTAATATAATTACAACATCTGCAGCTCCAGTAGCTCCAGTAGCTCAATCAAATATAACATCTGTTGATAACACACCAGATATTAGTCCAGGTCCAGGACCAAATCAAGGTCCATAAGTAAATATTTTTTTCATTTTAGCATAAAATATATTATATATAATATATAATATATTATAATGTCCAAAAGATTTATATATTGTAATATTGCAAAACAAGAAGAGGAATATTATAGTAAAATAAAACAGGAATATGAATCTGATTTAAATACATATACTGAAAAAAAAGATAAAGAAGCAAATAATTTTACTATGGGTATAGGTGGAGCCAGTGGTAATTTAATATTTTTTATTATATTTTTAGCAATTGGTATAATATTTTTAAAAAAGAAACCAGAAGAAGTATCTAAAAAAAAGAAAAATAAAAAGAAGGATATTCCTAAAACAAATATAAATAAACCAGTAGGGATTGGATTAATTGTATTGGGAATATTATGTTTTTTAAGTATTGGAATTATGGTATTTTTTATTATAGGGACTGTTAATAAACAAAAAGAATTAATAAAACCAGTTGAACCTGAAACTTATGATTATAAAAGACCTTGTTATTCACGTAAGCAAAATAAAATGATAGGCGAAGGTGAAGAGGAAGAAGAGGAAGAGGAAGAAGAAAATAATTTTTTAGATGGTTTAAATCTACCAGGTTTACCTGATGCAGCACAAAGATTATTTTCAGATTCTAATTCAAAAACAAAAAATAATGATAAACGTGGTAGTGATGCTTCTGGTAATAATGCAATTAAAATGTCTGATGTATCGGGTTTAATAGTTACAGGAAAAACTGTTAATAACAATACAACTAAAGGTGGAACTCATAATGCATATAGTAATGATGTTCAAAGTGGTTGGGATGCTACAAAAGATTCATCTGGAGATATTATTGAATCTGATGGAACTGATGCAGGAACTACACGAGAAACGTATTGACATAATATATATTATTGATTTAACATAAAAAATATTATAATATATGAATAATATATTATAATGAATAATAAACTTATTATATATATAATATTAATCCTTGTTATCGGATATCTTTTATTTAGTAAAAAACAAGAAAATCAATCAGGTGCATTACTTCAATTATATGCTAAAGGTCCACAAGATGATTATTTAACATATCCTAACTTTTACTTACCTCCTTATTATGGATACGGTTATGGTTATAATTATGGTTATAATAATCCTTTTGTATGGAATATGCCAACAAGATTTAATAGAAATCAAGCAAGTTATTTGTGGTTAACGCCTGAAAGATATGATTTATTTTAGGTTTGTAAAACCTAAAATAATTTATATCTTAGAGGCCTTTTAATTTAGTTAAATCGCCTGAAAGATATGATTTATTTTAGGTTTGTAAAACCTAAAATAATTTAATATCTTAGAGGCCTTAAATATTATTTTTAGATATTTTGGAAAAATATCTAAAAATAAAAATTGATATTATAAATATAAATATATAAATTAATTAATTAAAATATATATAATGAGTGCACTTACAGTAGAATCAATAAATGAACGTATTAACAAAGAAGTTTGTGAATTAACAATTAATAAATTAACTGACGACAATTTATTAGAAGAATATAAAGAATGTATATCAGTTAAAAATGAAGTTGAAAAATTAAAAGATATATTAAAGAAGAATAAAATAAATGATAATACAATTAATTCAATTATTGATGATTATATTATTAATTTAGTTCCTCCAGGAACAAAAGGAGTAATCCGCGGTAATAAATTTAATAGTATTGTAAAAGAAACTATTAATAAAATGAAATTAAATAAAAAACGTTTTGAAATTTGTTTTGAAAAACAATGTGATTCATGTATGACATCAGAGATTCCTGATTGGTATATACTTGAGAAATCTACTAAAAAAGTAATTATAGGAATGAATCAATTAGATTTATGGCAAGGTGGACAACAATTTAATCGTGGTTCAAAATATTTAATTGATAATAAATATAATACAGAAAAAAGCAAATTATTATGTGTAGTATGCAATAAAACAAAATTAGCTAGTGATAAAAATAAAGTATATAAATTATTTGAAACTGGATATAAAAATGATACTTTATGTTATCTTAAAAATTTAAACAATATAATTATTAAATTTTTTAAGTAATATGTTATCTTAAAATTTTAAACAATATATTTGTTAAATTCTTTAATTAATTCTTGTTTAGATATTGATTTTGGTCCAACTGTATTATTTGTATCAAATTTAATATCTTTTAGCAACTTTATATTTTCATTTATTGTTTTATTATTTGTAAATTTAATAAAATAGTGAGATTGTTTACTCTTATCATTCGTTTCTTTCATTATTGTTCCGGCATTAATGCCAACTCGTCTAAATGCAATATCAGGTGATTCATCTTTGTTTACAAACATAAATTTATCTGGTTCTAGAATTTCTATTTCTTCTCTATCAAAATCTTTACGTTCCCATATTTGAAATACACAAGGCACATCATATTCAATGTTATTCACCAAGAATGATTTCTCTGGTAGATCGTTTTCATATATTAAATGAAATTTTCTTGTAAATGCTTTTTGCATAGAATCTTTCTTAAAACTTCTAGGTAGAATAAATGATATTGATTTTGCAAATTCACAACATTTTTTAATGAATTTTATTGCTGTTGATGCTTGTCTACCAAATGGTGGATTACCAATAATATGTATATTTTTATATTCAGCTTTAATAGTATCATATTTTAATTCTAAAAAATCCTGTTTTATTATTTCAGCATTATCAGGTTCTAAATCATAAAATTTATAATTATTTGATAATAATTTTATACTTGGTATAAAAGAACCATTTCCTGCACTCGGTTCAATTATCATATCTTTTTTTAGAATTCTAATATGTTTCTTTATTGATAATATACATTCTAAAACAACTTCATTCTTTGTATAATATTTATCTATTGTATTACGCTTTAAACCTTTCTTTTGTTTAATTTCTGCCATTATATAATATTATATGTTTATAATATTATATGTTTTTAAATGAATTTTTATCAATTTTTTATGAAAAATTTATGAAAATTTATTTTAATCTATTAATAAATGTTTTAATTTGTTCTTTTGAATTATAACCAATAATAGAATGTTGTTGTAAATCACCATTTTTGTAAAATACTAAAGTTGGTAAAGATTCAATATTATGTAATTTAACAATTGATTCTAATTCTTCTGTTTCTACATCAACTTTAATAACTTCAAAATTATCAATCTCTTTTGACAATTCTTCTAAAATTGGTGATAGTTTTTTACATGGCATGCACCATGTAGCAAAAAAGTCAACTAGAACTAAATCTGCTGACTTAATATATTCAAGAAATTCTCCTTCTGTATGAACGTGTTTCATTTTTAATACTAATTTAATTAATATAATTTTGTTTTTAAATATTATAATGAATAATATTGAAAATAATGATTTAATTCATATAAAACATAAATTAAGAAAATATTATAATAAATTAGAATCAAATCCTACAAAAAAAGATTTTTATGAAAGAAAAATAAAATATTATATGAAATTGTTGGAAGGAGGTGGTAAAGTTACAGTTACAGTAGCGCCAACGATAGGTGCAGGTAGTCATCTTATAATAAATAATTATAATTTATATAATTATGGATCAGGTGTAAATATATATTTATATGGAGCTACAGATGCAGCTTCAAAAACTGTAACCGGTATAACTGAATGCTTAATACATAATTGTTCTTTGGCTACATTTACTATTCATCCAGATGGTAAATTATATAAAGATTTATATTATGTTCCAGTAAGTTTAAAAAAAAATATTACTAGTCTCGAATATTGTGATATATATTATCCAGGTTTTAGTGATCCAGATGAAGAATTTTATGACTCTACTATTGCTAGAACGTCGTCATGTCGTTATTATAATATAAGTAATAATATAATATTAAATACAGATTATTTAGAAAAAATACTTGAAAACCCTTATTATGAGACATATAAAGAAAGTATATTCAACAGAGTTTTTATTGATAATTTACTTTATTATCGTCAAGATATAAATAATCAATTTAAAAATATAATAAAAGATGGAAAGATAGTCCCATCTAAAATAAAAGTTTTATTGAAAAAATATCCAAAATTAAAATTTAAAATATTAAATAAAAGTATAGTAGATGAGATAATACGGAGTATACAAGAGAAAATAACAAAAAACCCTAGAGATCCACAAAGTAAATTTATCAAAGTATTTACATTCAGTGATAAAATACATATATATATTACTGAAATTAAATATGAAAAAAATATATTAAGAGATCCACAGATATATATACGTCTTGAATTTAGAAAGAATGGTATAGTTATTGGTCGCGATTTTTTGAATTTAAAACAGTTTATTAATAAATATTCTAATTATATTAACCCCAAAGTTCATATTGATAAGTATAATAAGGAACATAAAGGTCATCATTTAGAACCAGTATCACAGTATTTTCCTATTGACCTTCTAAAATGGAAACAATTTGATAATATTAGTACTATTCATTCACAAATACCAATAAGACCAACAGTATCAGAACCAATACAAGCATCTGAATCGAATGTAACACCATCAGGATTACCATCGACATGGGCAACAAGAAGACCAGCTCCTTCTCCACCATCAGGAGTAGCACCAGTCGCAAGAAGACCAGTTCTTTCTTTACTAGAAGAAATACCAATATATCCAAAATTTAATCATGATTCTAATAAATGTGTAAAACTTGGTGACTCTAAATATAAAATTATATCGAAAGACAAAGATGGTTATCCTATATATAAAAATATGGTTTATGGTAATGTAATTTATCCTAATTCTACAAGTATACTTTTAAAAAAACTTGGAGAATTGATAATTGAACCATGTAATTCTTCTGTAACAACAGTATAATCTAATAAATATGTATATTCATAAAATAAAAATTGAAAATATATATTATTAAATATATTAATTTAATTAATTAAGTAATTAATTAAATAAATTAAGATGCCCGCTATTATATATTTTACAGATAATAATTATGATTTGAATCATAATTCTAAAATTGCTATACCATCCGAATTATTCTTAGGTGTTTTTACTTTTGGTATGTGTATCTTTTTTCATAATATGTTTTTCAAAAAAGATTCTTTTACAACATCATATTTCCTTTTCCACTTTATAGTTAATGCTATAATTACTTGTTTGTGTTTACCTTATTTTTTAACTCTATTTTATGATCCAAATGGCATTAATGAATCAAATGATGATGAATATATGAATGTATATTGGTATATCAAATATACCTATCCAATTCTAATTGGATTACATACGTATCACTTGATTGATTATAAAAATATTAATACATCTGAAATTATTCATCATATTTTAACATATGTATTTTACTATATTTCTTATAAAATGCAACATCCATTTTACTATGTGCATCTTATTTGTATGTCCGGTATACCTGGTGGTATTACATATTATATGTTGTTTCTAGAAAAAATTAATAGTATTGCTAGCATTACTGAAAAATATATTAGTATGTATATTAATTTTTGGATTCGTTGTCCTGGTTGTATTATATATGCAACTCTGCTATATGACCGGATGATATATATGTATGAAAGTATTTGTCCAATTCATATGTTTCTAATCTTGTTTACTGTAATTAATGGTATCTATTTTACAACTACTATTGTAGATAGTTATTATAGTAAATTCTATAAAAAATACCATTAATAATATTTTTTATTGTTTATTTATATATTATGGATGATTTTGATTTAATGCCTGGTTCAACTAAAGGTGGTCCTCCTAGAAGAACCGTAACCGAAGTATATTCTGGACCAACTGTCGTTGATGAAACCGTAAAAGATCCAACACCTACAACAATATATGATAAAAATAAAAAGAAAAAAAAAGATGATGATACAGATGTAGATGATGTAGATGATGTTGATGTAGATGGAGAATCATCTAATGATAATAAAGAAAATAATAAAAATGATAATTTTGATATAAAAAAAATTATCATAATTAGTGTTGTTGTATTTATAATTATTTTAATAATTATTGTTTCTATAATTGTATATATTGTAAGGAAAAATAAAAATAATAATAGTAGTAATAATAGTAGTAATAGTAAAAATATTACTAAAAATAAAAAAACGAAAAAATAAAAGAAAATTAAAAATATATATATAAATTATATTAATTATGAAAACCTTTTTAATAACTATTGGGTTTATAATTATAATTTTATGGATATATAAATTATACAATAATAATAACCATGATGATAATATTGAAAAATTTTTATCAGTACCTAAAACAACAACCCCCAAAAAAACTGATGTATCAAATAATTTAATAAATTCTGAAACAAAACCACAATCAGGTTTAAACACTGGTATGGTTGCTATGATCGCAATAGTTTCTGTAATTGCAATAATAATAATAATTTATTTTATTGTTAAATCAAGTTCTTCTAAAGATACAGATGAAAAGACTGATGGTGAAACAAGAAGTTATGATCGAGATAGGGATTATAGAAGTTCTGATAGAAATTACAGCAGAGATTATAAAGAAAAAAGAGAAAAAGGAAAATCTGGAAAAAAAGGTAAAGGGTTTCTTAGAAAAGTTGGTGAATATATTAGTGATACATATGGTAAATATAAAGCAAATAAACGTAGAATAAAGAGAATTAAATATAATGAACCTAGAGCAAATAAAGAATATTCTATATTTAATGGTTTGTTACCAGTATTATTGGCAACAACACCTGCTATTAGAAACATATATAATTCTAGATTTGAATGTATAGATTATAATTCACCAGATGCATTAAAGAAAATGAATGCATTATATGAAGGTAGTACTTCTAATTTAACAGATATTGATTTACAAATTGTTAAAACATTAAAGTTTGTTGATATTAATACATTAAATAAAAACTTTATATATGAAGAAAAAGAAGAACCAAAAATTAAAAAAACTAAACAAGAAAGAAGAAACGAATATAAACAGGCTGAACAAAATAAAAGTGAAAATGAAGCCACTGCCGCAGCAAATTTAGCTGAAGCACAAGCTAAAGCAGAAGGTTTAGGTGAAAATCCAAATGAATTTGACAGAAAAATAGTAGAATTAGAATTAAAAATAGCATCTATGCAAATAAATAAGAAAACAGCTAAAAGAAATAAAAAATTAATAGAAGAATTAAAACAAGAATTAGCAGCATTAAGACAAAGAAAAGAAGAAGCAGCAATAACATCAGCAGCAATAACAGCAGCAGCAACAGGAGATACAACAGGAGCAAAAGATGTTGCATCAGCAACACAAACAGATGCAACAGCACCAGCTAAAACCCCATTAACAATAGAAGACAAAAAGAAATTAAATTTAGCTCTTATAGCTGCCTCCAGAGAAAAAGCAAAACTAGAAAGAGAATTTAATAGTGCTACAGAACCACAAAGAAAAGAAGAATTACAATTAAAATTAAATGAGGCAAACGCAGCTTATGAAAAAGCACAAAAGGATTTAACAGCAGCAACAACGGGTGTAGCAGTTGCAACAGATACAACAGCAGCAAAACCTGCAATAACTAAAACCCCACTAACAAATAAAGAAAAAACAAAATTAGATAGAGCTATTTTAGCAATCATTAAACAAAAAGAAAGATTAAAAAAAGAATACGAAGGAGCTCCAGAATCAAATAAACCACAAATAAAAGAAAAATTAGATAAGGCAATTGCAGCTTATGATGAAGCACAAAAGAAATTAAGAAATGCACCAACGATAGTATTGGAGAATACAACTAATGAAAGTTCAAATGAAAGTTCAACTGATGAGACTGTTGAGAATTACTGGGAAACAATGCGTAATGTACATAAGGATTTACAATATGCATTAGAGAATTATATTAGTAAAACACTAGGTGAAGAAAAAGATAAATTATACTTAATATTCTCTAAAAAAACACAAGAAACTAGACAATATTATGATAATAATAAACAAAAAATAGAGGAAGATATTAAGAAGAGTAATATTCGTAATTTTAAAACTGATTATAATAATTTTCAAAGTCTATTAGAACGAGCAGAAAAGATTATGATGATAAAAGAAGAGGCGAAAAAAACACCAGCAGCATCACCAGCATCAGCATCAGCATCAGCATCAGCATCAGCATCAGCATCAGCATCAGCACCAGCATCAGAACCAGCTTTAATACCTACTAGAAGGGGAGTACCTATTATAACAAAAGAGGATGACATAGATTTACAATTAAATGCTGCAAAAAAAAATTATGAAAGACTAAAAAAGATAGCAGATAAAATACCAGAAACAAACCCGACACAAAAAGAAAAAGCAAATAAAAAAGCAGCAAACGCATTAAAAGAAAAAGAAAGTTTAGAAAGAAAGAAAGAAAAATTATTAGAACGCGCAAAAATTAAATTTGATCTAAGATCAGACGAAGCAAAAACAGCAGATGAAAAAGACCAGATTATAGCTACTAAAAGAGCTGAAGCAAATAGATTGGCAGGTAAATTTCCTGCAGCAACTGTAAATACACAAGTAGTAGTATAATAATAACTAATATAATTTCATATATAATTTAGCTATTTTAATCATTTTATTAACTTCACCAACTGGTTTTTTATTTAAATGTGCAACACTTGTAGCAGTTGAGTATATTTTTTTCAAATATATTTTATTATTATTTATAAAATTATAATATAATGCATCCCAAATTTCACTCCATTTATAATTTTCCTTTCCTAATTTAACATATCCTTTATTCTCAGAATTATCTTCATCTTTCTTTAGATTAGAATTCATCTTATACAAATAATTTGATGATGAAAAATATGGTTTGTTCATCATTAATTTACCTACAGAATGTATACCCATACCATAAACATTTGGTTCCATAACCCATTCATATGCATCAATTGATATAAAAGATAAAAACCAATTATATATTTCTTTTGGATATATCTCTGTTAATAGGGCAAAATTAGACATAACCATTAATCTTTCTATGTGATGAGCATATGATAATTTTTTAACTTTATTTATAACATTATCAACAGGAACCATTCCAGTTAATCCTTCATACCAATTCTTATTAATTTTTCTCTTATGATTGAAAAAGTTCATTTTGTTAAATTTAACATGCTCATATAAATATAACATACGTACATATTCTCTCCATGATATTATTTGTCTTAAAAATCCTTCTACTGATTGAATTGGTGGTTTGTGTTTTTTATAATATTGTATAGTTTTTTCTACTACTTCTTTAACATCTAATAATCCAATATTTAACATTGCAGATATACATGAATGATAACCTATTAATACATTATTGCTAAATGCATCTTCATATGCACCAAAGTTTTTTAATTTTTTAGATAAAAATGAATTGAAATGTTTCATAGATTCTTTACGTGTAACTGGAACAAATGCTGTAATTTCCCCAGGATTATTCTTATATTTTGTATTCACTTTATTCGTTGCCGATGTAATATATTTATTTTTATATATTTTTAATTTTGTTTCTTTGTAATTCGTCTTAAAAGGTAGTCTATTCTCAACATCAAATGAATAAGTTGAACCTACTGGTTTATTCTTACTTACCATTAAGATATCTAATCTATTACGAACCCAAATATAAAAACTATGATT
>JACCDO010722092.1_pt1 | contig 17209 bp, 12 predicted proteins | sample 7446101 | NCBI WGS metagenome assembly JACCDO01 (sample SAMN15323440, study PRJNA562643) | freshwater metagenome | isolation source: river surface water | place: USA:Blue River Watershed | collected 2017-08-16 | reverse complement strand
CATCCCGCGCAATGTGCTGACGATTTGCTTGGGCAAAAGCACTTACGCCCGCTGCGGCATCATTGTCAACGTCACGCCTTTTGAGCCTGAGTGGGAGGGCTATGTGACGCTGGAGTTCTCCAACACTACCCCACTGCCCGCCAAAATTTACGCGGGCGAGGGCTGTGCGCAGGTGCTGTTCTTTGAAAGCGACGAGGTTTGCGAGACCAGCTACAAAGACCGGGGCGGTAAATACCAAGGGCAGGTCGGCGTGACCCTGCCCAAGACCTGACCGCCAGCAGTGCGACAATCGCCCTAATGACTGCTTTTAGCGAACTGAATCTGGCCCCACCCCTGGCGAAAGCCGTGGGCGAGATGGGCTTTGAGTCCATGACCCCCATTCAAGAACAGGCCATCCCTGTGGTGCTGTCGGGTCGCGACGTCATGGGGGCTGCGCAAACTGGCACAGGTAAAACGGCGGCTTTCTCGTTGCCCTTGTTGCACCGCATGCTCAAGCACGAAAACACATCGACCTCGCCCGCCCGCCATCCTGTGCGCGCTTTGGTCTTGTTGCCCACCCGCGAACTGGCCGATCAGGTCGCACAGCAGATCCGCTTGTTTGCCAAGTACACCCATTTGCGAAGCGACGTGGTCTTTGGCGGCATGGACATGAAACCCCAGACCGCCGCCCTCAAACGTGGCGTTGAAGTGCTGGTGGCCACGCCTGGCCGATTGTTGGATCACATCGAGGCCCGCAACGTGGTCCTCAATCAGGTGGAGTATGTGGTGCTCGACGAAGCCGACCGCATGCTCGACATTGGTTTTTTGCCCGATCTACAACGCATCCTTAGCCATTTGCCCAAGCAGCGAGTCACCTTGCTCTTTTCGGCAACCTTTTCACCCGAGATCAAGCGTTTGGCGGGTAGCTATTTGCAACAACCCGTGACCATTGAGGTCGCCAGGCCCAACGAGACCGCCAACACCGTTGAACAGCAATTCTTTGCCGTTAGCGATGACGACAAGCGATATGCCCTGCGCGATTTGGTCAAAGAGCGAGAAATCGGCCAAGCCTTTGTGTTTTGCAACAGCAAGCTCGGTTGTGCGCGTTTGGCGCGCGCCCTGGAGCGCGATGGTTTTGCCACCGATGCCTTGCACGGCGACAAAAGCCAGGACGAACGGCTCAAGGCTCTGGACGCATTCAAGCAAGGCGCAGTTCGCTTGCTGGTGTGCACTGATGTGGCTGCTCGGGGTCTGGACATCAAGGACGTGCCGGCGGTCTTCAACTTCGACCTGCCATTTAATTCAGAAGACTACGTGCACCGCATCGGCCGTACAGGCCGCGCTGGTGCTTCGGGCTTGGCCATCAGTTTTGTCACTCCTTCCGACGCCCGGTTGTTGACCGACATCGAAAAACTCACCAAGCAAAAAGCCGATCTCAAAACCTGGCGAGCTGAACCCCGCCCTGTGCGCGAAGAGTCGCACCGTGCTGCTCGGGGTTCATCTTCAACAGCCGCGCCGCGCCGCGCACCAATGCCAGCTAAGCCTGTCGATCCTTTTTTCACGCAGCCCTACAACGCCGACGTGCCCGAAGGCGAAGCCCCATCTTGGGAAACCCCTCAGGCCGCGCCCTCTGCAAACCGCTCGGGCAACATTCGGCCCAAGCGCAAAGTGGCGGCTCTTTTCAAGACTTCGGACAACTGACCTGTGTCCAGTGTGCGGCGTCGCACCATTGGCCAGGATCGGCAGGGTTCAGGGTCACCGCACTGAGTGAACCGCCCCACACGCAACCTGTATCCACGTTGACCAGATTGGGCCGCTTGAGCCCACCTGCGGTTGACCAGTGCCCAAAGGCAATCGGTGTGTGACGACTGCATCGATGGGGTAAATCAAACCAAGCAGCGTGTCCGGCGGGCGCATCACCAAGACCCGCTTTGGCCTCAAAGTCCATCACACCATCGGGTGTGCAAAAGCGCAAGCGGGTGAGGGCGTTGATGATCACGCGCGAACGCGCGATGCCTGTGAGCGAGTCCTGCCACTGCCGCGGTTCATTGCCATACATGTTTTCGATCAACCAGGGCCATTCATCTGAGCGCAGTTGCTGTTCAACCTCGTGGGCCAGGTTCATCACCTGTGCGGCATCCCACTGTGGCAACACGCCCGCATGAACCATCAGTACGCCATGCTCCAACAGAGCCAGCGACCTGTGGCGCAGCCAATCCAAGAGCTCGACTGCATCTGGCGCTTGAAGCACATCATGCACGGTATCTCCAGCCTTGAGTCTTTTGAGTCCAAGGTGCACCGCCAACAAATGCAAATCATGATTGCCAAGCAAACACGTGAAACTGTCTTCTTCTTCGCGCAAACGTCGCAACAGACCGAGGTTGTCAGGCCCGCGATTGACCAGATCACCGAGCAAGTAAGCGTGGTCGCGGCTGGGCGAAAAATCCAAAGCCTGGAGTAGGGCCTCAAAAGCAGGGCGGCAGCCCTGGATGTCGCCGATCAAGTAAAGTGCCATGAATTGATTGTCGCCCTCATTTGAATGGACATTCTGCTCATTGTTTTTCTGACTCTGGTCAACGCCATCTTCGCCATGTCTGAAATGTCGGTGGCGGCGTCGCGTCGCAATCGTTTGGTCAGCCTTGCAGAAGACCACGCACCTGGCGCACGCATAGCGCTGGACCTGGTCGACCGCCCCACCGAATTCCTCTCCACGGTTCAAGTCGGCATCACCTCAATTGGCATGCTCAACGGCATCGTGGGCGAGGCCGCATTCAGCGGTCCGCTCTCTTCCGATTTGCAAGCCTTGGGCATGAGCCCAACTTGGGCCTCAGCTTGGGCCACCACCTTGGTTGTGGTGGGCATCACTTTTTTCACCATTGTGTTTGGTGAACTTGTGCCCAAACGCATTGGGCAGATGTACCCTGAAACCATTGCCCGCTGGCTTGCGCCCTTGATGAGTGCGCTGGCTTGGGCGACCAAGCCATTTGTGCGTTTGTTGGCCGGATCGACCGCCGCCATTCTTCGTGTGTTGCGTCTGAGCGAATCGGCCGATCAGCGCATGACCTCACAGGACGTGTCCATCAGCCTTGACGAAGCCGTGGGCCATGGCGCCATCGAAGCTGAAGAGCATCAGGTGGTGAACAACGTCTTCCGACTTGATGATCGACCTTTGACCTCTTTCATGACGCCCAGAGCCGATGTGATTTGGCTCGAGGGGGTGCTCACCGTGGACCAAGCCCTTGCCATCATTCGCGAGCAACCCTTGCACTCTTGGTATTTGGTGGCCAAAGGTTCCATGGATCACGTCACAGGGGTGATCTCGCTGTCGACCCTGATTCAATACCCCGAACGCAATGCCGTGATCGATGAACTCACTGAGCCTGCTTTGTATCTGCCTGAAACATTGACTGGCCTGGATTTGCTCAACAAGCTCAAGCTCGAAGCTGAGCGAGGTGGCTCAACCAGCAAGCGTGGTCTGGGCCGCTTGGCGTGCGTGGTGGACGAATACGGTGAGATGCAAGGTTTGGTCACGCCGGGTGATTTGCTCGAAGCCATCACTGGTGAACTCAAACCCGCTTCGCAAGACAGCACCCATTGGGCTACTCAGCGCAGCGATGGTTCTTGGTTGTTGGACGGCCTCATGCCCTTGCAAGAGATCAAGTCAAGGCTGGAGCTCGATGAATTGCCCGATGAAGAGGCTGGCCACTACAACACCTTGGCTGGAATGATGCTTTACCTCATGGGGCGTTTGCCCAGCGAAGGTCAAAGCATGGTCTGGTCGGGTTGGACCTTTGAGGTGATGGACATGGATGGCCGCCGCATCGATAAGGTTCTGGCGGTAGCCCATCGCGCCCCCTGAAGTCCAGTCTTCAAGAAAAATTGCGCAGGACCTAAGGTTTCCTCATGGCCTTGGAGTGAGCGTGCACGGTGTCGACCAGCACGTTCACATGCTCAGGTGGTGTGAACTGATTGATCCCATGCCCCAAGTTGAAAATTTGGGTTGGGCCTGTCGTCGAGGCATCGGTGTGCGGTGCACCAAAGTCTTCCAACACGCGAATGGCTTCGGCCGCCACTTGCTCGGGCGGTGCGAACAAGGCCATGGGGTCGAAGTTGCCTTGCAAAGCTTTGCCCGGCCCACCGACTTGACCGCCCACCAAAGCCCTTGCGTGCGCCAAATTGACCGTCCAATCCACGCCCAAGGCATCGCAATCGAGTGCGGCCATGTCTTGAAGCCATTGGCCGCCACCTTTGGTGAACACGATGCGCGGAATGGTGGCCCCTTCGTGGGTGCGAATGAGTTGCGACAGCACCCTGGCCACAGCGCTGAGGCTGAAGCGTTGGAACAGGCCATCGGCCATCACCCCACCCCACGAATCAAAAATCATGACGGCTTGTGCGCCGGCGCGGATTTGTTCGTTGAGGTAGAGCGCCACGGCATCGGCATTGATGTCCAAGATGCGCTGCATGAGGTCAGGGCGCGAATACATCAGCGTCTTCACGGCGCGGTAGTCGTCTGAACCGCCGCCTTCAACCATGTAGCAAGCCAGTGTCCACGGACTGCCCGAAAACCCGATCAGCGGCACTCGGCCTTTGAGGGCGGCGCGGATGGAGCTCACCGCATCGAACACATATTTGAGGCGGTTCATGTCGGGAACCGCCAGGCCTTGGACATCGGCTTCGCTGCGGATGTTGCGCTCAAAGCGTGGACCTTCGCCTTGGGCAAAACTCAGTCCCAAACCCATCGCATCGGGCACGGTCAAGATGTCGCTGAACAAAATGGCAGCGTCGAGTGAGTAGCGCTCAAGGGGTTGCAGGGTGACTTCGGTGGCATAGCCCACGTTGGTGGCCAAACCCATGAAGCTGCCCGCCTTGGCGCGCGTGGCGCAGTATTCGGGCAAATAACGCCCCGCTTGTCGCATCAGCCAGACCGGCGTGTGTGCAGTGGCCTGACGCAAACAGGCTTTGAGGAAGGTGTCGTTTTGCAGGGGAAAACTCATGGCGGTCATTCGGTGCTGAAACCAGCGAGGCAAGTCCCATTGGGGGCTTGGAGGGTCTGGAAAGATGGAAATGAATCCAGCTGCGAGGCTGCCAATATAAAGCACGCGACCCTGAGGCAAATTCTGAATTGACACCCCGGCTTTGCCTGCCTATATTCAGTTCACCAAGCAATTGCTTGCTAATTTTTTGTGCAATGTGGGCGAGTTCGATCCACCCTGAGCACCCTGAGTGAGCGGGTTGATCGTTTTCACAGGCCCCAACATGTCAGATCCCACATTTGGAGACCCCATGAGTTACCGCAGCGTGTTCAAAGCTGGTTTGTTTGATCAGCAAGTGGTCATCGTCACGGGGGGCGGTTCGGGGATTGGTCGCTGCACTGCGCATGAACTCGCCAGCCTGGGCGCAAAAGTCGCGTTGGTTGGGCGCAAACGTGAAAAGCTCGATGCGGTGATCGCAGAAATTGAAGAGCAAGGCGGAGTTGTCTCGGCCCATGTGTGCGACATCCGCGAAGAAGAGGTGGTTCGTCAAACGGTGAGCGATGTGCTCGCTGTTCACGGTCGCATCGATGGCCTCGTCAACAATGCAGGCGGCCAATTCCAAGCCCCTTTGGACCGCATCAGTGCCAAGGGTTGGGATGCAGTGGTGCGCAACAACCTCACCGGCGGTTTTCTCATGGCCCGCGAATGCCACACGCAATGGATGGCGGCGCACGGCGGCGCAGTGGTGAATGTCATCGCAGACATTTGGATGGGCATGCCGGGGATGGCGCATTCGGGCGCAGCTCGCGCGGGCATGCTCAACTTCACCGAAACAGCGGCTTTGGAATGGGGGCCAGTTCGCGTCAATGCGGTGGCTCCAGGCTGGATCGCCTCGAGTGGCATGGACCAATACCCACCTGAGATGAAGTCCATGATCCGTGGCATGCGGCAACTCGTTCCCGTGCAGCGCATGGGCACAGAAAGCGAGGTCTCTGCGGCCATCGTGTTCTTGCTGAGCGAAGCGGCGGCCTTCATCTCTGGATCTTGTCTTCGCATCGATGGCGCAGCGCCCAATGCCAAACGGATCTGGCCACAGGTGGGCACAGGCGGCACCACGCCCGAGTTCAATGGCTTTCATCTGGCAGCTCGCCCTCGAGTTTTGGGGGACGACGAATGAGTGCCCATCAAGCCCACCAACTCGACACCCTTGCGCGTTGGCGTGCCATCGAGGCGCGCACCCGAGAGAGAAGCGCGCAGGCCCAAGCGCGCATGAACCGGCGCGGGCAACTTCTGCCTCGAGAGCGCGTCCAGCGTTTGCTCGATCCAGGCTCACCGTTTTTGGAGTTGTCGACTTTGGCAGGATGGCTGCAAGACAACCCCGATCCAGAAAAATCGGTGGCAGGTGGAGGCTTGATCACGGGCATCGCCAAGGTCTCGGACACCTGGGTCATGTTGGTGGCAGACGATGCGGGCATAGACGCAGGGGCTTTGCAGCCCATGGGGCTTGAAAAATTTCAGCGCGCCCAGCGCATCGCTTTGGAAAACCGTTTGCCGTTTGTGCACTTGGTCGAGTCGGCTGGAGCCAATCTCTTGCAATACAGGGTCGAGCAGTTCATTCACGGCGGCGCGAATTTCTACAACCTTGCTCGGCTTTCTGCAGCGGGCATTCCGGTGATCGCAGTGGTTCACGGGCCGTCTACGGCGGGCGGTGCTTACATGACGGGCTTGTCAGATTACGTGATCATGGTCAGAGGTCGAGGTCGCGCCTTTCTGGCTGGCCCTGCCTTGCTGCAAGCGGCGACTGGCGAAGTCGCCGATGACGAATCGCTGGGCGGCGCTGAAATGCATGCCAGTACATCAGGGCTTGCTGAATATTTGGCTGAAGACGATGCCCATGCCTTGGGGCAGGCGCGAGCACTGATCAAGGCCTTGGGTTGGTCTTGTGATCTGCAAGCAGGCAATCTGGCGCCAGAGCCTTTGTGCGATGCGGAAGAACTCCTCGACATCATGCCGCCCGATTGGCGAACACCTGTGGACATGCGAGCCGTGGTCAAGTACTTGGTTGATGGTTCGGAGTGGTTGGAGTTCAAACCCGACCACGGACCAGCCAGCGTGTGCTTGCACGCATCCATAGGCGGGCACAAGGTGGGCATCATCACCAACAACGGCCCCATTGATCCGGCGGGCAGCAACAAGATCACGCACTTTGTCCAAGCCTGTGATCAAAGTGGATTGCCTTTGGTCTGGTTGCAAAACACCACTGGGTTCATGGTGGGCAAAGACAGCGAGCAAGCCGGCATGATCAAGCATGGTTCCAAACAAATTCAGGCCTTGTCCAACGCGCGGGTCCCTCAGATCACCATTCAATGTGGCGCATCATTTGGTGCGGGCAACTACGGCATGTGTGGTCGCGCCTTTGGTCCTCGCTTTGTGTTTTCTTGGCCCACGGCTCAAACTGCAGTCATGGGGCCGCAACAGGCTGCGGGCACCATGGGCATCGTCATGCGCGAATCGGCCCGCGCCAAAGGTGACGTGGTGGACGAAGCCCGCTTGGAAGCCATCGAGCACAAAGTGGTGCAGACCTTTGAGCGTCAAATGAGCGCCTTTTACACATCGGGCTTGTTGCTTGATGATGGCCTGATCGACCCAAGAGACACGCGCAAGGTGCTGGCACTCACGCTCAGCTTGTGCCTCAAGGCCGATGGGCACATTTTGAGGCCCATGCAATACGGCGTGGCCAGACCTTGAACTTCAGCATCTCAGGAGACCCCTTATGCTTTTGACTCACGACCACGAAGAACTCGAACGCACGCTCAAGCGCTTCATCGAGCAGGAGATCAATCCGCATGTGGACGAGTGGGAAGCCGAAGAGGCTTTTCCTGCCCACGAGGTCTTTCGCCGTTTGGGCGAATTGGGTTTGCTGGGGCTGACCAAACCCACGGCCTATGGAGGATCGGCGCTGGACTATTCTTTTTCTGTGGTCATGGCGCAAACCCTGGGCCATGTGTCTTGTGGCGCAATCCCCATGGCGATTGGTGTGCAGACCGACATGGCCACTCCGGCATTGGCCCGATTTGGTTCGCCTGAATTGTGCGAAGAATTTCTCGCGCCTGCGATTCGTGGCGAACAAGTGGGCTGCATCGGTGTGTCTGAGCCTGGCGCAGGTTCAGATGTGGCGTCCATACGGACCACGGCCCGAAAGGATGGCGACGACTATGTGATCGATGGCAGCAAGATGTGGATCACCAACAGCTTGCAAGCCGACTGGATGTGCTTGCTGGCCAACACCAGCGAAGGGTCTAGCCACAAAAACAAAAGCCTCATCATGGTGCCCATGAACACACCTGGCATTACCCGTGCGCGCAAGATCCGAAAGATCGGAATGATGGCCAGCGACACGGGCGTGATCCATTTCGACGGTGTTCGAGTGCCACAACGCAATCGCATTGGTGAAGAAGGCATGGGCTTCATCTACCAGATGCAGCAGTTTCAAGAAGAACGCCTGTGGTGTGCCGCCAATGCGGTGCAGTCGCTCATCAATTGCATCGACCAGACCATTGCCTACACCCGCGAGCGCACGGCGTTTGGGCACGCCATCCTCGACAACCAGACCGTTCATTTCACATTGGCTGAACTCAAGACCGAAGTGGAATCCTTGCGTGCATTGACCTACATGGCCACAGAACATTACTTGGCAGGCCGTGATGTCACCGAATGGGCCTCCATGGCCAAGCTCAAAGCTGGTCGTTTGTTGCGCACCGTGCCCGATGCCTGCTTGCAGTTTTGGGGCGGTATGGGCTTCACTTGGGACAACCCGGTGTCTCGTCTTTATCGCGATGGACGGCTCGCCTCGATTGGAGGAGGTGCCGACGAGGTGATGCTGGGCATCATCAGCAAGTTCATGCACACCTTGCCCAGAGCATGAGTTTCAATCCAAGTTCACTGCCTCCAGGTCTGGGCGACTTCAGCTCGGTGTTGATTGCCAACCGTGGCGAGATCGTCGAGCGTGTGGCACGAACCGCTAAGCGCATGGGCTTGCGCACGGTGGCCGTGTGCTCATGGGCCGATCGACATGCACCGCATGCCCAGTGTTGTGACGAGACCATCATGCTGGGCGGCGAGCGGCCCTCAGAGAGCTATTTGGATGCCGAGAAGGTGCTTGAAGCTGCGCGCCAAACCGGAGTCGAAGCCATTCACCCGGGTTATGGCTTTCTTTCTGAAAACCCCGACTTCGCGCAAGCCGTGATCGATGCAGGTCTGGTCTGGATTGGCCCATCTCCCGAGTCCATGCGCGCCATGGGCGACAAAGCCAATGCGCGACAAGGCATGGATCAAGCCGGTGTGCCCGTGTTGCCAGGAACCCAAGCCCTATCAGACCTCAAGGCCTTGGCCCAGCTCGCGCAAGACATGCCTGTGCCGCTGATGATCAAAGCCGCAGCGGGTGGCGGCGGTCGCGGAATGCGCTGGGTCAATGCCCACAGCGAATTGCCAGAAGCATTGGCCTCGGCCCAAGCCGAAGCTCAATCGGCCTTTGGCGATGGGCGCTTGCTCATCGAGCGGGCCTTGATCGGGCCCAGGCATGTGGAAATTCAATTGCTGGCCGATGCCCATGGCCAGGTGATCCATTTGGGTGAGCGCGATTGCTCGGTGCAACGCCGCCATCAAAAACTCATCGAAGAAGCGCCATCGCCATGTGTCGATGCGGCCTTGCGAAGGCGCATGGGTCAGGCCGCGATTCAAGTGGCGAAAGCGACTGGCCCTTTGGGATATTGCGGCGCTGGCACGGTGGAGTTTTTGCTGGATGCCCAAGGCGATTTCTGGTTCATGGAAATGAACACCCGCTTGCAGGTCGAGCATCCGGTGACCGAATGCCTCACTGGACTGGACTTGGTCGAGTGGCAGTTCAGGGTCGCTCGTGGTGAAAGACTCAACCTGAATCAGGATCAAGTCTTGTCGCGATTTGAGTCCTCGGGTCATGCCATTGAGGTGCGGCTTTGTGCCGAAGATCCTGCGCAATCGCATTTGCCACAATCCGGAGTCTTGCACCGCTGGCAAGCGCCATCGGCTTTGCGAGTGGATGCGGCGCTCAGCAACGGTCAGCTCATCAGCCCTTTTTACGATTCCATGTTGGGTAAGTTGATCGCCCATGGTCGACACCGTGATGAAGCCCGACAAAAAATGATTCACGGCTTGGCCGAAACCGTGTGCATGGGCTTGGTCACCAACCGCGCTTTTTTGGCTCGCGTGTTGTCGCACCCCCGCTTTGTGACTGGACACGCCCACACTGGCTTTTTGGCTGAGCAAGCAGACCTTCAGACATCGCCTGAAACAGAGCAATCCCTGGCCATGCAAGCGCTTTCAGCAGTCGCATTGCTGACCGTGCCGCTCAATGGCAGGTTGGAAATTTGGAAGGGCTGGCATGCCTCGGGCCGCATCGAGCGGCAAGTGGTGATCCAATGCGGCGACCAACGCCGCACATTGCAAGTGGTGGGCCATGGCTGCAATTGGCAAGTGAGCCACGAAGGTCAAAGCTGGGCGGTGAGTGAATTTGAGGTGACCCCATCGGGGCGAATCAGCTCGCGCATCAACGATCAACACTGGGTCGCGCACTGGCACCGTGAGGGTCAATCGTTTGGATTGCAGTCTGGGCTCATCTTGATTCAAGGTGACGATGTCAGCTTGGAGCCTGCCACCCGCCATGCTGTGGCAGCCGATGGATCGTTGATTTCGCCCATGCATGGCCGTGTGGTTCGGGTCGAAGTTGCCTTAGGCGATGCGGTCGAGCAAGGCGCTGTGGTCTTGGTTCTGGAGGCCATGAAAATGGAGCATCGTTTGTTGGCACCTCGCTCGGGCCGTGTGCGTGAGTTGAAAGTGACCCCAGGTCAGCAGGTGGCTGCTCGCCAACTGTTGGCCCACATTGAGGCATGAAAGCGCCTCATTCTTTGATCAGGAAATCAGATGAGTGACACCCACCATGTGTTCAATCAATCCACCCCCTGGGTGAATGTCAATCTTTTCAAGGTGGATGCGGCATTGGGTCAAGCCGTTCGTGCCCTGTCTCAACCCACATCAACAGATTGGGACAAACTCAGCGACATGGGCCACCGCTATGGCAGCGCTGAGGCACATGAATGGGCCGAGCAGGCCAATGCGAATCCGCCGGTTCTTCATGCCTTTGATCGGTTCGGCCATCGCATTGACGAAGTTCGCTTTCATCCGTCCTACCACCAGCTCATGAAAATGGCTTTGGGCGATGGCTTGCATGCTGCACCCTGGGCTCAAGCCAAACCGGGTGCGCAGGTGCAACGTGCGGCCGCTTACTACCTCTTTAGCCAGTTGGAAAACGGTGTTCAGTGCCCAGTCACCATGACCTTTGCAGTGGTGCCCGTGATCGCGCAGCATCCGCACTTGGCCAAAGATTGGCTTGCCCCTTTGCTTGCTCACGATTACCAAGGTGGCGTGGCGCACGTGAGCAAGAAACGCGCAGTGACCATGGGCATGGGCATGACTGAAAAACAAGGGGGCTCCGATGTGCGCAGCAACACCACGCAAGCTCAGTGGGTCGGCGACAACGAATGGGGCTCCGAATACCGCATCACTGGACACAAGTGGTTTTTCTCAGCGCCCATGAGCGATGCCTTTCTCATCTTGGCACAAACCGATCCGGGTTCTTCTGCCGGGCTGTCTTGCTTTTTCTTGCCCCGTGTCTTGCCCGATGGTTCGCTCAATCGCATCCACATTCAAAGGCTCAAAGACAAAATTGGCAATCACTCCAATGCGTCTTCCGAAGTCGAGTTCGATGGCGCTTCTGCTTGGCTGGTGGGCGGGCAAGGTCGTGGCATTCCCACCATTTTGGAAATGGGCAACCACACGCGCTTGGATTGCACCATTGGTGCAGCGGGTATTTTGCGTGCGGGTCTGGGTCATGCGATTCATCATGCCCGAATGAGAAGCGCTTTTGGCCGCAAGCTGGCCGATCAAGCCTTGATGCAAACGGTGCTTGCCGACCTGAGCTTGGAAAGCGAAGCCGCCATGTGGCTGGCTTTCCGGCTTGCTCGCACCTACGACGCCGATGCGAATGCCCACGACCTCGCTTTGCGCAGGGTGCTGACGCCAGCGACCAAGTATTGGGTGTGCAAGCGCACGCCCCATGCTGTGGCCGAAGCCATGGAGGTCACCGGTGGCGCTGGTTATGTGGAAGAAGGCCCATTTGGCCGCCTGTTCCGTGAAAGCCCGCTCAATTCCATTTGGGAAGGCTCCGGTAACGTGATGTGTTTGGACGTCTTGAGAGCCTTGGCGCGTGGACCTGAATGCATGCAGGCTTTGCGCGACGAGTGGCAGGGTGCAAAAGGGTTTCATCCGGCGAGCGATGCGGCACTGGCCGCATTGGACGCACACATGTCGGGTGGCGACTGGCGCAATGAATCGGGCGCGCGCTGGCTGGCTGAACGGATTGCGCTGCTCACTCAGGCGAGCTTGCTCATTCGCAATGCACCCGAAGCCGTGGCAGTCGGTTTTTGCAAAACCCGTTTAGGTGGCGAATGGCGCGGCACTTTGGGCAGTCTTGGCATTGAACAGGCCCAATCCCTTGTGCAAAGAGCCCTTGCGGATTGACCATGAAAAACGCCCTCTTGCGAGGGCGTTGTCGATGAGGGATCAGCGCTCAAATCACTGAACGTAACCCGAAACCACTTTCCAGCGGCCATCCTGAATTTGGGACAGGCGTGAAGTGTTGTTGCCCAAGCGCTTGGTGGCGCTGAAACTCATGGCGGGGCTGCCGAAGATGTCGCTCGGGATGGTGGTGGAGTCCATGGCCTTGATGAAGGTTTCATGGGTCAGATTTTTCCCGGCTTTGCTTGCAGCGTTGGCAAAGTGGTTCAGGGCTTGATAGCCATAGACCGAGAACACGGTGGGGTCCTCGTTGAACTTGGTCTTGTACTTGTTGGCCCAGAAGTTGATGGGCTGAGAGGCTTCATCAAGGTAAGGGTGCTGAGAGGTCATGGTGGCATAAAGGCCGTCCATGGCTTTGCCGCCGAGTTTATGGATCAAGTCGGTGTAAGAAGCCGATGAACCCACAAAGATCGGGCTGAATCCCGTTTTACGCGATTCGCCAATCGTGCCCACGGTTTCACGGATGATGGTGCCCAGCACCACCATTTCGCAACCTGATGACTTCATGCGTGCGACCTGAGAAGAGAACTCGGTTGCGCCGCGCTTGTAGGTGGTTTTCTCGGTGAAATCCATGCCTATCGTTTTCAAGCCGGCTTCGGCACCCCGGAAGACCTCAAGACCGAATTCGTCGTCTTGATAAATCGTGCAGACCTTCTGAACATTTTTCTCTTTCACCAGTTTGGGCACGGCCAAACGCATCTGGTCGAAATAGGTCGCTGCGAATGCGTACTTCAAGGGGTGCAGGGGCTCAAACATTTCGCGCGCAGCAGTGACCGGAAAGAAGTTGATCACGTTCTTGCTGAACTGAACCGGCATGGCGGCCAAGTTTTGTGCAGTGCCGATGTGGCCAATCATGGCGAAGATCTTGTCTTGGTTCACCAGTTTTTGTGCAGCCAAAACCGCTTTCTTGGGGTCATAACCCGAGTCTTCAATCTTGATCACGATCTTGCGGCCATTGACGCCGCCTTGTTCGTTGATTTCGTCAGCCGCCAAGAGCAAGCCCATGCGAACTTGCTTGCCAAATCCGGCCAGAGGGCCAGAGAGGTCTTGGATAGACCCCACGGTCAGGGTGTCCTTGGTGACGCCTTGCTGGGCGAATGCGGCACCGCCCAGTGTGAGGGCCAAGGCCAGGATGCTCAGTTTGCGTTTCATGGGGAGTCTCCTTTTGATGAATGAAACAGAACGGGGTTCAGGATGAGCGATACATTGCTTCAATGCGATCGGCGTATTTCTTTTCGATGAGCTTGCGTTTGAGCTTCATGGTTGGGGTCAGTTCTTCGTCTTCGGCCGTGAGCTGAGTGTCGAGCAGGAAGAACCGTTTGATTTGCTCCACTCTCGCGAATTGACCGTTGACGCGGTCGATGTCGGATTGGATGAGGGCTTGCACTTCGGGTGCATGAGTGAGCGAAGCGTAATTGCTGAAAGGCACATCGTGGTCTTGGGCAAATTTCTCAACGTTTTCCTGATCGATCATGATGATCACGACCAGATAGGGGCGCCGGTCGCCAATCACCACTGCATCGGTGATGTAGGGCGAGAACTTCAGCTCGTTTTCCAGCTCGCTCGGGGTGATGTTCTTGCCACCAGCAGTGATGATGATGTCTTTCATGCGATCGGTGATCCGGAAAAACCCTTCTTCATCGACCACGCCCACGTCGCCCGTGTGCAGCCAACCCTCGCTGTCTATGGTTTCGGCGGTTTTTTCAGGCTGATTCAGGTAGCCCTTGAAGACATTGGGGCCACGAACCAGGATTTCACCGGTTTGAGGGTCCAGTTTGACCTCGTTGAAATGCGCAGCCGGTCCAATCGAGCCCGGCTTGATGCGGTTGTGTGGAACGCCTGTCGACCCACCGCAGGTTTCGGTCATGCCCCACACCTCCAGCATGGGCACGCCCAAGGCCAGATACCAGCGAACCAAATCTGGCGAAATCGGCGCAGCACCCGTCACCAAATAACGGGCACGGTGGATGCCGATCAGCTTTCGCACGTTGTTGAGGGCCAACCAGCGCGCCAAGGTGAAGCGAAGTTTGAGGTGCCAAGGCACGGACTCGCCAGCAAGAACCCGCTTGGACACGGCATGACCAGTGCCAAGCGCCCAGGCATAAATGGCTTGTTGGACGGCACCGGCTTCTTTGATGGCGATGGTCACCGCAGAGTAAAACTTTTCCCAAACGCGGGGCACAGCCGTGAACACGGTGGGTGCGATTTCGCGGACATTTTCGGGAACCGTTTCAGGGTTCTCTACAAAATTGAGGATGGCGCCTGTGTAGAGCGAGAAATACTCGCCGCCCATGCGCTCGGCAATGTGGCACAAGGGCAAAAAGCACATGCACTCGTCGCCCTCATGGCGTGAGATCAGGGTGTTGTAGCCTCTGGCCGTATAGATGAGGCCAGAGTGGGCATGCATGGCGCCTTTGGGCTTGCCCGTGGTGCCTGAGGTGTAAACCAGAATGGCCAAGTCTTGAGGCGTTACCGCCGCCGAACGCTGGGCCAACATGTCGGGATGGGCTGCACCATGGGCACGGCCCAGTTCACGCAAATCGTCCAAGCTGATCACACCGGGGTCGTTCAGGTGGTGCAGGCCCTCCATGTCGAAAACAACAATTTTTTGAAGCTTGGGAAGGTGCTCGCGAACCTCCAAGGCCTTGTCAAGCTGCTCGTCGTCTTCCACAAAGAGCACCACGGTGGAGGAGTCTTCGCAGAGGTATTGGACTTGGGCGGCTGCATCGGTGGGATAAATGCCATTGCACACCCCGCCGCAACTCAGGACAGCCAAATCGGACAACACCCACTCCACCTTGGTGTTGGAAAGAATGGATGCGGTGTGCTGATGACCAAAACCCAGGGCGAGTAAACCATTGCCGATTTCAGAAACGGCTTTGGCGGTTTGATCCCAGGTCCAACTGCGCCACAAGCCAAACTCTTTTTGGCGAAGCCACACTTTGGGGCCACGTGCCTTGACGGCATTCCAAAACAGAGCGGGAACGGTCTCGCCCGCCATGACCACGTCATGGTTGGGTTGGATGTGGGAAAGGTTCCAGAGGTTGCTCATGGGTCAGCGCCAATTTTTCTTTTTCTTCCAGCGTCGCTCGGCACGAACGCCTTCTTGTTTCATGCCCAAGTAGAACTCTTTGATGTCGTCCTTTTCTCGGAGCTGGGCACACGTGTCTTCCATCACAATGCGGCCGTTTTCAAGTACATATCCGTAGTCGGCAGCGTTGAGGGCCATGTTGGCGTTTTGCTCAACCAGCAAGATGGTGGTGCCGCGCTCTCGGTTGATGCGCACCACGATTTCAAAAATGTCTTTGGTGAGCTTGGGACTGAGGCCCAAGCTGGGTTCGTCAAGCAAGATCAGTTGTGGGTTGGCCATGAGGGCGCGGCTGATGGCCAGCATTTGCTGTTGCCCGCCAGACAACAAGCCAGCATCTTGATCGGCCCGTTCTTTCAAGATGGGGAAGTAGGTGAACACAGCTTCCATGTCACGGGACACCGAGTCGCGGTCTTTGCGGGTGTAAGCCCCCATCATGAGGTTGTGTCTCACCGAGAGCAGCGGAAAGACCTCACGGCCTTCGGGCACATGCATGAGACCGCGTTGCACCACGTCGGCCGGGTTCATGGCGGTGATCTTCTCGCCGTTGAACTCAATCGAGCCTTTGTTGGGGTCGAGGATGCCACTGATGGTTTTCAAGATGGTGGTTTTCCCCGCACCATTGCTGCCCAACACAGTGGCGATTTCGCCAGCGCGAACTTTGAGGCTCACACCACGTATGGCTTTGATGGGCCCGTAAGCACTTTCCACGTTGAGGAGTTTCAACATGGCGTCTTGATCGACGTTGGTCGCGGAGGTCGGATCGTTGCTCATGCCGACCTCCGATCGGGTTCTCGCCTGAGGCTGGAAACATCGTCGATGGAGCCCAAATAAGCTTCGATCACATCGGGATGCGACTGGACTTCAGCCGGAGTGCCCAAGGCCAGGACTTCGCCTTGGCTCATGGCAAGTACCCGGTCAGAGACTTTGGACACCAGCGTCATGTCGTGTTCAACCATCAACACAGTGATGCCCAACAAATGTTTGATGTCGGAAATCCAGAACGCCATGTCTTCGGTCTCTTCCACGTTCAAACCTGAAGAGGGTTCGTCCAGCAAAAGCAGTTGAGGCTCTGTGCACAAGGCGCGGGCGAGTTCGATGACTTTGCGAACGCCGTAGGGCAAACCAGCCACCATGGCATCGCGATGATGTTGCAGGTCCAGGAAGTCGATCACTTGTTCGACTTTTTCGCGGGCACGGATTTCGGCATCGCGAACGCGCGGGGTGAAGAGCAGGTCGCTCCATAAACTGGTTTCACGGTGCGTGTGGCGACCAATGAGCAAGTTCTGCAAGACGGTCGCGTGCTCAAACAATTCGATGTTCTGGAAGGTGCGAGCGATGCCTAGGCCTGCAATCTCGTGCGGTGCCACTTGGCTCATTGACTTCCCTCGGTAGCTGACTTCGCCACTGGTGGGAACGTAAATGCCGCTGATGAGGTTGAAGACGGTGGTCTTGCCCGCGCCGTTGGGCCCGATCAAGGTGAAGACTTCGCCTT
>JACCDO010502849.1_pt1 | contig 17218 bp, 16 predicted proteins | sample 7446101 | NCBI WGS metagenome assembly JACCDO01 (sample SAMN15323440, study PRJNA562643) | freshwater metagenome | isolation source: river surface water | place: USA:Blue River Watershed | collected 2017-08-16 | reverse complement strand
TTGCTTCTTCTTCTCTTGCTGCAACATTTTCTTTCAAAGCTTTTTCATAAATTGCATGATGATTTGCTTTTTCAGGAGCAACTTTTACTTTGCTTGCAGTGTCTTTTTCACCTTTAAATTTTTGCCAATCACCAGTTAGTTTTAGAAGTGCTACAACTGGTTCGGTAGCTTGAGCTCCAACACTTAGCCAATAAGCCACCCGATCTGCATCAATTCTTATAACTGATGGTTCTTCTTTTGGTTGATAAATTCCAATTTCTTCGATGGCTCGACCATTGCGAGCAGTACGAGAATCAGCCACAACAACGCGATACATCGGTTGGTGAATTTTTCCTAAACGTTTCAATTTGATTTTTACGGCCACTTGTATTCTTTCGTGTTGGAGGGCTTTTGCCCTATAGTTAAGGTTCAGTCTTTCAGATACTTCTTTCAGACACCCCTAATAGATCAATTCAGTAGAACTTATATGTTCTGTATACTGGGAAAATGGATCTTGATTTGGAGAATTTACGTCTTCGCATGAGGCAAACTCAAGCTGAATTAGCCCTAGAGTTACAAGTTAGCCAAAGAAGAGTATCTGCCATTGAGAATGGTCCAGACATTCAATTAAGCACTTTGAAGAAATATGTAGAGGCATTAGGTGCAAATTTGGAAGTAAATGCCATTATGCGTGGGGAAAGAATTCCCATTTTGCTTGATTAATTCTCAAGATTTTAACTGTTTGAGGAGTTTTTCTGCGAAAATGAAGTATGAACATTTCAACTGAAAGATACGCAGAAATCCGCGAAGCTCATCGTATTCACATTAGAGCAACTGCCATCATGGTATTTGTTATTTACTGGTTGATGGTCTTTACTTATCCAAATTTCTTTATTTTTAGACCTAATGAAGAAACAGAAGTCCTAAGACAAGTTGCATTATGGCTTTGTTTAATCGGTTGGTTATTAGCCGCAATTGCCACTCCAATTTTACTTTTTGCAGCATCCGGAGGAAATAAACTTTCTTTGAAATTTATCCCAGTCACTGCTATGTGGTGGCCTGCTTCTTTAATATTTTCTCAAATCACAGTTGTTTATTTAACAGGTGAAAGTTATATAAATTACTTAGTTGATTACCCAATATTTCTCATAACAGATCTTGCTATTCCGGTTCTGGTTATGTGGAAGTGGAGCCAACTAAAAGAATCTGTGACACTTGTTTCAAATAATTAAGTAGGCATTATGCCAGCACATAGTAAAAATAAATCAATAACAAAATTTTATTATGTGCTTACAACTTTAATTGGTGCAGTAATTACTTTCTTTATCCTCACCTACTCATTTGGTTTAAATGGATATATAGAGCCGATACTTGATAAATTTATTACAAAATCAGAAACTTCTATTTCTCAATCAAGTGATGCAGATGATGATTCTTCAGATAATTTAATTGAAGAGTCAGATTCTGAAATTCAAATTGGACCAGTAGGTCCTGTCGGACCAAAAGGAGAAAAAGGCGAGCCAGGTGAAACTGGAAAGCAAGGAAAAACTGGTCCTGTTGGACCAAGTGGTGCTTCTGGTTCAACGGGACAAACTGGAGCTACAGGTGCAACTGGAGCAAAAGGTGAAACTGGCGCACAAGGTCCAGTAGGACCAATTGGGCCTAGTGGACCTCCAGGACCAACAGGAAGTAAAGGTGAAAAAGGAGATACTGGCACAACAACATTTGGTTATCGTGGATCATTTAGCGATACAACTTCACAAAGCCATACTTTAATAAATACTCCCAAAGCGATGGAATTAAATACTACAAATGCTTTAGAAACAAGTGGTGTAAGTATTGTAAACAATTCTTCAGCAAGACCATCAAGAATTACTGTGGCAAATAGTGGAACTTATAACTTGCAATTTTCTGCACAATTAGCAAGAAGTGAAGGTCACAAAGGCACAGTTAACGCTGAAATTTGGATTCGAGTAAATGAAACTGATGTTTCGTTTTCAAATACCAAAGTAACCTTAAGTGGTGATGAAGATAGTGCAAAAACTATTGCATCTTGGAATTTTTTGATTAAATTAGATGCTGGTCAATATGTAGAATTGATGTGGTCTGTTGATGATCTTCGTTTAATTCTGCCCACAATTACTACAGGATTAATTGGACCAAGCATTCCTTCCTTAATTGTCACAATGACTCAAGTGGGCTAAAACTTATAATTTAAAACCAGAACCCATTTGATCTTCTTGATCAATTTTGATTCCTTTTTCTTCTAACGCTCGTTTAGCAGGATTACCACTTCTTCTGGCACCTTTTCCAGGTTTTTGTTTCTTTTGTTGTTTAACAAAAGTGGCACCTCCAAAGCCTGGCATTCCACCACCTAGTTGTGCTCTTTTCATCATTTTTTGTGCTTCTTGGAATCGATTAATCAGTGAATTAATATCTTTTACTTCAACTCCTGCACCTTGAGCAATTTTTACTTTTCTTTCAGCACTTATTGATTTAGGATTTTGTCTTTCCTCAGGTTTCATGGATTGAATAATTGCCTCTACCCTGGTTACTTCTCTATCGTCAAAATTTTCTATTTGTTTTTTAGCTTGCGCCATCCCAGGCAACATGCCAAGCATCTTCGACATTGAACCCATTTTTTTAATTGACTGTAATTGTTCCAAGAAGTCATCAAGGGTGAATGATTCACCACTTGTTAATTTTGCTTCAAATCTTTCTCTTTGTTCTTGATCAAATGCTTCTTCTGCTTTTTCAATTAAAGTTAAAACATCTCCCATGTCAAGAATTCGATTTGCAAGTCTTTCTGGGTAGAAAATGTCAAAGTCATCTAATTTTTCACCATTTGAAGCAAACATCACTGGTTTTCCAGTAATTGCTCTTAAAGAAAGTGCAGCACCACCTCTGGCATCACCATCTAACTTGGTTAAAACAATTCCATCAAAGCCAACTTTGTCTAAAAAGTTTTGAGCGGTAACGACAGAATCTTGACCGATCATTGAATCTATAACTAAAAGTGTTTCTTGAGGATTTACTGCTTTTCTTATTTGATGAGCTTGTTTAGTTAATTCATCATCTATTGCAAGACGGCCTGCTGTATCAATGATTACGAAGTCATGTAAATTTTTGTTTGCTAAATCCAGTGAATCTGTTGACACTCTTACCGGATCTCCTACTCCATTTCCTGGTTCTGGTGCAAAAACTGGTACACCAGCTTGTGTACCAACAATCTTTAATTGATCAACAGCGTTTGGTCTTTGTAAATCTGCTGCTACTAAAAGTGGGGTGTGACCATTTTTGACTAAATGTTTTGCAAGTTTTGCTGCCAATGTTGTTTTACCAGCACCTTGTAAACCAAGAAGCATTAATACTGTTGGACCAGTTTTAGCAAAAGTTAATCTTCTTGCATCTCCACCCAAAATATTGACTAATTCTTGATGAACAATTTTTACAACTTGTTGAGCAGGATTTAACGATTGGGAAACTTCTGCACCTAATGACTGAACTTTGATTTTTTCACAAAAATCATTTGCCACACTTAATGCCACATCTGCCTCTAAAAGGGCAGTTCTAATTTCTTTTACTGTGTCTTCAATGTCTTTTTCGGATAAACGACCTTTGGTGCGTAAGGACTTAAAGGTTGAATTTAGACGATCAGACAGTTGTTGGAACATGATTGCAAGCGTAGTCAAGGGCTTGAATCAAACTAGCCATGCGCTCTTGACTTAATACTTGCCCAGAAGGTTCTCTTACATAGAAAACATCTACAACCTCAGAGCCCAAAGTCTCAACAATGGCGGCATGTATATCAACCCCGTTTTTTGCTATTTCATTTGCAATTTTGCTTAAAAAACCTGGCTCATCGTGAGCTCTTACTTCAATTACAGAAGATGTGGAGCTGACATTTTTTAATTCAATTATTTTTGCTTTAGCAGTATTAATAGGTGTAGGAAGGTATTCTGCTTTAGCTTTTAATTTTTCATCTAAATTAATGCTTCCTTTTAACGCAAGATTCAGAGTTTGAGATATTTGTGAAGTAGAAACTGGGTCTCCAAATAACGAGTTGACTCTCCAAGTTGTCACAGCTTTCTTACCAATGGTTTCAGTTCTGGCACTTCGCACTAAAAGTTTTTCTAAAGATAAAACACCGGCAATAAGACCAAGTAGCCCTGTTTGATCACCGGTAACAATTGTTAAGGAAATCCCTTCTGGAGTTTCCTTCATTTCTAAGACTAGATCATCTTTTCTATTCACTAAATCTTGTTTTTCTTTACTTAAATGGGGATTTATTTCAAGCTTTACTCCCCTTATTTGATTCCTAACTTTTTCCACTAATTCTTTTATTAAAAGTTGCCTCCATTCGCTACTTGCTAGAGGGCCAGTGGCAAACATGTCGGCAAGAGTCAAGTAAAAAAGAAGATCTAAGAATGTTTCATTTTGAACTATTTCTGCCACACTACTAATGGTTGATGGATCTTCTAAATCTCTTTTTGTGGCAAATTCTGGAAGTAATAAATGGTGTTGAACCAGCTTTACTAAAACTTTTGTGTCGTCTTGATTAAATCCAAGATTTGGAGCAAGGTTTTGCATTATTTCTGCACCTTCATCAGAATGATCTTTATCTCCACCTTTGCCAATATCGTGAAAAAAAGATCCAACTAACAATAAATCAGGACGAGAAACTTCTCTGGTGTAATTGTTTGCATAAATTGCTGTTTCCAATAGATGTCGATCAACTGTAAATGAATGAATTTGACTATTTTGAGGACATCCTCGAACTCGACTCCAAATGGGAAGCCAAATTTCAATTAGCCCGGCAAAATCTAAAGATTCCCAAGTAGAAATTAAATGTCTACCAGAACCAAGTAAAGAAATAAATGCATCTTTTGCTTCTTGATTCCATGGATTTACAAGTGGTTTTGCCTCTTTAACAATTCTTTCTAAAGTGTGTTCTGCAATAAATAAACCTGCTTGAGAACTTGCCGCAGCAAGTCGTAACCCCAAAGTTTCATCAAGTGAAATCTTTGAATCTTTTGCCAAAACTACTTCATTATCTTGTATTACTACCCCATCTACTAAGGGTTTCCTATTTTCTGTTTTTAGTCTCTTGATCAAACTTGATTTTGTAATTATTGAATTAACTTTGTGCCATATCACATCACTGTGGTGAGCAATAACTTTTCCTGAGTGTGAAACCATTCTGATTAGCTGATCAGCATCTTTCAAATTTAAAAGTTGTGCAACACTAGTTTGTTCTTGTCTAATTAGTTTGTCACTAGGTTTTTCAAGCACAGTATGTAAAGCATCTCTTACATCTTGAATTATCTGACTATTTTCATCCAATATTTTTTTAGGAATATCAATTTTCCAAGTAGCAGCAACAGCTCTTAAAATTGTAATATCTCTTAAACCTCCATAAGACTCTTTTAAATCTGGCTCTATTAACTGAGAAAGTTCCCCTTGTTTTTCTTTTCGTTCTTTTACTTGTTCATAAAGTTGTTTGAGTCTTTTGTCAGCAAATGCTCTCCAATCTTGTAAAACTGAAGAACTAATTTTATTGACTAAATCTTCATTTCCAGCAATAGTTCTAGCATCTAACCAGCCCAAAACTACAGCTAAATCTAAAGATGCCATATTTCTAACTTGAGCAGCAGTTCTAACAGAGTGATCTAACTTGATACCTAAATCCCAAATTGGATACCAAATCTTTTCTGCTATTTGATCAATTTTGTAATCTTTTTCATGAACTAGAACTAAATCTAAATCTGATCCAAGTGTTAAATCTTGTCTGCCGTTTGCCCCTACCCCAACCAGAGCAACTTTGCCAAAATCTTCTTTTTTCACAGCATTATTAAATAAATCAATTAAATATTTATCTGTAATTTGCGACAATTGCAAACGACGTGCTGCTCCAATTGGAGCAGCACGTAGCGTTTTTCTTTCTTCTAAATAGTTCACTAAATAGCTTCGGAGCCGTGTTCACCTGTTCTAACTCTTACGACATCTTCAACAGGTATCACCCAAACTTTTCCATCGCCAATCTTTCCGGTTTTTGCGGCATTTACTATTGCCTCAACAACTTTTGAAACATCAGAATCATTTACTAATGCTTCAATTCTGACTTTTGGAACTAGATCAACGGTGTACTCAGCGCCGCGATAAACCTCAACGTGACCACCTTGTCTGCCATAACCTGCAGCATCAGAGACTGTCATACCTTTTATTCCTTGTGACTGAAGTGCTGCTTTTACATCTTCCACTTTGAAAGGTTTAACTATTGCAGTTACTAGTTTCATGCACCTACTCCTTTGCTTGAACCTTTAGAACTATCAACTAAGTCGTAAGCAGTTTCTGCTTGCAACGCAATGTCAACACCTTCTAATTCTTCATCTTTTGTAACTCTAAATCCTAGAGTTGAACTCAAGATTTTAGCAATTAGATAAGTGACAACGAAGGAGAAAATCATCACGATTAGTGCAGCTTCAATTTGAATTAATAATTGAGATGCTCCACCACCGTAAAATAATCCATCAACACCTAAATCGTTTACTTTTGTGGTGCCAAATAAACCAATCAAAATCGTTCCAACTAATCCACCAACTAAATGCACACCAACCACATCTAGTGAATCGTCATAGCCAAATCGATATTTAAGTCCTACTGCCAAAGCAGTGACTGCTCCTGCAATTAGACCAATTAGTAATGCGCCAAAAGAATCTACGAATGCACAAGCTGGAGTTATTGCAACAAGTCCAGCCACAATTCCAGAAGCTGCACCAAGGGATGTTGCATGTCCATCACGCAATCTTTCTACTAGGAGCCAACCTGCAACAGATGCACAAGTTGCACTAAATGTGTTTACAAATGCAACAGCAGCTAACCCATTTGCGCCAAGGGAGGATCCGGCATTAAAACCAAACCAACCAAACCACAGCAAACTTGCACCAATCATTACCAAAGGAAGATTAGATGGTCTTAAAAGCATTTTTCCAAAACCAATTCTTTTTCCTAAGACAAGTGCTAGTGCTAGCCCTGCGGCACCTGCATTTATGTGTACAGCTGTTCCTCCAGCAAAATCAAGTGCTTTTAATTTTGTGGCAATAAATCCACCACCATTTGCTTCTTGATCACCGAAATAAAACACAGCACGAGCAACTGGTAGATAAACAATTGTTACCCAAATTGCAGAGAACACTAACCAAGTTCCAAATCTTGCTCTATCTGCAATTGCACCAGAAATAAGTGCCACTGTGATAACAGCAAACATTGCTTGAAAAGCAATAAAAGCACCAGCTGGAATTGGATAATAAGCTCCGTTTATTGCTAGAGCTGAAGTATTTAATAAGCCGTTTAATCCAAAATAAGTTCCTGGGTTTCCTAAGAAACTTCCAGAATCCAAAGCTGGACCAAATGCCATTGAATAACCAAAGGTCACCCAAATAATTCCTACGACAAAAAGTGCACCAAATGACATCATCATCATGTTCAATGTTGATTTGGCGCGAACCATTCCACCGTAAAAGAGTGCTAAACCAGGCACAGTCATTAATAAAACAAGTGCTGCACTGATTAACACCCAAGCAGTATCTCCTGCACTGATTTCAGGCATTAAAATTTCACATCCTTTAAGGGATTTATGTAGTTGATTTCCTTTGAAAACGCGCCATTGCGTGAAGGAATATATGAATAGTGGCTTAAATAGATTTCAAAAAGGGCTAAATAATGTTACAAAGGTGTTAAATTTAATCACAATCTAATTGAAAAAGGGGGCAAAATATGGAAATTCTTGTCTTGGGAATCGTTTCTTTTGCCGCAGGTTTTATCACCCTATATTCAGGTTTTGGACTGGGCACAATTTTACTTCCTGTTTATGCTCTATTTTTACCTCTTACTTCAGCAATATCGGCCACTGCAATAGTTCATTTATTAAACAATTTATTTAAATTTGGTCTTGTTTATAAAAAAATTACTTGGAATATTGTGGTGAGATTTGGAATCACTGCAAGCATATTTTCAATACTTGGATCCTTACTTTTAGTTTCCATCTCAGGACAGGAAAATTTATTGCACCAAGTTATAGGTGCACTGATAGTATTCTTTGCTTTATTTGAAATACTTCCAAATTTAAGAAAGATACAATTTTCTGAAAAATTAATTCCCTTTGGTGGAGTTTTATCAGGTTTCTTTGGTGGACTTTCTGGACATCAAGGAGCATTTCGATCTATGTTTTTACTTAAAACAGGATTAAATAAAGATTCATATATTGCAGATGGGGTAATGATTGCATTAATTGTTGATATTTCAAGAATAATTGTTTATGGATTAAGTATTTTCAGTCTTGCATCTTTTAGCCAATCTTCTTCATTGAACATGTTTATCGTTGCAGTTTTGGCATCTTTTGCTGGTTCATTTTTAGCAAATAAATTTTCCAATAAAATTACAATCAGCTTTATAAAGGTACTCGTATCTGTAATGATGCTAATTATTGGTTTACTACTTATTTTTCAAGTAATTTAATCTTTATAATTTTTAGGTAATAATTTTTCTGAATCTTTTGGAACGCATAATCTTTCTAAATAATCTTTTGCATTCGGATAAATTTCAATTAAATCTTTGTAATATCCACCTTCAAAAGAGTTTGCACTAAAACCAGGTGCCATGGTGCAGCCAAATAAACCCCATTGTCCCCCGGGAACAATTTCACCTGCTTGCCAAACGCCTTTTGGCACAACAAATTGAATTAATTCACCATCTTTAAAATTACTTCCCAGAACTACTATTTTTATTTCTTTATTTGGATAAAGAAGAATTAATCTAATCGGATCTCCTGCATAAAAATGCCAAATTTCATCAAAAGTTAATTTATGAAATAAAGAACAACTTCTGGGTTCATCTGAATAAAGTCCAAGAATTGCAGTTCCATCAGGACCACCATTTACATTAGTTGTACTACTCTCGTAAGTTTTTGAAAAATATGTTCCCTCTATAGGAAGAATAGACATTTTAAAATGTTCAATTACTTCTTTCGTTGAAGGTTTCAATTAAGTAAACCTTCAACAAAATCATTTGGATCAAAAGCTACTAAATCATCAATAGATTCACCAATTCCAACAAACTTAACAGGAATATTTAATTCTTTTTGAACTGCAATTACAATTCCACCTTTTGCACTTCCATCTAATTTCGTTAAAACTATTCCTGTCACTTCAACTGCTTCAGTAAATACTCTTGCCTGAATCAAACCATTTTGACCAGTCGTGGCATCAATAACTAATAAAATTTCTGTGACAGTTGCATGTTTTTCGATAACTCTTTTAACTTTTCCCAATTCATCCATTAGCGCATTTTTGGTATGTAATCTTCCCGCGGTATCGATTAAGACCACATCTGCTGAAACCGATAAACCTTTTTGAACAGCATTGAATGCCACAGATGAAGGTTCAGAATTTTCCTCGCCAACAACTACTTCAACAGCACTTTTTTGTCCCCAGGTTTGTAATTGTTGACTGGCAGCTGCTCTAAAAGTATCTGCTGCACCTAAAACACATTTCTTTCCTTGTTTTGTAAGTAAATTTGTAAGTTTTCCAACACTGGTAGTTTTCCCAGTGCCATTAATTCCAACCATCATGATTACGGAAGGTTTAGCATTTAAATTTAACTCTCGATTAGTTGACTCTAATGATTTAACAAGTTGATCTTTTAAAACTTGTTTTCCATCTTCCGCGCTATGTGCTGACTTTAAAACAGGATTTTGTTTTAATTCCAAGATTATTTCTTTCGTGGTTTTTACACCCACATCTGCCAAAATTAAAGTATCTTCTATTTCTTGCCAAGCTGCTTCATCTAAATTAACTCTTGAAAAAATATTTAATAGATTGCTACCAAAACTAGATTTTGTTTTAATAACCTTTTCTTCATTTTTCTTTCTTGAAAAAATACCCATGAAAAGAAATTAATTAAGCGGGTTGATTTTCGCGAACTTCACGAAGACGTTGGCTTACCACTGTTGAAATACCATCGCCTCTCATAGAAATGCCATAAAGAGCATCACAAATTTCCATGGTTCTCTTTTGATGCGTAATAACAATCAACTGAGAATTTTCTCTTAATTCTTCATACAAAACCAATAGTCTTCCTAGGTTTGCATCATCCAATGCTGCTTCAACCTCATCAAGTATGTAGAAAGGTGAAGGTCTTGCTTTGAATAAAGCAACTAAGAATGCAACTGCGGCTAATGATTTTTCGCCACCTGAAAGAAGTGAAAGTTTTAAGTAACGCTTACCCGCAGGTTTTACCTCGATATCAATACCAGTTGTCAGCATATTTTCTGGATCAGTTAAAGACAAACGACCTTCTCCACCAGGAAATAGTCTTGGTAGTACCTTTTCAAATTCAATTGATACATCTTTATAGGCTTCGTTGAATACTTGTTGAACTCTTTCTTCAACTTCTGCGATAACAGATAATAAATCTTTTCTGGTTTTCTTAACATCTTCTAATTGTTCAGTTAGGAATTGGTTTCTTTCTTCCAAAGCTTGGAATTCTTCCAGGGCTAAAGGATTAATTCTTCCCAATAAAGATAGTTTCTTTTCTGCATCCAATGCACGCTTTTCTTGCTTTTCTCTTACATAAACTTCTGGATCTTTTGGTGCAGGAATTGGATCTTCTGGATTGGCATCCTCATCGATGTGCACAATTTGAGGGACTAGTTGGTCTGGACCATATTCTTTCAATAGTGAATCGGAATCAATTCCATAATCTTCTAAAGCTTTAATTTCCATCTGTTCAATGCGAAGTCTTTGTTCCATTCTTGCTACTTCATCTCTATGGACTGTGTCGACAAGTCTTTCTAGTTCACTGGCTAGATCTCTTAAAGCATGTCTTACTTGTTGCACTTCTTGTTCCATTGCTTGTTGATGACTGGTTGCTTCATCTCTTTCTTTTTCTGCAATTAATAGAGAATTTTCTAGATATGACATAGCAGTTTCAACACCTTGTAACACTGCATTTGCTATGTAGGCCTCACGTCTTCGTTGCTCTCTTCTTTCTAGAGCTTTCGAACGAGCAATTCTTTCACTTTGAGCAGTTTTTTCTAACTGTTCTGCTCTTTGCACCACAGCAGCAAGTCTTTCTTCTGCAGTTCTCATGGCAAGACGTGCATCAACTTCTGCTGAGCGAGTTGTTTCTAAAAGATTTGTTAAACGAATTAATTCAGCCGCATCTACAGAAGTTTCTTCAACTGGTTCTGTGTCAGTCTCATTAAGTCTTAATTCAAGTTCTCTTAAAACTCTTTCATCATCAGCTCTTGCCGTATGACTTGCTCTTAATAAAGAGTCCAATCTTTCGGCTTCTGCTTGAGATGAACGAGATTGTTCTCCCAGGGCAGCTAATTTTTCAGCAATTGCTGCAAGTTCGGCATCTGATTCGTAAAGCAATGCAAGTGCTGCATCTACTTTTTCCTGAGCTCGTTTTTGCTCTTCTTTTGCAGTTTGAAGTTCAAATTTTAATTGATCAACAACAACACTTGCTTGATCTTTTTCTTGAATAGCTTTTTCTACATTTGCTTTTGCTTCAATTCGAGAACGTGAATTAATAGTTCCACCAATTACATAATAAGTAGTAACTTTGTCACCATCTCGTGTTACTGCAGTTAATCTTGGTTGCAATCTAATTGCTTCCAAACCCTCTTCTAAAGTTTCAACAACAACTGTGTCTTTTAATAACTTCTTTAGAGCATTTTGTAATTCATATGGAGCATTTACTAACTCGATGGCATTTCTGGTAAAAGGTGGAACTGCTGGAGCATTATTTTGTTCATATTGAGTATCAGCTAATAAAACAGCTGCTCTACCTGACTTACTATTTTTTAATTTATTAACTGCTCTAATTGCATCAGTTACAGATTTTGCAGCAATTGCATTTGCAGCATCTCCTAAGGCAACAGCTATTGCAGTTTCCCAACCATTTTCAATTCTTAAAAGTGTTGCAAGAGATCCTATTAATGAATCATCACCAGAATTTAATAAAGTTTCGCCCCCATCAATTTCTTCTAGTAATGATTGTTCTAATGCTTCTGCTCTTGCAGTAAGTGCAGCTTTTGTTCTTGAAGCTTCTTGAGATTTAGTTTCTAATTCGTGAACTTTTTCTTGAGCAACTTGTAATTCTCTTGCAACTTGTTCATGTTGAGTATCAAGTCCTTTTTCTCCAGCGTTTAATCCTGCAATTTGAGATTCAAGAGATAAGTATTCACTCTTTGCTTTTTCTGCTCTTTCTCTTGCTTCTCTAACTTCAACTTCTAATCTCGTTGCCTCACTTGCTCTTGCATCAATTCTTGATTTAGCAGCATTTACTTGTCCAACAAGTCTTGCTAATTCTTCTCTTTTATCAGCAGCAGATTTGATTGCATTGTTATGACGTGCTTGTTCTGTTTGAAACAGTTGTTCAGTAGCAGTTCTTTCTCCAGTTGATTTGTGTAAAAAGTTTCTAGCAGTTTCTACATCTTTTTGTAATTCGTAAGAGTTTTCTCTAACTTGTTTTGCTTCTTTTTCTAATGCTTCAGGATCTGCTCCAGTGGTTTGTTCTTGAATTTCTTCTTCAACAAGTTTTGCTCTTTCAACTGCTAATGATCTAGTACCAAAAAATCTCTCTCTAAGTGAGGCTAATTTGAACCAAGTTTGTTGAGCAGTCTGGACTCTAGGGGTTGCTTCGAGTAATAGTCTTTCTAATTCTGATTCTCTTAATTTCTTTTCATTGATTTGGGATTCAACAACTGTTTGTTTTTCACGCAAAATTGTTTCATCAGCAACTTCTTTCATCATGATTTCTCGCATTTGAGTTAAATCATCTGCAAGGATTCTTAATTTTGCATCTCTTAATTCTGCTTGAATGGTTTGTGCTTTTCTTGCAACATCTGCTTGTCTTGCTAATGGTTTTAATTGTCTTCTAATTTCTGTAGTTAAATCTTGCAAACGAAGCATATTTGCTTGAGTTGCTTCTAATTTTCTTTCAGCTTTTTCTTTTCTTCTTCTATGTTTTAAAACTCCAGCTGCTTCTTCAATAAAGCCACGTCTTTCCTCGGGAGTTGCAGTAAGAACTGCTGATACTTGACCTTGACCAACAATTACGTGCATCTCTCGACCGATTCCAGAATCAGCTAGTAATTCTTGAACGTCTAAAAGCCTTACTTGGTTTCCATTGATTGCATATTCTGATCCACCATTTCTAAATAATGTTCTAGAAATAGTTACTTCAGAATATTCAATTGGTAATGCGCCATCTGAATTATCAATAGTTAAAACAACTTCAGCTCGTCCAAGAGGAGCTCTTCCTGCAGAACCAGAAAAAATAACGTCATCCATTTTTCCACCGCGTAATGTTTTGGCACCTTGTTCACCCATTACCCATGCAATTGCATCAACGATGTTTGATTTACCAGAACCATTTGGACCAACTACAGCTGTGATTCCAGGTTCGAATTCTAAAGTTGTAGCTGAAGCAAATGACTTAAATCCTCGCAAGGTAAGACTCTTTAAATACATGAATCCACCTTCCAAATTTAAGTATTTGTTTCTCTACTACCTTCCAACTCTATCTATGAGCCTTAAGTCGAGGTTGGCAATTTGGGCAAATTGTTGAACTTCTGTTGTTAGAAAAGGCTTCTTTTTCCATTTTGAATTCACACCTGTAACACCTTTCACCTGCGCGACCATAGGCTTTTAAATCATTTTCAAAGTAACCACTGTCCCCGTTTACGTCGATATAAAGATCATCAAAAGAAGTTCCACCTTTTTTCAAAGCTTTTTTCATTACTTTTTTTGCTGCCTCTAGAATTTCAATAATTTTTTCCTCACTTAAATCTTCACAAGTATTTGCCCAATGTGTTTTTGCTTCCCATAAGGCTTCATCAACATAAATATTTCCAATACCGGAAACTATTTCTTGATTTAAAAGTGCTTGTTTAATTCCAGTCTTTCTTCTCTTTATATTTGCCACCACTTCTTTTATATTGAAACTTTTTTCCAATAGGTCAGGTGCAATGTGTTGGGCAGATTCTGGAACTAATCTTTTATCTTTTGCTTCTACTAATTCTTCTAGATTCATCCATCCAAATGTCCTTTGATCACAAAAGTGAAGTGATTTTTTGTAGTTTTTGAAATTGATGACTACTCGAGCATGCTTACTTGGTTTATCATCTTTGTCTACTAAAAGCATCTGTCCACTCATTCCAAGATGAGCACTTAATGCTAAATCTTTACCTTTTAATTCAAACCAAAAGAATTTTCCTCTTCTTTCCACAGATTCGATTGTGAGTCCAACTAGAGAATTTTCAAAAGTTTTATTGCTTTTTGTGAAGTTTCTTAATGCTCTTTTATTTCTGACTTTTACTTTACTTATGGTTTTATTTAATAAATGCTTTTCTAAACCTCTTCTAACAACTTCAACTTCTGGTAATTCAGGCATCTATTTTTGTTTTAAATCTTGAAAGGCAAGGGATGCAGCTTTTTGTTCTGCTTCTTTTTTACTTTTTCCTACCCCGTGAGCAAAAACTAAGTCTCCCACTTTAACTTTGGCGCTGAAACTTTTATCATGATCTGGTCCTGATTGTTCAATTAAATATTCAATTGGTCCTAAATTTTTTCCTGCTACAAGTTCTGTCAAACTAGTTTTCCAATCAAGTGCTTCACCAAGTTCAGCACTAGCAGCAATTATGGGTGCAAATAATTGCAGAATCACTTCGCCAGATTTTTCTATTCCATGTTCTACATAAATTGCACCAATTATTGCTTCCAATGCATCTGCCAAAATACTTGATTTATCTCTTCCGCCGGTTGTTTCTTCACCTTTACCTAGAAGTAAGAAATCACCTAAACCAAGCGTTCTTGCAACATCTGCCAAAGCTTTAGCATTTACAACTGCTGCTCGTAATTTTGCTAATTGACCTTCTTCAGCATCTGGATTTTTTCTATAGAGTTCATCAGTTACTACTAAACCTAAAACTGAATCGCCTAAAAACTCTAAACGTTCATTAGTTGGAATGCCCCCATTTTCGTAAGAATAAGAACGATGAGTAATAGCTTGAGTTAATAATTTTTCAGAAACTTCAACGCCTAAGCGCGTAACTAGTTCGCGCATCACAACTTACTTTTTTATGGATTTGTTACTTGACGTTTTGCATATGTTCCACAGTTTGGACAAGCTCTGTGTGGAACTTTTTCAGTTCTGCAACGGTCACATAAAACTAAAGTTGGAGCAGTTGCTTTCCATTGAGAACGGCGATGACGAGTATTCGCACGAGACATTTTTCGCTTTGGTACTGGCACTTTGGTTTACATCTCTTTCTTTAACTGCGACAGTATTGACCATCGCGGATCTATTATTTCATGCTTGTGTTCTGGATTCTCATCGAGACGAATTCCACACTGGGCACAAAGTCCAAGACATTCATCTTTGCAAAGAGGTCGAGTTGGTAATTCAAGCACCACCGCATCTATGAGGGCTGGCTCAAGATTTAGCAAATCACCTTGCAATTGTCGAACCTCATCTTCTTCATTTTCATTTAATTCTTTGTCATCGTATAAATAAAGCTCAGTGATGTAGGGACTGATTTCATAATGAATTGGATCTAAACATCTTGAACATTCGGCATCAAAATCTAAATTTATATTTCCAGTAACTAAAACACCTTCGACAACAGCTTCTAGTAATAAATCAAGATCTAATGCATGATCTTTTTCAATTACTACTGGTCCATTACTTAAAGAATTAGGAAGTTTTACTTTTAAATTTATTTTCTTTGATTCACCAGCTCTTCTTGGTAATTCATGCACATCAAGAACTAGTGGATCTCTTGGATCCAATTTCTTCATTTGTTATCTCAAATCTTGGGGATAACTACTACTTATTTTTTCTCTTCCCCGTCTGACTACTTGAATGGTTTTTTGTAAAGATTCTTCAAAATTTGCAAGCTTTGCATCAATAAATTGATCGGTTTCTAATCTCATTTTTGATAATTCTTCATCCACTTGTTTTAAAATATCTTGAGCTCTTAAGTTTGCTTCTTGCACAATTTCAGTTTGAGAAATAAGTCTATTTGCTTCATGTTTTGCTTCATCAATTATTGCTTGACCAGCTAAACGTCCTTCATTCATAACTGCTTCTTTATTTTCCAGTAAATGTTGAGCATGCAAAATATCAGGAGGAAGTTTTGCCTTTAATTCATTGAGTAAATTAGTCATTTCTTGTCTATTAACTAATGCTCCATCACGAGATAAAGGTACAGATCTTGCTTCTTTTATTTCATTTAAAATTCTTTCAATTATTTCTAAGGATTCCATTTACTTTTTATACTTCTTTCTCAATTCTTCTTGCACTTTTTGAGGAACTAGATTACCTATTTCTCCCCCATGGCGTGCTACTTCTCTAACTAAACTTGAAGAAAGGAATGAATATAAAGGATTTGTGGCCACAAATAAAGTTTCAATTTCTCCTAATTGGTAGTTCATTTGAGACATCTGTAATTCGTAGTCAAAATCACTTACTGCTCGAAGTCCCTTAACAATGGCAGTTACTCCATTATCTTTACAAAAATCAACTAAAAGTCCATCAAAAGTTGCCACAGATACATTGTTTAAATGCTTAACTGAATCCTTTATTAATTCAACTCTTTCCTCAATTGAAAATAAGCCATTTTTGGAATGATTTACCAAAACTGCAACTACTACTTCTTGTGCTAAATCAGCAGCTCTTTTAAATACGTCAATGTGGCCATTGGTTACTGGATCAAAAGAACCTGGGCAAACTACTTTTTGCATACTTGACCGTACCAAACAGTTGTATCGCCATAAGATTTATCTCTCAAACTTTCGAAGCCATCTGGCCAAACAAACTCTTTTATGGCTTTACTTGTTTCAACCACCAAAATGGCATCACTAGAAAACCAAGAATTTTTTAAACCTAAATCAAGCACTTTTGATATGTCTTCCAAAGAATATTCATATGGTGGATCTAAAAAAATTAAATGAAAAGGGGCATTAAATTTGTGCGCTGGTGGGGTTTTTAAAAGTGTTTCAACTTTTACTTCACTAACATTTGCACCAATTTCTAAATCTTTAAGATTTGAAGTAATAGTTTGACAAGCTGACTTATTTGAATCGACAAACAACGCTGCTGTTGCACCCCTTGATATGGCTTCAATTCCCAATGCGCCACTTCCTGCATAAAGATCCAAAACATTTAAATC
>JACCDO011078686.1_pt1 | contig 17221 bp, 15 predicted proteins | sample 7446101 | NCBI WGS metagenome assembly JACCDO01 (sample SAMN15323440, study PRJNA562643) | freshwater metagenome | isolation source: river surface water | place: USA:Blue River Watershed | collected 2017-08-16 | reverse complement strand
TGTGCCTTATTGAAGGCGTAGTCGGCGAACGGCAGCAAAGTGTCCCAGAGCGCCTTGATCGCCGCGTCGGAGTAGCCGTTTGCCTTCATCCCGGAGCGGAATACCTCGAGCTGCTTATCTAGCTCTTCAGGCTTCTTCTTACCCATCGCGCGGCGCAGCAGGTCGGCTTGGCCGAGTGAGTAGCCGGCTACTCGCTGCGCTGCAGCCATTACCTGCTCCTGGTAGACGATTAGACCGTAGGTGGGATCAAGAATCTCGCTCAGCGGTTCGGTGAGTTCGGGGTGAACACCTTCTGATTGCTGCATACCGTTTTTGCGCTGGGCGTAGTTGATGTGCGAGTTCATACCCATCGGACCCGGGCGATACAGCGCAATAACGGCGGAGATGTGCTCAAACTCGGTTGGTTTTAGAAGCCTCAGCAACTGGCGCATGGCATCGCCATCGAGCTGGAAAACACCAAGCGTGTCACCCCTGGATAACAGCTCAAAGGTTTTTTCGTCGGCATTCAGATCAAGGTCTTCTAGAACCACAGTCTCGCCGCGGTTTAGTTTGATGTTGAAAAGCGCGTCGTCCAAGACCGTTAGGTTTCTCAGCCCCAAAAAGTCCATCTTTAGTAGGCCTAGCGATTCACATGGTGGCTGGTCGAACTGAGTGATTATCGCGCCATCTTCTTCGCGCTTCATGATGGGAATTACATCCATCAACGGCTCGGCAGACATGATCACACCGGCGGCGTGGACTCCCCACTGGCGCTTTAGGCCCTCCAGCCCCAAAGCTAGGTCAAAGACCTTCTGACTATCCTCGTCGGTGTCCAGAATCTCTCTGAACTCCGCCGCCTCCGAATAGCGCTCAGCGGCTGGGTCAACCAACTCGTTCAGCGATACATCGCGTCCCAGCACCATCGGCGGCATGGCCTTAGTGAGCTTTTCTCCTACCGAGTAAGGCATCGCCAGCACGCGGGCTGAGTCCTTTAGGGCTTGCTTGGCCTTGATGGTGCCGAAGGTGACGATCTGCGCCACTCGGTCATCGCCATACTTATCGGTCACGTAGCGAATTACTTCGGGGCGCCTACGGTCGTCAAAGTCGACATCGATATCCGGCATCGAAAGACGCTCTGGGTTTAAAAAGCGCTCAAAGATCAAATCGTGAGCTAACGGGTCTAGCTCAGTGATGCCCAGCGCAAATGCCACTAACGAACCGGCTGCAGAGCCACGCCCTGGACCAACACGAATGCCCTGTTCCCTGGCCCAAGCGATGAAGTCAGAAACTACCAGGAAGTAGCCGGGGAAACCCATGTTGCGAATTACATCGATTTCATAGGCGGCCTGCTGCTTGTGACGATCTGAATAGCCGCTTGGGAAGCGGCGGTCCATGCCGCGCCAAACTTCCTTCTCGAACCAGCCACTTTCGGTTTCGCCAGCAGGGACCGGGAATCTTGGCATTAGGTCGCGCTTTTCGAAACTTACCTCGCAACGCTCGGCAATCAGCAGCGTGTTGTCGCAGGCTTCCGGAAATTCCTTGAAGATTTCCCGCATCTCGGCTGCCGACTTCAGGTAGTACTCCTGAGATTCAAACTTGAAGCGATTCTCGTCGTAGAGGTTCGAGCCGACCTGCACACAAAGCAGGGCATCGTGGGCGTGGGCATCTTCGGGCTCGGTGTAGTGCAAATCATTGGTTGCTACCAGCGGAAGCTTCAGGTCTTTGGCCAGCTTGATTAGGTCTTCGCGAACTCGCTTTTCAATATCTAGCGAGTGATCCATTAGCTCAACATAGAAGTTTCCCTCACCAAAGATGTCCCGGAATTCAGCAGCGGTTTCCAGTGCTTCCTTGTACTGCCCGAGACGAATGCGGGTTTGAACCTCGCCACCTGGGCAACCGGTGGTGGCAATCAGGCCTTTTCCGTATTTGAGTAACAATTCACGATCCATGCGGGGCTTGAAGTAGTAGCCCGACAGATAAGACTCAGAGGTCAATCGGAACAAATTCTGCATCGAGTCGTTGTCGGTGGCCCACATGGTCATGTGAGAGTAGGCACCACCACCAGAAACATCGTCGTCGCCACCGCTGCCCCAGCGCACCTTGGATTTTTCGCGACGCGAGCCAGGAGCGACATAGGCCTCGATGCCGATAATCGGCTTGATTCCTACCTTGGTGGCTTGATTCCAAAACTCGTAAGCACCATGGGCGTTGCCGTGGTCGGTTATTGCGATTGCCGGCATCTCGAGGTTGGCCGCCTTGGATACCAACTGCTTGATGCGGGCTGCCCCATCGAGCATGGAGTACTCGGTGTGGTTGTGTAAATGCACGAAAGATTCGCTCATTTTCACCTCCACTAATTCAACGACGGGCCCTTAGCCTAGAGCCGAAAATCAACATCCCTGAGTCGGTCTAGGGCGAGTTTCAATTCTTGCGGATACTCGCTTTGAAATTCGATCCAATCGCCCGAAATTGGGTGAGCAAATGCGAGCTTGTAAGCATGCAGCCACTGCCGGTCCAGCTCTAAGGCAGCCGCCAATTTTGGATCGCTGCCGTAGAGCGGGTCCCCTACCAGTGGGTGCCGAAAATGGGCGAAGTGAACCCTAATCTGGTGGGTTCTACCGGTTTCAAGCCCTACTTCCATTAGTGCTGCCGAAGGTAACAGCTCGATGGTCTTGTAGTGGGTGACCGCATGCTTGCCTTCTGCGGAAATTGTGAACTTGTAATCGTGCTTGGCGCTTCGGGCAATCGGGGTGTCGATTGTTCCCTGGGCGGGGTCCGGATGGCCTTGCACCAGCGCGTGATAGGTCTTTTTGACTGTGCGGTCCCGAAATGCCTGCTTGAGCACCGAATAGGCCCGCTCCCCCTTGGCCAGAACCATTAGGCCACTGGTGCCAACATCGAGACGCTGAACAATGCCCTGACGCTCCTGCGCTCCAGAGGTAGCCAACTGAATGCCACGGGCCAGCAGCACTCCTGGCACGCTTGGTCCTTCAAAGCCCAAAGACGGGTGTGAAACCACACCGGCGGGCTTGTCGATCACGATGATGTGCTCATCCTGAAAGACCACCTTGAGATCCGCAACATCCTCTGCGATTACCTCAGGCTCGGTTGAGCGCTCAATCAGCTCAACCTCAATGATTTGATCAAGCTCCAGTCGATCTGACTTTCCGACTGCCCTACCAGCCCTGGTGACAGCACCGGCCGTCAACAACTCAGCCGCCTGACTGCGGCTGATACCGAGCATCTTGGCTAGCGCTGCATCAGCTCTTTCGCCTGAAAGGGCATCCGGCACCGGAAGGTACTTACTTGGCAACCTTGCCGCCCACTTCATCGCCCATGACCGTCCTGATCATGGCCAACGAGACGCCAATCACCAAAAAGGTGTCAGCCAAATTGAAGATCGGGAAGTTGAATGGGATGGAAATGAAATCGACAACGTGACCATTTAGGAAGCCCGGTGCTCTGGTTAGTCGATCAACCAGATTGCCAGCCGCACCGCCCAGCACAAGACCAGCGATGATGGTCCAGGTTAGGTTCTTAGCCTTCGGCCCAAACCACAAAAGTGCCAGGACTGCGAAAATTGCGATGATGGCGAGCACCCAGGTTTGGCCGACGCCGAGCGAGAATGCGGCAGCGTCGTTGTATACCAAGCGGAAACGCAGTATTTCGCCAATAACCGGAACAATCGAGCCATCTGAAAGCTGAGCAATTGCCAGCTCCTTGGTCAGCTGATCTAGAAAAACTAAGACAACACCTATTCCGAGGAAGAGGAGGGTTCTAGCTCTAGTTCCGCTCACTTCTGGCTTCAGCTTCGTCTTCATCCTCAACGTCACTAGCGGCGACAACTACGTCTTCTAGCTCGTCTTCGTCAGCTTCGACCTCGGCAGCAACCTCGGTTAGCGCTGCAAATTCAATCTTCGCCGCTGCTTCTAGTGGCTGCTCGAAAGACTCTTCACGAATCAAGGTGGTGAGCTGAGACTCAATGTATTCGCGTAGGCGACCACGGTAGTCGTGCTCGAAGTCGCGAAGCTCGTCGATGGTGTTCTCAATTGCCTTGCGGTCAAGCTCTAGCTGGCCAAGCACTGCCCTGGCCTGAGCCTCGGCGTCACGAACCAAACGAGCCGCATTCTCCTGACCATCACGAATCAACTGGTCACGCTTGGTTAGACCTTCGCGAACGTGCTCTTCGTGTAGCTTGCGAGCAAGCTCCAAAAGACTGTGTGAGTTGCTGGCATCAGCAGCGCTAGGTACGGCCGCAGCCACAACTGGAGCCACTGGGAAGTCTGCGGCAGACACGGCCGGCGCGGCAGCAGCCTCAGCCTTGGCGGCTTCAAGCTGCTGGCGTAGCTCATCGTTCTGACTTGCAAGGCTACGAAGCTCAATAACAACTTCGTCTAGGAAGTCATCGACTTCGTCCTGGTCATAGCCCTCGCGGAACTTAACGATGGTAAATCTCTTGTTTACAACTTCTTCGGGCGTCAGCGCCATTGTTGCACCTTCCTGATACAGCGCAAAAGCGCTTCGACTATGTTATTCGCCTTAGAGGCTTACAACCAAGCGCTGAAGAAAAAGTGCCGCAATAAGCACAATTGTCCAGGCTAGATCCAGAGCTACTACTCCGAGCCGAACCGGGCGAACAAACCTGCGCACGAACTTCAGCGGAGGATCGGTGATTGTGAAGGCTAAATCAACTACTGGAATCAGAATCGCAGGCGGTCTCCAGCCGCGATTGATCGACATCACAAACTCAACGATGAACCTGGCAAACATGGCGTAAACAAATAGCTGTAACGCCCAGTAGAGGATTGTGCCCAGCAGACCCATGCTTAGTCGAGCAGGTTGTCTGAATCGCTAGCTTCTTGCTCACCGTCGTTTACCTCGACGTGGCTTGGGCTAAGCAAAAATACCTTTGGAGTTACACGGCGAATTTGACCCTCAAGAGCTTCCTTTAGGCCAAGCATGAAATCAAGCATGCGCTTGGCATCTGCCTCGCTCATTGCGCCGATGTTCACGATGACTGGAACGCCTTGGCGGTAGTGAAAAGCAACTTCCTTGGAGTCTGCGTAAGTTTGCGCCTCAAGGGTGATGATCTCTGACATCTCAGAACCGCGACGAGGTCTAGCGGCAGCCGGACGAGGCTTTGCACTGCTAGTTTCCACCTTCTGAGGTTCGGCAGAGCCAAACCCGAAGAAATTCATAACTGAATTAACTGCGCCCATCATTACTCCTTAGATTGCTTCAAGACTAAGCGTTAGTAGGTCTCGGGCCCGTGATTGCTGAGCCAACTCTTATGTGTGTCGCACCCATCGAAATCGCGATCTCAAAGTCTTCACTCATGCCGATCGAGAGCTGATTAGCACTAGGCGCAAGCTCTTGAAGTTTTTGGCTTGAAGTCAGCACCTTCTCAAATTCAGTTCTTGGGTCTTCACCTAACCCGGCAACTGCCATGACCCCCAAAAGCTCAAAATTTTCTAGGGCTAGCACCGACTCCGCGAGAGCCGAGAGGTTTTGGGGCAATACTCCCCCGCGCCCTGGATCGGAGGTCAGATTTAGCTCTATAAAGCCGGAATACTTACCCTCGAACTTAGGCAACTGCTTGGCTAATTCACTCACCAAGGAGGCTCGGTCAATCGAGTGGATCACGTTGGCGTAGCGCAGCACTGATTTCACCTTATTGCTCTGCAGTTGACCGACAAAGTGCCAAACTGCCTGGGCTTCAGGACGTAGTTCGGCAAGCCTTTGGTTCTTTGGTCCAGCCTCTTGGTCGCGGTTCTCTCCAAAAACCAGCTGTCCCAGGTCAACAAGTTCGGCAACCAACTCAGCCGGATGATTCTTGGTAATTGCGACTAGCTCAACGTCGCTTGTAGTTCTGCCAGAAGCCAAACAGGCACTGGCAATTCTTGCCAGCACCTGTTGGTATCTAGAAGCTAGTGGGCTCAACGGAAGAATTCAGGAAGATCCAAGTCATCGCCGAACTGGCCGTTGGAGTTTGGAACACTCTGAGCGCTCACCAAAGTTTCGCTCTGGATTAGCTGCTCGCTGGTTGGAAGTTCCTGAACTGCCTCGGCTACTGCATACTCCTGAGCCGGGGCAGCTGCGACCGCTTCCTGCACCGGAAGTGCTACCGCTGCTGGAGCCTCGAACTTGCGGTAGGTGGGCTCGCCACCGTCAAAACCAGCTGCGATTACGGTGATACGAACCTCATCGCCCAGGGTGTCTTCGATGGTTGCACCGAAGATGATGTTGGCCTCTGGGTGAACGGCTTCCTGCACCAAACGGGCAGCGTCGTCGATCTCGTGAAGTCCAAGGTCGGAAGCACCCTGAACCAAAAGCAGTACTCCGTGGGCGCCCTCGATAGTGGCCTCCAAAAGTGGCGAAGAAACGGCAATCTCAGCCGCACGTACAGCACGGTCCTCACCCTTTGCGGTACCGATACCCATAAGCGCGCTGCCGGCTCCCTGCATGACAGACTTCACGTCGTTGAAGTCAAGGTTGATCAGTCCTGGGATCACGATCAGGTCGCTGATGCCCTGAACACCGGCACGAAGCACATCGTCAGCGGTGATGAAGGCCTCAATCGCGGAAATCTTCTTATTTGACATCTCTAGTAGGCGCTGGTTTGGAACCACGATCAGGGTGTCAACCTCGGCGCGAAGCGCACGAATACCCTCATCGGCCTGCACCGCACGACGCTTACCTTCAAAGTTGAATGGGCGGGTAACCACACCCACGGTTAGCGCTCCAAGGCGCTTGGCAATTCTGGCAACAACTGGAGCTGCACCGGTTCCGGTGCCACCACCTTCACCTGCGGTAACGAAGACCATGTCCGCACCCTTCAGCGCAGACTCAATCTCACTCTCATGCTCCTCAGCAGCGCGACGACCTACCTCTGGGTCGGCACCAGCGCCAAGGCCACGGGTGATGTCGCGACCAATGTCCAACTTCACATCGGCATCGCTCATCAAAAGTGCCTGCGCATCGGTGTTTACAGCCACAAACTCAACTCCGCGGAGACCAGACTGGATCATGCGGTTTAGTGCGTTCACACCACCGCCACCAACGCCAACGACCTTGATTACTGCTTGATAGTTCGGTGTCTGTGCCACGTTGTTCCTCCTTGTGAAAACTCTCAAGTTAAGGCTGAGGCTTAACCTTTTGAGACGAATTCAATTTGCGCGAAGAAGTTAGGCCCGGTTTGCCCCGATTTGCTCGAGGATCTCGGGCGTGTCGGAAATGAGCTCAATCAGTAGTTTGGATAGGTAACTACTGGGGCTTTTGGTGATGAAACGTCGATTGTGACACCTGGCTTTACGCCGGTCTTTAGCAGCGAATTAAGCACTTCGGCTTTGAGCAGTCCCTGCTTGGCATTACCCCAGATAACACGGGTATCACTCTTTCGCAAAATCAAATCGGTGGTGAGCTGATCGGTGACCTGGATTGAGAAAACTTGCTTGTAGGTGGCAACTGGAAGCGAAAGCAGTACCTCCATAGCGGTTTTGTACTTCTTGTCCTTTAGGGGATCCGCAGTGAAGCGGAAATAGGGGTATTTGTCCTTGGCATTTGCCACATCGATTCGCACGCCGGCGGCATCATAGAGATAGTTTTTGCCACCGCGCACCAGGATCACAATGGGTTGGCGCTCTCTGATCTTGACCGTGAGAGTGTGAGGCGGCTCGGCCTGCAGAGTGAAGGTTTCAATAAGTGCAAAATCGGCCAGTAGTTCCGCAACATTGTCCTGAGAAACAGTGGTGAGCGGCTTTCCAACCAGTTCCTCTAAGGCCCCCATTACCTTATTGGCTTGAATGCGGTCGTTACCGCTGACCTTGATTTGCTCGATGGCAAGCAGTGGTGTGAAGAAGGTCGCGACCACCAGTAAAACTAAGGCAATTGGCCCGGCGACGAACAAGGTTCTGCCCAGAATGCGAAAGCCGGAAGGTTTGGCCTTTTTGTCTTTGGCCGGTCTAGCGTTGTTTTTGACTCGCTTTATCTCCCGACCTAAAAGCTCGCGCTCCGGTTTTTTCAACTAGGCCTCCAGGGCTTCCAGCAGAGCGGGGACCATGCGGTAGATGTCACCGCAGCCCATGGTGATTATGAAGTCGCCGGATTGAGCCAATCCAGCCGCAACCGCAGGCACGTCATCCCAGACCGGCACATAGTGCATGCGGGATGGATCCTCAAAGCGATCGGCAATCAAAGCTCCGGTTACACCCGGTTCCGGATCTTCGCGAGCCGCATAGATGTCTAGGCAGACCACCTGATCGCTTAGGGCAAGGGCCTGAGCGAATTCAGCTTGAAAAATGCGAGTTCTGGAGTAGAGGTGGGGTTGGAAGACTGTGATCAACTTTCCACTGCCAACCACCGCACGAGCTGCGGTAAGTGCTGCGGCAACTTCGGTTGGGTGGTGAGCGAAGTCATCGTAGACCCGCACTCCCCTGCGCTCTCCGTGTAGTTCGAAGCGGCGCTCGGTTCCCGAGAAAGTAGCCACCGCGGTTGCACTGGCTTCAAAATCAAATCCCAGACCAACCAGCACCGCGACGGCTCCAGCGGCATTCAGGGCGTTGTGGTGGCCCGGAATGTTCAACTCCAGCGCGATGCTGTTGCCTCGGTAGCTAAGTTCGAAAGACACATTTCCAATGGCTGCCGAAACATTCTTGACCTGGATCGACGCATCAGTTGCAGTTCCGAAGGTGATGATGTTGGGGTGCTTTAGGCGCTTGGTAACTCGAACCGCACCGGGATCATCTGAGGAGATAGCAACCAAGGTTCCCGCGGCATCGGCGAACTTCGCAAACTCACCCTCGAAGGCATCAAGTGAACCGAAGTGATCTAGGTGATCGGGGTCGACGTTGGTAATGAGTGCGACCTCGGTCTTGTAGTGCAGGAAGGAGCTGTCTGACTCGTCCGCCTCGATGACAAAATACTCGCCCTTACCAAAACCTGCCGATGCGCCATATTCCTGGATGACACCACCATTTACAAAGCTTGGGTCAGCCCCTAAGCGATTTAGCGCAGTAATCACCATTCCGGTAGAGGTGGTCTTACCGTGAGCTCCGGCTACGGCGATCAATTTGCCCCGTGAAGCTAAATGAGCCAACAGCGCGGATCGGTGCAGAATCGGCAAACCGCGCTCTTGTGCGAGCAAAAGTTCAGGATTGGTAGGCCAAAGGGCACTGGTGACCACCACGGTGTCTGGGTTTCCCAGGTTCTCGGCCGCGTGTCCAATGTGAATCTCGGCACCGAGCTCACGAAGCGCCTTGACGTTAGAGGTATCGCGCAAATCAGATCCGGTGACCTTGTGCCCCATGCCAAGCGTCAGTCGAGCGATGCCAGACATTCCGCTTCCACCGATTCCGATGAAGTGAACTGTGCCTAGGTCGTTAGGAATTGGTTGGGAGAAGTCAGGCTTAATCACGGGTATTAGTATTCACTGCCGCAAGCACTAGATCGCGCAGCCGCTCGGTTGCGTCGGGAATTCCCACCGATTTAGCGGCTTCAGCCATGCGTTTCAGCGAAGAACTGTGGCTCATGGCAGGTATCAGTTCTGTCGCCAGATACTCTGCTGTGAAATCACTATCGGCCACCAGCTTTCCGCCGCCGGCCTCAACAACTGTTGCCGCATTGAACTTCTGCTCGCCGTTACCCACCGGGTAAGGGACATAAACTGCCGGCAATCCGCAGGCGGCAAACTCGCTAACGGTTGAACTGCCAGCCCTGGAAACCGCCATGTCCGCTGCTGCAATAGCCGCATCCATCCGATCGCAGTAGGCCAGCCGGCGATAACCTACCTCAGAAACATCTTCCAGGTTCGCCCTATCCCCCACGATATGCAGGATTTGAATGCCTGCCGCATTCAAGACCGCCCGAGAGGCGATGATGGGCTCGTTGATGCTCTTGGCACCTAGGGAACCACCGGTAACCAGCAGCGTGGTCATAAACGGGTTGAGGCCGAGTTCGAGTCGAGCCTGCTCCTTGTCATAGCCGGCGACAGCATCGACAATCTCCGGACGCAGCGGCATGCCCGTGATTGCCGCCGGTGAAAGATCGCTGTTTGGGAATGCCACCGCGATGTTTTTGGTGAGCTTGGCCCCGATTCGGTTTGCGATTCCAGCCAGCGCATTCGCCTCGTGTATTACCAGCGGCTTCCGGGTCAAGAACGCGGCTAGATAGGCAGGGGCTGAGGCATAACCGCCAAAACCAACCACTGCCTCAATCTTGTGAATTTTGATCATCTTCATCACCTGGGCGACGGCAACTGCAAACTTTATTGGGAAGGCAAGTGCGTATCCGGAGGGCTTTCTCGGAAAGGGCAGTCTGGCAATAGTCAACAGCCGAAATCCGCGCTGTGGCACCAGCCTGGCCTCTAGGCCCTCTTTGGTTCCAAGGGTTAGCACCTCATGATCTTGCGAACGAAGCGACTGCGCCAGAGCCAGCATCGGGTTTACATGCCCTGCGGTGCCGCCTCCTGCAAGCAGGAATCTGGTCACCTTCTGCGCCCTAGGTTTGCGGTTCTGTCTCTCTCAACCGCCAACACCACACCGATTGCCATCAAGGAGGCAATTAGCGAGGATCCACCGGCAGAAACCAGAGGCAGGGTTACTCCCAGCACTGGGAACAAACCAACCACAACACCCATGTTGATAAAGGCCTGAATCACAATCCAGAACATCACTCCAACCACCAGGTTGCGGTTGAAGGCATCGGTCTGGAGCTTTGCAATGTTGAACATGACGATACCCAGAGCCAAGAACAGCGCTACCACCAAAAGCGCACCAATAATGCCGAGCTCCTCGCCGATGATGGCAAAGATAAAGTCGTTCTCAACCTCGGGAATCCAGCTCCACTTGAGTTTGGATCGGCCCAAGCCGGTTCCAAAGATGCCCCCGGATGCCAACGCCCAAGTTCCCTTTTCGAACTGCCAGTTCACGCCCATTGGATCTGCAGCCTCCGGGTTTAGCCAGGCATCAAAGCGCACTCGTCTGGAGGGCGAACTGGTTACCAGGAAGACAGCCAGAGCCAGGCCACCTATGACAATCGTCCACCAGTGCGACATCTTTATGCCGGCAATCAAGAACAAACCCATCAAAAGAATCACCATGATGATTCCGGAGCCCAAGTCCTTACTCAGCACCGCCACCATGCCGACGCTGACTGCCGAAACGAGCCAGACCCTGCGCCAAATCGGATTATCATCCTCTTCGTAGCCGGTTAGCTGAGAAAGTTGCAGTGCAAACGCGATAATCAGACCTAGCTTTAGGAACTCAGATGGCTGGACTCCCACAAAACCAAGCGATAGCCAGTTTCGGTTTCCGTTGATTTCCTCACCAATCAAGACTGTTGCAGCTTGGGCACCGAGCGTAACCATCAAACCGAGCATCGCGAATCTCTTTAGAGTCTCCATGGAGAGATTCGAGATGATCAGCATCGCGGTTAGACCGATCAGGGCGTAGCCGCCCTGCCTTAGAAAGATTGAGGCTGCGTTTGCGGTTTCCTTGAAGGCGTCTACCGCGGAAGCACTTGCGACCATGGTCAAGCCGATGGCTACGGTGGCGAGGGTCAGCGCCAAAAGCGAGAAGAACTGTCTGGACTGGGCGTGCAGCCTTGGCTGCAGCATCTGCTTGATGTTGGTCACTTGATCACCTGCCTTCTAACCTCTGCCTGAAACTGATTCCCACGGTCGGCATAGTCCTGAAACTGGTCCATAGACGCAGCCGCCGGTGCTAATAAGACCGTGTCTCCCGGGCTTGCGAACTCCAGAGCTGAGGTCACCGCCTGCTCCATCACTCGCTCCCCGGAAACAACTCTCACAGGCAAGTTTGGAAGCAGTTTGGCAAACAGCCCTTCAAGTTCGAGCGTGTCGGCGCCAATCACTACCGCCGCCTTTAGCTTGCTGCCGTGCTCCAATAGAAGCGGACTGGGATCAACCCCCTTTAGCAGTCCCCCAACAATCCAGACGATCGAGTCAAAGCTGGCCAAAGAGGCATTTGCGGCGTGCGCGTTGGTTGCCTTCGAATCATCGATAAAGAGCACGCCGTCTTTCTCAAGCACCTTCTGAATTCGGTGGGGTGAAAGTTCGAAACTGGCAATTGCCCGCTTAATCTGGGCCGGCTCAACCCCGACCGCTCTGGCCAAGGCGGTTGCGGCGGCCACATTGGCCCTCAGGTGATCACTGAGGACACCGATTTCCGCTAAGTCCGAATCTTCGGCAATCTCCAGGGCAGCCGAGTAGCGGTCGGTTATAAACGCGCGGTCAACCAGGAACTCCTCTACATACCCCACCATGCTCACGCTCGGCATCGAGGTGGTGAATGCGACTGCTCGGCAACCCTCAACTACATCGGCAGCCTCGGCAGCCTCTAGGGTCTTCGCATCAGCGGCGTTGTAGACGATTGCCACCTCGGTGCCCTGATAGACCTTGGCCTTGGCCTGGAAATAAGCCTGCTCACTGCCGTGCCAGTCAATGTGGTCTGGAGCTAGGTTCAAAAATGCACTGGCAACCGGGTTCAAATCTCCGCTGTAGTGAAGCTGGAAGCTAGAAATCTCAACCACCAAGAAATCAAAACCTTTGGGGTCCCGAATGGCATCGAGAATCGGGTTGCCTATGTTTCCGCAGGAAACTGCTCTAAATCCCGCGGTCTGAAGCATGTGGGTTACCAGTTCGGTTGTGGTGGTCTTGCCATTGGTGCCGGTGATGGTTATCCACTTTGCGACCCTGTCGGTTTTATCCCGCAATCGCCAGGCCAGATCGATATCTGTAAGCATCGGAATACCGCTTTGCGCCAGCCACTGAATGCTCGGGTGATTAGGCGCAAAGCCCGGAGAGACTACAGCGAGGTCAATCTTCCCCATGGCCTGCAGGGAGTCAGCTGAGTCTGAGAGCACAAGCTTTGCTCCAATTACCTCGAGCAGCTCGGTGAATTGAGGATTAGCGCTCTGGGCAAAGACGGTGACTTCAGCACCTAGCTCACAAAGGGTATCGGCGACCGAAAATCCCGATTTACCTAAACCCAGAACTGCGACGTGCAGTCCAGCCCAATCATCGTGCCAGCTGCGCTGCGAAATCATATGCCGTAGATCCACTCCACGTAGAACAGGCCGATGCCGCTCACCACGCAGAGTGCCGTAATGATCCAAAAGCGCACCACAACGGTGATCTCAGCCCAGCCCTTTAGTTCGAAGTGGTGGTGCAGCGGTGACATCAAAAAGACTCGCTTGCCGGTTCCGGTGCGCCACTTAGTGATCTTGAAAAATACTCGCTGGATGACCACTGAGCCAGTAACGATTACGAAGATTCCACCGATTAGTACCAGTAGCAACTCGGTGCGAGAAAGGATTGCCAACGCCGCAAGCGCGCCACCTAGACCCAAAGACCCGACGTCTCCCATAAAGATCTGAGCCGGTGAGGTGTTCCACCACAGGAATCCAACACAGGCACCAACGATTGCGGCGGCAACCACTGCCAAATCAAGTGGATCTCGAACGTTGTAGCAGGAAGCGAAGTTCTCCGTAACAGTCGCACAGCTCTGATTGAACTGCCAGAAGCCAATAACCACATAGGCGCCAATTGCCATGATCGCGGCACCGGAGGCTAAGCCGTCAAGGCCATCCGCGATGTTCACACCGTTGGAGGCGCTCGTGACCAACAGTGAAATCCAGGCGATAAACAGCCCCATACCGATGACTGAACCCCAGATGAAGAGGTCAATCGGAAGGTCTCGGAAGAGTGAAATTGCTGTAGAAGCCGGAGTTAGTCCGCGCTCGTCTGGAAAACCAAGTGCCAACACCGCAAAGATGATTGCGACCAACACCTGGCCGCCGATTTTGGCCCAACCGGTGAGGCCAAGGCTGCGCTGATTGCGCACCTTCAAGAAATCGTCAATAAAACCAACTAATCCCAGGCCGAGCATCATCAGAATCACCAAAAGCGCCGATACCGAAGGGGTCTCACCATTTATGAACTTGGCGAGGAAGTAGGCAATGGTTGCTGCCAGCAAGATAACAATGCCGCCCATTGTTGGGGTGCCACGCTTGGTGTGGTGCGACTGCGGGCCATCATCACGAATGAACTGACCCCACTGCAGGTTTTTGAAAAGCCAGATAAATCCGGGGGTGGCAAATAGCGATATGAATAGCGCGATACCGCCTGATGCAAGTAAGGCTCTCACTTAACACCCGCCAACTCGTCGCCTAAGAATCTCAATCCGGCCACGTTGCTGGATTTCACCAACACAACATCACCGGGAGAAAGCTTGTCACAGATAGCCTCAAAAGCCGCGCTGATTGTCTCGCAAAACACAGACTCGCCATCCCAGCTGCCCTCTTGAGTGGCACCCATGTGAATCAACTTCGCCTCTGGTCCGACCACATAGAGCTGGTCGATGTTGTAGCGAACTACCAAACGACCAAGCTGATCGTGCTCTTCGGTGGAGTACTGACCAAGCTCCGCCATCTGGCCCAGCACGGCAATCGTTCTGTGCCCCTGACGTCCAAGGGTTGCCAAGGTCTGCAGCGCAGCTCGCATCGAGTCCGGTGAGGCGTTGTAGGCATCGTTGATGATATAGACACCGTCAGGCCTTCTAATCAACTGCATGCGCCAACGCTCGGCCATCTCCATTTTCGAAACCGCTTCGATCGCGAGATTGCGATCTACACCGAGCTGATGGGCAACCGCGAGTGCTGCCGAGACGTTCATTGCCTGGTGCTCCCCCAGCATTTTCAGGGTGAGCTCACTAACCTGGCCATCAGGGTATCGAATGGCTAACTTGGTTCCCGAAAGACTGAGGTCGACAGACTTGATTTCAAAGTCTGCCTCGCGAGCAAAGCCGAAGCCAATGCGCTTCACTCCCGGGTTAGGTTCGAAGGCTCGAACCACCGGGTCATCTTCGTTCAATACCACCGCGCGCTTCACGTATTGCATGAGCTCGCGCTTGATCTGAGTCGTGACTTCGATTCCACCAAACGCTCCGGCATGAGCAAGGCCCACCTTGAGCTCAACGCCTATATCGGGTAGGCACCAGCTTGCCAGGGCTGCGATGGATCCCAGTCCAGCAGCTCCCAATTCCAAAACCAGGAACTTGGTATTGCTCTCAAGTCTCAAAACGGTAAGCGGTAAGCCCACCTCATTGTTGAAAGAATCGCGCGGCGCGATGGTGGGGCCGACCTTACTCAAGATTTCCCGAAGCATGTTCTTGGTTGAGGTCTTACCGTTAGACCCGGTGATTCCGACCACCTGAAGATCGCCCTGGGTTCTTACCCGGTTGAGCACAAACTGAGCCAAAGCAGTTAGTGCCACCACGGTGTCTGACACCTGAATCTGTGGCAGATTCAATCCGGTGTTCGGCTTGGAAACCACTGCCAGTGCGGCAGTTCCGACAACTTGCTCTAGGTAGCGATGTCCATCATCGTGTTCGCCCAATTTGGCGAAGAAGATTCCCCCCGGCTCGAGGGCTCGAGAGTCAGTGTCCGCATTGCCGGAGACTTTCAGCTCTGGCGAACCAATCACGATCTGGCCGTTTGTGGCGGTTGCGATTTCGGCAAGGGTTAGTTCAATCACGACTCAACCGCCTCTCTCGCAATTGCCCTTGCATCGAATGGAATCTTTTGACCACGAATCTCTCGATAGCTAAGGTGTCCAGGCCCGCACCAAAGCACGGCAGAGTCAGAGTCGGTCTCGCTGATTGCCCGCCGGATAGCTTGAGCTGGGTCTGGAATCTCCAAGATTCTTCCGCTATCCAGCTTGCTAGCAGCAGAGCTAATCAGGGCGTGTCTAATTCTCGCCGGATCTTCATCGCGCGGGTGCTGGTCAGTGATGATCAATAGATCGGCTGCTGCTGCCGCAATGCCCATCTCTGCCCGTTTGCCCTGGTCGCGATTTCCCGATGCTCCGAGCACCAGAGTTATTTTGGGGTATCGCTTAGCGATTTCTGCCACCGCACTCGCCACTCCAGCTGGAGTGTGGGCATAGTCGACATAAACATGAGGCTTCGCATTCGATACGAGCTCTAACCTGCCCGGGACATGAAGGTCAGCCCTGGCTACCGCTTCAGCTAACTTTTCGGCAGCGAATCCAGCCTCGAGCAGCATCACCAGGGCCAGCACGAGGTTTTTGGCCATCAGCGCACCCTGCGGAAAGTCGACATTGAGCTGGTGTTTGCCCGTTATTGAAAGCTCTTGCGCTCTATAGCTGTACTGGTATTCCAGGCCCTGACCGATGCCCGCCACCGGGATTTTCGCAGTCTCATAGAGCTTCTTGGCCCATTCGTCCTCAACCAGTAGCACGCCCTGCTGCGCATACTTTTCTGTGAAGAGCTCAGCCTTAGCGGCAAGGTAATGCTCCATGTCCGCAAAGTCATCCAGGTGATCTCGAGAAAGGTTACTGAAGCCAACCACCTTGAATTTCACCGAATCGACCCGGTGACGAATCAGAGCTTGTGCCGATACCTCAACAGCAGCGTGCTGTGCTCCGGAAGCTCGCATTTGAGCCAGCAAATGGTGAAGCTCGGTAACCTCCGGAGAGGTGAGGGTCGAAGGCAATTGCGTATCACCAACTATGCGATTAGTTGAGGCGCTCATGCCAGCCTTTAGGCCCATGCTGGAGAGAATTTGGTGCAGGTAGTTAGTCGCTGAGGTCTTACCGTTGGTTCCGGTAACTCCCAAAAGCATCATGTTGGACGCAGATGTTCCGTAGACCAAGTCCGCAATTTCACCGGCTATAGACTTTGGGTCGGGGTGCACAATTGAGGGCAGTTCAGAATCAATTTCACGATCCGACAGCACAGCAACCGCACCTTTGGAAATTGCCTGATCAAGGAAATCTAGACCGTGGTGCTTTAGCCCCTGGGTTGCGATAAACAACGAACCTGGTTCGCATAGTTGCGAGTCAAGAGCTACGGAGTCAATTACAACATCAGCACCTTTGGCAGAAAGATTGAATTTCTGGGCAATGGCGCTAATCGCGAGTTTCGACTTCACCGTACTTACCTGATGGCAGATCTGGCGACTTGGAAGTCGAAGGCGGAACGCGATAGCTCTTTAGCGCTTGCTGCATGATGGCCTTGAATGGGAAGGTCGCCTGCAGTGAGTTCGATACTCCAACTGCCTTGTAGATGGTCACGCCGACCACAAACTTGGGATTCTCAGCCGGCGCAACGCCGTAGAAGGAGATTGCAAACTGAGATCCGTAGCCGGAGCCGTCCTTGATCTGTGCGGTACCGGTCTTTCCAGCCACGCGGTAACCGTCGATGGC